>Ga0255762_10003216_pt1 | contig 12945 bp, 7 predicted proteins | sample 101ome_16_FD_179962 | JGI IMG/M metagenome (GOLD analysis project Ga0255762, IMG submission 179962) | Coastal salt marsh microbial communities from the Groves Creek Marsh, Skidaway Island, Georgia - 101401AT metaG (version 2) | ecosystem: Environmental > Aquatic > Marine > Intertidal zone > Salt...
TCATATTTTAATTCCCCGTAAAGAAGTGCAGCAGCAACCATATATTCCATACTGTGGTCTCTATCTGAAGCATTTTTTAAAACCTCTTTGTTTGAAATTATCCTCATTGCAGGTTCATGTGTGTAAATATTTACTTTATCAAAATTATTTATATTTTTATTGAATTCCTCACTAAGCTCAATTGCAGCTTCCACGGCTGACTGGCCATGAAACTCAGCTGGAAATAAAACTTTAAACAATATATTTTGTATAACCCAATTATTAAGATCTTTTCCAAATTCTATTTTTGAATTATCCAAGAAACTGGACTCAAATCCCCACTTATGTTCATTCTGAACAGATTCATAAATTTCATCTTTATAGCTGCTAATAATCGCAAGCTCGATACCTCTTCTAGAGGCATCGGCAGCTGCCCAACTTTTTCTTTTTCCAACATTTGGTGAATGCCTGTATGCCCTGAGGCTTGGTCCATCTATAAGTATATTGTTGACTGTTCTTCTTAAAGCATTGGTATCACCATTATTTACTAAATAAGAGAAGACAGAACCCGAAGCAAGCTTTACATAAAAAACGTGATCATAACCTAGCTTATTTAATGATGTCCCTAAACATAGAGAACCTTGTATCTCATATGCTTTAGTTAGAGCATTTGTAAAATCTTTAAATTTAAAATTTTGGTTTTTATAAAAATAGCTATATATTGAACCAAAATTATCTGATGGATGAGCCCACTCTTTTGCCAAGAAAGTGTCGTTGTAATCAAACCATCTAGTTAAAACTGTTAAGTACCATGATATATTTTCGTAGCTTTCTTTAACAGAGAAATTTTTAAATGGATTTTTAAAATTCAGACTTAAATTATTTTTTGATGCAAATTGAAGAACGTTTTCATGATTACTTGCTTCAATTATGCAGCCTATAGTATCTAATATTGCTAATTTAGAAGAATAGAAATGATTGTCGTCTTCACCTATATCACTAGAAATGTAATCAGTAATAAATACATCTAAATTGCTTGAATTCAAAAATTATCTTTCAGAAGGTCCGGTGTATTTGGCTGCGGGTCTAATCAAAATATCTTGTTCTCTTTGTTCAAAATAATGTGCTGCCCAGCCAACTGAACGTCCAGCAACAAAGATTGGAGTAAATAAATCTACTTCAAACCCAAGTTCAGCTAATAGAAGACCACCATAAAAATCTACATTTGGAAAAAGATTTTTTTCTTCATCCATAATTTCGTCAATTTTTTGAGCAATCTCAAATCTATTTTTAGATTCATCACTATTGACTAATCTTGATACCCAATTTTTGACAATTGAACTTCTTGGGTCTTGTATTTTATAGACTCCGTGACCAAAGCCCATAATTTTTGTTTTTTGTTCTAGTAGTGCTTTGATTCCTATTTCTGCTTCATCAACAGTATCGAACGAATTAATAAGCTCTACTGCTCTCTCATTAGCTCCACCGTGAAGTTCTCCTTTTAGTGTTGCTATTCCTGAAACTATAGCGCCAGTTAGATCTGCTCTTGTAGATGCTGTGACCCGTGTTGCAAAAGTTGAAGCATTAAAGCCATGTTCGGCATACAAAATCAACATATCATCTAAAGCTTCTAATTTTTCTTTTGATGTCCCATTGGGTAGAAGAGAACTGGCGACCAAATACTGCTTGTCTAATTCATCGCATGCTTTTTGGTGGTAAGAAGCAATGATAAAGCATACTATTGCGGTGATTCTTGCAGATAATTCAGTTTTATCCTCATTATCTAAACTTTTTTTTCTAAGTGTTGTTAACTCACCCTTATATGAAACAATTGTCCTAACAACATCCATGGGATGTAATTTTTCTTTTATTTCTGTTAGTAATTCATTTAACTTTGAGTCTTTTGTAGTCTCCAAATAATATTTGGTGAAACTTTTCTTAAAATTTTTATCTTCTAATAAATCTGTAAGTATAAGAGAAGCAACATCCTCATAAGTATTGTTGGAAGTAAGTTCTGTTGCATCATATCCTCTATATCTAAGTGAAGTTCCTTCTTTACCAACTGTGGAGATTGCTGTTTCTCCTGCAATGACTCCTCTTAAACCAGGTGAATAATCCATCGCTACAATTGTACAGTATTAACATTCATAAGGCCAGAAATTTAGCTTTACAAAGTAATGGTTTGTCATTTTAAAGGTTATCATTTTCATATGGCACAAATACATAATTTAGAATCTAAAACTAGATACGGTTCAAGATATGTAGCTGGATTTATAATTCTTATTTCAAGCATTCTTCTAGCAGGTTGGGTAGGCTTTTTTATCTTCCTACCAATTAAATCTAGTATGGAAGTTGTCAATTCACTTGAAGAAAGGTTTCTCCCTAGAGCAGAAGGAATGGTTTTAAATTTTGTATCGCTTTCAGAGCCTTCAACAATCATAACATCAGACAATCAAATCTTAGACGAATTGCATGATGGGTTAAATAGAGACCCTATTCCTCTTGACGAAGTTCCATCATTTGTAATCAATACTTTATTAGCAGCTGAAGATAGTAATTATTATTTACATGAAGGAGTTGATTTTGTTGCGATTTTGAGTGCCGCTTTAGACAATTTAAGAGGCGTTACAAGAGGTGGTTCTACAATTACATCACAAGTAGCAAAACAGTCTTTTGTTGGTGATGAAATTTCTGTTAGAAGAAAAGTTGCTGAAGCTGTTGTGGCTGCAGAGCTTGAACGTAGATATACGAAAGATCAAATCTTAGAATATTATATAAATTCCATATACTGGGGTTCTGGAGCTTATGGAATACAATCAGCAGCTTATGAATATTTTGGAAAAGACATTAAAGACATAACTCTTGATGAGGCAGCGACACTTGTCGTAATAATTAGAAGCCCTGCGTATTACAATCCCAGAAAATATCCTGAAAGAGTTATCGAAAGAAGAAATGACGTTTTGAACATCATGCTTAAAGAGGGTTTTATAGTAGACATTCAAGCAAGATCTGCAAAATTAGCTCCTTTAAATGTAATCGAGTCAAGGGAAATAGACTCTCAAGCAGAACATGTTGTTGCAGAAGTTAAAAGACAGCTTCTAAATGATCCTCAATTTGCTGTATTGGGGAATACAAAAGAAGAACGCAAGAAAAAGATTTTTGGTTGTCCGTCAGATGACACGTCTTGTACTGGTGGTGGTGGCTTAAATGTTTTTATTACGTTAAATTTAGAATTTCAAAAACATGCCAATAAAGTCCTAAACAGTTGGGTACCTTCTAATAAAGAGGGTCCCGAATCAGAACCGAAGCCGACTGGGGTAATAACATTAATTAACAATTACACGGGTGCAATTGAAGTAATGGCTTCAGGTATTCCCTTTGAAGAAGAGCAATATAATCTTGCGACACAAGGTAAAAGAAATCCAGGATCTGCATTTAAACCAATAACTTTATTAGCTGCGTTAGAGTCTGGATCTAAGTTATATAGCTACAGAGACTCAAGAAGCCCTGTTGAGATTGACTGTGGATACCCATGTGCTCCAGACGGTATAGGAACAAAGTGGGTTGTAAGAAATTATGGTACATCTATTACTGCTGATAGATATTTAAATAAAATTGACGCTCAAGATAAAGCAATTGAGCTTCAATGTGTTGGTTACCATATCGAAGATTTAAAAAATAAGGATTTTATTGAACAGTTTCCACTTGTTGAAAACATTGAAGAATTTGAAGATAATCAAGAAAAGTTATTAGAAATAGGTAAGGCATTAGGACAATTTGATGAAAATGGTAATCCTATTCTTTACCAAGAGAACATAGAAGGTCTCGAATTGGATGAGAATCAAATTGTAATAACTCAGCCAGAAGAAATTGCAAACCAAGAGAATTTAACTCAAATAAACATAGAAGGCGAAACACAATATATATTTAAACCATGCAATGATAAAAGTGAATACAACAGATCAATAAAACTATTAGATACATCTGGAATGATTTCCTTAGAAGAAGCTACAAGAAGATCAATAAATACAGTATTTGCTCAAATGGCATCAGAGCTAGGTGGAGAAAAGCTTGCCTCAACAGCTAATAGGATTGGTATAGATTCTAAAATAGATCCTGTTATTTCACTAACTCTTGGTGCGGGGGCTGTTACACCAATTGAAATAGCATCAGCATATTCATCTTTTGCAACTAACGGCCTCTTAGCTCCTACTTATCTTATAGAAAGGATTGAAGACTCAAATGGTCAGGTGTTGTACCAAAATATAGTTTCCCAAAGGGTTTCCATACCAGATCCAGGTGCGGCTGCGGCTGTAAGAAAAACACTTGAAGTTGCAGCACAGTTTGGTACTGGGACTAGAGCAGTATTAGATGATAGGCCAATTGCAGGTAAGACTGGTACACATCAGGGCTTTAGAGAGGCCTGGTTCATAGGATTTATTCCTCAGTATACTTCTTCAGTTTGGATAGGTTTTGCAGAAGAACAGCTTCCACTTACTAATGTAGAAATTAATGGAGAACTCATTAAAAATGTATCAGGTGGAAGAGTTCCTGCCCCTATGTGGAAGGAGTTCATGAGTAAAGTTACAGATGGTCTCCCAATAGTTGAATGGCCATCTGACCCTAGTGATATTGAAAAATATTATGAGATACCAACTGTCAACATACCTGCATTGGAGGGGCTTAATGTGATCGATGCTGAAGAAATAGCATTTTCAAATTATTTACTTCCAAAAATTACATTAGTTGATTCTGAAGAAGCACCAGGTTTAGTGTTAACGCAAAACATTGAATTTGAAGAGGAAGTTCCAGAAGGTACAGAAATTTTGTTAGAGGTTTCTGGTAAAAAACTTTCAGCTAACATACCAAATATTCCACCATGTTTTTACTCAAGTGATGAAGCTGAAAGTTTGATTAAAGAATTTATGCGTGAAAATAGTATTATTCTATTTTTCAAAAAGAATTTCCAAACATCAGAACTTCAAGGCTGTGAAGGAAAAGTAATTGGAACTAATGTGTCTCAAGGGGGTACGGTTTCTACTGGTGATACTCTAATTATATACGTAGATAGTTCGTCTACTGATTCTTCGTAAAACTTTCAAAAAAATTATACAAACCAATTGTGCCAAACCCAGTAGCACTTTTCGAGTCTTTACTTCGTGCTGGTCCAGCAATGTCTAAATGAACCCATTTAATATCATTAACAAACTCTTCTAACAAAAGTGCTGCGGTAATTGCTCCTCCAAACCTACCACCTGTATTTTTCATATCAGCAATTACAGACTTGATTAGTGATTTATAGCTTTCTTCAAGGGGAAGGTTGTGGTATTTCTCATGAGAATTCTTATTTGCTGATAAATATCTATTTAGCGTTTCATCATCGTTGCAAAAAACAGCCCCAATATCAAGGCCAAGCGCAACATAAGATGCACCAGTTAGTGTTGCTACATCACAAATTAAATCTGGATTATGTTCACTGGCATATGCTAAAGCGTCTGCCATAATTAGTCTTCCTTCAGCATCAGTATTTAAAACTTCTATCGTTTTATTATTTCTCATAGTTAATACATCGCCGGGTCTAATTGCAGTTCCGCTTGGCATATTCTCTACCAAAGGTGTATAAACCTTAAGTCCAATATCTAATTCTTGACTGGCAACAAGCGACATAACTCCCCAGGCAGTAGCAGCACCAGTCATATCAGTTTTCATGGTTTCCATTCCACTTGGAGATTTGAGAGATAGTCCTCCGGAATCAAATAACACTCCCTTTCCTATTAGTGCAACTTGTATCTTTGCTTTTGGATTAAATTCACCAATTAAGAATTTAGGCTTTCTTTCAGAACCTTGCCCGACGCCAATTACTCCACCAAAATTATTTTTCTCAAGCCAATCATGATCGTGAACAGTTAGTTTTATTTCTAAATTAGAAATTAATTGTTCCACTTTCTCAATAAAAAATTTCGGAGACTTTGTCATAGATGGAAAATTTACTAGGTCTCTAACCCAAAATACAGAATCAATTTTTCTTTTAATCTCATCTGAATTATTATCACTTTCAATTTCGATATTGAATAAATCTTGCTGTTCGCTTTTGAACTCATCGAAATTGTATTGTGATAAATAAATTCCATATTCAATATGATACGAATTTAATTTACTTGAATTTACTAAAGTAAGTTTGGTATCTTGAGAAAGTGATTCACCAATTTTTAATCCAATATCCAAGTAGTCAGAATTATTTGAACATCCTTCTAAACCTACAAGTAAAGCAGAATCATAGTCTTTAATGCACTCACTTGGAAGAAATATTATTTCATTTGATTTTGATGAAAACCCGTTAAGTTGAATTAATTCTTTTACTAAATCAATATTTTCTAGTTCGTTTTCTAAAAATAGGTCTTCATTTTCGACAAAAAATACTTTTATATTCATTTACTTGCAGTCCATTCATCTTCATTGTCACGAGCCATCATCCATAATAAATCTGAAAGTCTATTTAAGTATGTTATAACGAAGGAATCTTCGAGCTTGTTTAACTCCTTCCAAGTTACACATCTTCTTTCTGCTCTTCGTGAAACAACACGACACCAGTCAAGTTTAGATGAAATACTATTATTACCTGGGACAACAAAGTATTCTGGAATTCCATTTTTTTCAGTTAATTCATCTATTACCTTTTCTAATTCACCAACCATAGACTCGGTGACTAAAGTCTCATTAGGCTTAAGTTTTTCTCTATTTGATTTAGAAGTTGCTAATTCCGCTCCAACAATAAATAATTCTCTTTGAATTTTTAACAAAAGAGCTTTTGTTTTCTCACTAAGCTTATCTTCTTGTCTAACAAGACCAAGAGCAGCGACCAGTTCATCAACTGATCCGTAAGCTTCAGGAGCGATATTGTCCTTAGATACAGAGGTTCCATAAAGTAAGCTTGTTTTGCCTTTATCACCTTTTTTTGTATAAATTTTCATGACTTAAGAATAGTGCTAAACAGAAAGTATTAAGGTTCCAGAGGCACCAAGTGAAACAATTAATGCCAAATAGCTTAAACCGGTACTTGCCATTACACCTGTGTAAGATTTTTCTTGTAGTGATTTCAGCGATCCAAACGATAATAATGCTGATGATAAATAAAGAAAAATCACAACATTTTTGAGAAGATTTTCAGATACACTGCTAAAAAACATGGAACTGCTTTCATAAATGTTTATAAATACTAGAAAAGCCAGCAAAATAGAAAGTCCTGAAGAAAATTTAGAAATATTTTTCATGCCTATTTTTTCTATCGTTGGATCAACTAAAAACCAATGGCCAATCATCATTGAAGAAAATACTGATGATACTAATAAAATAGGTAAAAGGCTTGATAGCAAATTTTGACCTAATAGGTTAAATGAGGCAAGTAAGAACGAAACCATGCTCATGAAAACAAAATATTTTCTTTCCTCTTTTTCAAAAGAATATAAATAAAATGCTAAAAAAAATAAGCCTAATAAAGAGAAGTTGTCTTGGTTGATAAAACCATTGATTCCAATTATTGATACGAATAATATACTAAATCCTTTTTTTGGACTAGTTGAGTAGACAATATAGATTAAAAAAGGAATACATAATGTTAAAAATACGAAGGTAAATTCACTCAACTGCATATGTTAATTACAATATTATATGTGTTAAAAATAATTGTTAAAAATAATTTCAGAGCTGCTTTCTCTATTACAGTTTTGTTTATATTTTTGCTTTCTATATCAAACAATTATTCATTGAATTCATTAATGTCTCTTAATTTTCTTATTTCTTTTTTTATATATTACTTCTTCTTTATTTTTGGATTAAATGCACTTAAAAAAAATAAAATTTTAGGTTTTGTTTTACTATCAAGCATATTTTTTTTAGTGCCTAACTTATTCAATAGTTTAGATGGAGTGTTATTTCCAATCACTTATATGCTTTATATAATTTATATAGGGTATGAATTTGGAACAGGATATTTTAAAAAATGGAAAAATAGTGAAGAATTGTAATAATTATCAAATTCTATCTAAAATGAAATAATGAAACAGGGTCTAAAATATTTTTCGAAGATAATTCTTATTACATTTTTATGTTTTACAGCTTTGAATGCCCTTAAAATCTCTGCAAATGCTTTAGAAATAAACCACTCAAAAACTTTTAATTGTGCTGAAAATGCAGTTGCTCCACTAGATACTCTTAAAGACATACAAACTTTTTTAAGTTGTAATGGATTCAATCCTGGTCTAATTGATGGTGTACCTGGTAATAGAACTACTGGTGCGGTTAAAAGTTTTCAAAGCACTGTTGGCTTAAGTGCCGATGGAGTGGTGGGGCCTGCTACTAAACAAGCTATGCGTGGATACAGTTCTGTAAGTTTTACTTTTAAAGGAAGTGGTTGGGGGCATGGTGTAGGTTTAAGTCAGTACGGTGCCAAAGGTCTAACGGAATTAGGTGCTAACTTTTGTCAAAATACTGCTTCCTGTACATCTGAAGAGGTTGTTAAATATTATTTTCAAGGTACATCTGTAAATACTTTATCTAATCTTCAATTATCATCACCAGATATTGCATCGAGTAACGATGCGCTTTGGGTTGGTCTTGCTCGTAATGCTAAAAGTATACAATTAACTACTCTCCCATCATCTAGCCCTCCAACACTTTATATTTGTCAAGATGGCATGACAAATACTGCCGGGGTTCAATCCTTTTTAACTTCACGTGGCTTTGAGCCTGGACCTATAGATGGAGCATTTGGAGAAAAAACTGCAAATGCATTAAGAAGTTATCAGGCTTCAGTGGGTCTTAATCAGTCTGGATCAATTGACGACGCTACATTAGCAAAAATTAAATCTGAAGCGAGTTCAGATGGACCGTGTGAATCATCCTTTGGTAAATTAAAAATTAGTGGTGGTGCAACTATAAATTTAATTTATTCAAATGGTGGTTGTTATTTTACAGGTCACCCATTAATTAATAAACAGCTTTCTGGATGCAACATTTCAATCAGTTGGTCAGAAGGTGGAAGAATCAGGGTCGGCCCAAGAGAACACAAGCACGGGGCTCTTAAGGTTAGATCACGAAATGTTTCGTCAGGATTTCATGTTTCATTAGCAGTAAACATTGAAAAATACCTATATGGGCTTGCCGAGATGCCTTCACATTGGAACGTTAAAGCTCTTGAGTCACAGGCTTTAGTAGGTAGAAGTTATGCAGTATTTCAATATTTAAAGCAAAACGATCCCTCAAAAAAAAATGGTCTTGATGCTGGATTGTCTGATTCTCGTCAATCATATTGTTGGTGTCATATTGGTTCAACTGCTTCTAGCCAATATTATTATGGTTACCTAAAAGAAATTGCTGGTCCAAATTGGGTACAGGCAGTTAATAATACAGCTGGTAAAGTTATTACCTACGATGGTGGGTACACACAAAGTTCAGTAATTCAAGCATTTTATTCTTCATCAACTGGTGGTAAAACTAATGATAATGTGGTGGGTTTTGGATCAGCAACGCCTTGGCCTTACTTAAAAACTGTCGATGACCCATGGTCGGTTGACAACAGGGTTGGTAATTCTAAAGCAGCATGGTCTTATGACTTTTCTTCTTATCAGTTAGCAAAAAATATATTATGTGGTGATTCGCCGTGTTTTGATTCTGTAACTGATATTTATGTTTCATCTGTTGCTGAGTCTGGAGCAGCGTTAGAAGTAACAATGAAAGGTTATAGGAACGGTTATGCAAAATCTGTAACAAAATCTGGAAGAAATATAAAATCTCAACTTGGTTTTACTTCACATTACTTTTCGACATCAAGTCAGTCAGATGTATCCACATTAAACATTGGTCCTATAACTGTTAATAATTCAACTCAAGATTCAGACAATGTTACAACATCTACTGGAGATATTGCCCAGTATGCTACATCAAGTGCTGGTTTAAATCTCTTATCAAAATCAGGTTTATTAAACCCATGTAATGAAACTTCTTCTGCCTGTCAAGCTAAAACTCTTACTAGAGAAGAGGCTGCTGCTATTGTTGTCATTGCAGCACAATTGCCATTAGATTCTCCAAATGCATATAGCGATGACGATCAAAGCCCTTACCAAAAAGCAATAAATGCTATTCCATATTACGGAATGAATAAGTGTATTGGTGGTCCATTTCAATATCAACCATCGGAGTCTGTTTTTAGAGATCAATTTGCATGCTTATTAGTTGTAGCAATCAATGCTGGTGAGACAGATAATTTAAGTGGTAGTGTAGATAAATACTCTGATGATGGTGCAAGTAACTTTACTAATGAAATAAATATTCTCGCTTCAACTAATTCCATTCCAGCTTGTAGCTCACTGACGGACAAATTTTGCCCAACTAGAAGAATTTCTATCGGCGAAGTGTCATATATCATTAACAATCTAATAAGTAATTCTTATATCCCATCATCAGTATTTACATCAAATATCTTTCAAGAAGGATGGCAAGCAACTTATGGTGAAGTACAAGATGCAGAATCTACAGCTGTTGCTAATCCAAACTCTGGAAATGATGCATGTGTTCCTAAAGATAATTCTTCACTTGTAATTAATTCGACATTAGATATTCAACAATTTTTATCAAATAATGGGTTTAACCCAGGACCAATTGATGGCCAAACAGGACCAAAAACCAAAAATGCAATTAAGGAATTTCAAAGTAAAAATGGTTTATTTGCAGACGGTATAGTTGGGAATAAAACAAAAGCAGTCATGCGAGCTTATACAGGTTGTGAAAGTGCAAACGTATGTAAGCCAAGAAACAATACAAATGCAAAACTTGATACTGTTACTGATATCCAAACATACTTAGCTAATAATGGATTTAATCCTGGAATAATAGATGGAAAAATAGGGTCTTACACTAAGGAAGCAATTAAAGCATTCCAAAGGAAAGTAGGATTAATTCCTGACGGTGTGGCCGGAAATAGAACTAAGTCTGAAATGAAAAAATATACAGGCTGTTAAATCAAGTAGCTTTTTATTCTTTTTTCTATTGACTCAACATCTACTTTAAAATATTTACTTAAATCACTTTGAGGTGCTGAACTTCCAAAAGATTCTATACTAATTGATTCAGTAATATCTCCAATGTAGTCACCCCAGCCGATTGATTTACCAAGCTCTAATGTAAAAGTGAACTTTGTGCTATTTAATGACAATGCATTTTCAGGAGTAAGCTTATTAAGAATAGGTACGCTAACAATCTTGACGGAGTATTTGTTTAATCTATTTTTTAAATCAAATGCTAAATTTAACTCAGAACCAGAAGCAAAAATTGTAATATCCTTACCATCAGAAACAACGTATCCACCATTTAGAAATTCATCGTAATCTACTGAAAAATCTAGATATTCTAAATTTTGTCTTGTTAAAGAGAGAGCTTTAGGATTTTTAGTATTTGAAAACAGATATCTATAAGAGTGTAATATTTCTATGCTGTTTGAAGGTCTTATGACATCTAAACCAGGAATCAACCTTAACGACATAAGGTGTTCAATAGGTTGATGAGTAGGACCATCCTCTCCTAAATAAACTGAATCATGAGTAAATACATATGAAGAATTTAAATTCATAAGGGAAGCTAGTCTGATGCTTGGTCTCATATAATCTGAAAATACTAAAAAAGTTGACCCGTAAGCAAACATCTTACTGTGAAGATTAATCCCATTTACTATAGCTGCCATGCTGTGTTCCCTAATTCCAAAATCAATATTTTGTCCAGTTCTATTTTCACTTGAGTAAGTTTTGTCACTAACAACCTGCTTAGTAGAAGCTGCAAGATCAGCAGAGCCTCCAAGCACAAATTTATTTTTTGCACCAATTAAATTTAAATAACTTCCGCCTGTTGCCCTGGTCGCACCATCAGATATTTCAAAGTTTTCTGGAAATATTAATTCATTTGTACAAAATTGGTTCCACATGATTTTGAATGATTCATCATTTTTTAATTTTTTATCTAGATTACTTTTCCAGTCCTCATATTTTTTTTCATCTTCTAGTCTTTTTTCTGCAAAGTATTCATAAACATCATCATCATGCTCAAAAAGATCTCCATTCCAATTAACTTCATTTAAAAATAATTCCATCTCTTCACCACCAAGCGGTGCGCCATGAATGGAGCTTGTGTTTTGTTTGTTTGGTGCGAATTTACCAATTGTGCTTTTTGCAATAATTAAAGAAGGCATATTGGTTTCTTCTTTTGATAAGTTTATAGCTTCAGTGATTTCAGACTCATTGTGACCATCAATTTCTAAAACTTGCCACCCTACTGATTCAAATTTTTTCTTTTGATTAGTAATAGATACTTTATCTACACTGCCGTCAATTGATATATTGTTATCATCAAAAAAATATATCAATTTTCCTAATTTCCATACACCAGCTAATTCTGCAGCTTCAAAAGAAATTCCTTCCATCAAATCTCCATCTGAAACTATTCCATACACATAGTGGTCAATAACATCGTTTCCTAATACTTCAGATAAATAAGACTCAGCTAAAGCTAGCCCAACTCCAGTTGCAAATCCTTGGCCAAGTGGACCTGTTGTGATGTCAATACCCAATGAAGTATCAACTTCAGGATGTCCGGCAGTTTTTGAACCCAATTGTCTGAATTGTTTAATATCATTTATTGATATGTTAAACCCACTGAAATGAAGCAGGCTATAAAGTAGCATCGACCCATGTCCAGCACTCAATACAAACCTGTCTCTATTAATCCAATCGGGGTATTTATTTGAAATTTTTAGTGCATTCTTGAATAAGACAGTTCCTACTTCTGCCATACCCATAGGCATTCCTGGATGTCCAGAGTTTGCTTTTTCAACAGCTGCTGCAGATATGACTCGAATAGATTTTGTTACTTTATCAAACATTGCTTTAAGTATATAAGAATCTATACAGACGCAAAGGAATC
>Ga0255762_10003240_pt1 | contig 12871 bp, 10 predicted proteins | sample 101ome_16_FD_179962 | JGI IMG/M metagenome (GOLD analysis project Ga0255762, IMG submission 179962) | Coastal salt marsh microbial communities from the Groves Creek Marsh, Skidaway Island, Georgia - 101401AT metaG (version 2) | ecosystem: Environmental > Aquatic > Marine > Intertidal zone >...
ATAAAAAGAATAACGAATTAAAAAAACAAAAAGAAATTAATGAAATAGCAGAGATAATTAAAAAGAAACCAAAATTAAAAATAGATAAAAAAAAAGAAATACCTAAAGTTGTTTCTAAACCGAAAATATTAAAAAAACAAACAACGCCCAAAGTAGTTGTTAAACCAGAAAAAATTAAGAATAAGCAAAAAGAAAACTTTGCAAAAGGTCTTTTGAATACCCTTGCAGAAGCTAAAATCAAGAATAATGAAGTTAAAAAGGAAAAAGCTAATAAAGAAGATCTTTTAAAAAAAATAAAAAAAATGGCTGGTAACTCAAATAGACAAATTAAAGAAACATCACTGAATTTCAGTCAAACTGATATTGATAGAATTAGTAACCATGTAAGAAAGTTTTTTAATGTTTCTTATGCAGCAAGTGAGGTTAATAATATAATCACTTTAAAAATAATTACTAATTTGGATGGAACTGTTCAGAGTGTAACCATCATTGAAAAATCAAAATATATGAAAAACAAATTCTACAGAGCTGCTGCGGATGCTGCTAGGCGAGCTGTACTTGATAGTTCACCTCTTCCTTTGCCTAAAGGTAAAGAAAAATTATTTACTAATATAATATTTGATTTCAATACATCTTTTATCAAGAGTTATTAATTGAACTTTTTTGATATTTTGCCATAATCCTGCCTCATAGAAGTAATTAATATTAGCGTTAATTTTTAGTATATTTTTCTGGGGTATATATTTTGAATAAAAGTTTGTATCTTTTATGTTTAAAGTTTTTAGTATTAAGCTTTGGTTTAATTACTTTTAAAGTATTTGCTGATGACGTTAAGATTAACATTAATTCAGGACAGATAGAGCCACTTCCAGTAGCCATTGCTGATTTTACTGATAAAGATGGCAATTCAAATCAAATAGGTAGACAAGTCTCTGAAGTTATATCAAATAATTTAGTGGGCTCTGGACAATTCAAGGCCATTGAAAGTGCTGCTTTTATTGCTCCACCGACCAGTCCATCTGTAAGGCCAAACTTTACAGATTGGTCCCCTTTAGGCATTAAAGCTCTAGTTACAGGCTCAGTAAAAAATATTAATAATGATGAAATAGAGATTGAGTTCAGATTATGGGACGTTGTCGCCGAAACTGACTTAATAGGTCTTAGACTTACAGTTGCATCTAAAGCTTGGCGAAGAGTAGCACATATTATTTCAGATGAAATTTTTGAGCGTTTATCTGGAGATAGTGGTTATTTTGACACAAGAATTGTTTATGTATCTGAGTCAGGTCCGCAAAATAAGCGTCTCAAAAGACTTGCAATAATGGATCAAGATGGAGAAAATCATCAATATTTAACAGATGGTAGTTTTTTGGTACTAACTCCACGTTTTTCTCCTACTAGTCAAGAAATTACATATTTAGCTTATTTTAAAAATGAGCCAAGAGTTTACATATTTAATTTAGAAACAGGACAACAAGAACTTTTAGGTTCTTTCCCAGGCATGACTTTTGCCCCTAGGTTTTCTCCAAAAGGTGATAAAATAATAATGAGCTTGGCTCAAAAGGGGGTAACTGATATTTACACTATGAATTTAAATAATCAAAAAGTTGACAGGTTAACCAATAGTTCTTCTATTGATACTTCTCCAAGTTATTCTCCAGATGGTAAAAAAATTATATTTAATTCTGACAGAGGTGGGTCTCAACAAATATATATCATGGACTCTAACGGAAAAGGCGTTAAAAGGATTTCTTTTGGAAATGGAAGATATGCTACTCCAGTTTGGGCGCCTAAGGGAGAATTAATAGCATTTACAAAAATGTATAAAAATAAATTTTATATTGGTGTTATGTCTCCAGATGGTTCTGGTGAAAGGTTATTAGCTGAGGGATATTTAGTGGAAGGGCCAACATGGGCACCGAATGGCAGAGTGTTAATGTATTTTAAACAAGACAAACCTGTTGATGATGGTAAGAGCACAAATGTAAACCTCTACAAAATTGATATAACAGGCTTTAGGGAGACTAGGATAATTACTCCAAGTGACGGCTCAGACCCAGCTTGGTCACCTCTGTTACCTAACTAATTGTTATCAGAGTTAAAATAGGTTGAATTTAGGTTTTAATTAAGATATTGTGCAGATCAATAATAAGAGATTCATTGAAGGAGTTTGGGATGAATAAAAAATTACTAGCTATGTTAGGAACTGTAGCTCTTCTTTCAGCATGTGAGACAGCTTCTCAAAAGGTTGTGAGTGGCACAGCTGCAACATCCTCCAGCAGTGGATCTACTTCAGGATCTGCCTCAAGTTCTGTTGATAAAAAACAAAGTTTATTTGCTCAAGCTAAACAAACAGCTGCTGATAAATTAATTGCAGTTGGTGATAGAGTTTTATTTGATTATGACTCTGCAGAGTTAGATTCAAGTGCAAAAATATTATTAGATGCTCAGTCAAGATTCCTAAGAGTTAATAGTGACTTAAATTTTATAATTGAAGGTCACTGTGATGAAAGAGGAACTCGTGAGTATAACCTAGCATTAGGTGAGCAAAGAGCAACTGCTGTTAGAGATTATTTAGTAATACAAGGTATAGACCCTGATAGAATTAAGGTTATTTCTTATGGTAAAGAAAAGCCTGCTGTTGTTGGATCTAATAACATGGCATGGTCAAAAAATAGACGTGCCGTTACCGTTATTGAGTAAAATTTAGATTACCTAAAATCTATACTGAATATTATTACTTTTATTTTAGCAATTAAGCTGCGTGTGAATTATGCATAAATTTATAAGAGTTATATCTCTATTAACTACCTTTTTATTTTCATTGCCTGTATCTTCCCAAAGCCTGGATGGTTTAAAAGAGATTGTTACTATTCAACAAGAAAAAATTGCTAGGATAGAGAATGATCTAAAAAATCTTATTGGTTCTTTCGAGAGCCTTTCAAACCAAAAGCAAAATAATAAGATTCCTTTAGAGTTAGAAAGCAAAATTAATTCTATTACACAAAAATTAAATCTCTTAGAGAATAATATTAAAAATATTACAAACCTATCTTATAATTTAGATTTTGCACTTAAGCGGATAGAAAGACATTTAGAACTTACGTCTATAAATAACGGAAATATTAAACAGAGTAACAAAGAAGCTCCTTCAAAACCTACTTTTGTTGAAAATAAAGATAATGACATAAATGTTAAAAATCTTGAAAATAAGACCGAGGGTGTTTTAGGTTTTATAAAAGAGCCAACATCTTCAAGTACAGATAATAACCAGGACAAAGTAACACTTAAAAATGATACAGAGAAAAATAAATTATTAACAAAATCATCTCCTGAAGAAAATTATAATATTGCTTTAGATTATGCTGTAGACTTAGATTTTGTTAATGCAGAAAAAGCATTTAAAGAGTTTTTGACTATATATAAAGATAGTAAACAAACGGCTGATGCTCAATATTGGTTAGGAAGAGTATACTTTGCACAAGGAAAATTTGAAGAGGCAGCGATTGCCTTAGCTGAATTTAACAGTGTTTTTCCAAACGATTCAAGGTTTCAAGAAACTACTCTATTAATAGCAGAATCAGCATCTAATTTTGCCCCTCAAAATCAACTTTGTGATATACTAAAGCAATCATTGGAGTTTATGGTCAATCCTTCTGAGAAATTTATTAAAAGAATTAATGATCTCAAGAATGAAAATAAATGTACCAATGAATGATTGATAAATTTAATTCTGAACTTTTAAAACTTCTCTATCATCCAGTTAATAAGTATTCAAATAATTTTGTTTTGGGTCTGTCTGGTGGCGTTGATTCTATGGTTTTGCTCCATTTAGTTAAGAAGGTTTTAGATCAAAACAAGCTTTCTAACATAAATATTTATCCAACTATAATTGATCACAATCTGAGGATTGAATCAGGTTTTGAATCTGAAAATGTAAAAAAAATTTCACAAGATCTTGGATTCAAAACAATTATAAAAAAAATTAAAAGACAAAGACCTAATGGAAATATCCAGGAATGGGCAAGACAAAATAGAAGAGAATTATTGTTTGAAAGTTGTTGTGATTTATCAGGTAATTTATTTTTAGCACATCATTTAGATGATCAAGCAGAAACAATTTTTATGCGTTCTTCTAGGAATTCAGGTATTGATGGCCTATCTGGAATGAAAACTATGACTTTTTGGAATGGAATTTTTATATTAAGACCATTACTTAAATTTTCAAAAAATGAAATAGTAGAATATGCAAATAATGAAAATATTAAATTCTATGAAGATCCATCTAACTATTCATTAAAATATGAAAGGGTAAGAATAAGGAAAGAACTGAAACAGATTAAGAATGATAAGTGGGAAACTATCTCAAATGATCTATTCAAGTTTAGTCTTAATTGTAATAAATTGCTTAATAATATTAATATTGTTTTTGAGAATTGGCTAAAACAAAATATTTTAGTTGATCAATGTGGTGTTGTTAGAGTTAATTATGAAAGTTTAAAATTACTTTTCAAACAATCTGACTTATTGTGTGTATCACTCTTTTCGAAAATTCTTCTAACTGTTGGAGGAAAATTATATCCCCCAAAACGAAAAAAAGTTTATGAAGTAATTAAATCATTATTAATTTGTGATTTGACAAAACGAACTTTGGGTAATGTTTGTATTTACCTTAAAAATAACTTCATCTACTTTTTGAGAGAAAAAAGACACCTTAACTATAACCTTGAGATAAATAAAAATAAAAAATATTTTTTTGATGGCCGTTATATTATTATCAGTAATGTAAAAGGAAAATTAGTTTCCTCAGAAAATGTAAATTTTGACGTTGTCCCTGTTAATAGCCCGTTTTATGAATTTAAAAAAATAATTAATAAAACAATTCCTTGTCTTCAAACACTTGAAGGTAAACTAATTAAACCCCATTTAAGTATTATTGATACAAAATTGAAACATCATGGAAATTTAAAACACGACGCTTTTAAACTTTACCTTATTAATAGAGTGTTGATATAATTTAAAAAAATTAAAAGGAATATTATGAATAATTTTGGAAAAAACATAGCTGTTTGGGTAATTATTTCTTTAGTGTTAATTGCTATTTTTAATGTTTTTCAAGGAAATTCTTCTAAATCAACTAACAACGTAATAGCTTATTCAGATTTTTTAGCAAGAGTTAACTCTGGAGAAGTTCGAGAAGTAAGTATTCAAGGCGATAAAATTTTTGGCTCATCTAATAGTGGAGTCCCATTTTATTCATATATTCCTAAAGATGATGGATTAGCTAATAAATTATCTGAAAAAGGGATTAAAGTTACAGCAGAACCAGCTGAGAGTGGTATGCCTGGAATTTTATCTGTTTTAATTTCATGGTTTCCAATGTTGCTGTTTATAGGTGTGTGGATTTTCTTTATGAAACAAATGCAAGGTGGTGCTAAAGGAGCAATGGGATTTGGAAAATCTAAGGCAAAACTTCTTACAGAACATAGAGATAAGGTCACTTTTCGAGATGTTGCAGGCATTGACGAAGCTAAATCTGAATTGGAAGAAGTGGTCGAGTTCTTAAGAGACCCCAGCAGGTTCCAAAAGCTTGGTGGAAAAATTCCTAAAGGGGTTTTGCTAGTGGGTCCTCCAGGCACAGGTAAAACTTTGCTTGCTAAAGCTGTAGCTGGAGAAGCTGGTGTTCCATTTTTTACGATTTCTGGCTCTGACTTTGTTGAAATGTTTGTTGGTGTAGGTGCTTCTAGAGTAAGAGATATGTTCGAACAAGGTAAAAAGAATTCTCCTTGTATCATATTTATTGATGAAATAGACGCTATGGGTAGGCATAGAGGAGCTGGTTTAGGTGGTGGTAATGACGAAAGAGAACAAACTTTAAATCAACTTCTTGTAGAAATGGATGGTTTTGAAACAAATGAAGGCGTTATTTTAGTTGCTGCAACTAATAGACCTGATGTTTTAGATCCAGCTTTATTAAGACCTGGAAGGTTTGATAGACAAGTTGTCGTTCCAAACCCAGATATGATTGGACGCGAGAAAATATTGAAAGTTCATATGAAAAAAGTTCCACTTTCTTCCGATGTAGTTGCCAAAACTTTAGCTAGAGGCACGCCTGGTTTCTCTGGTGCTGATTTGGCTAACTTGGTTAATGAAGCTGCATTATTGTCTGCTCGAAAAGGAAGAAATGACGTAAGCATGGTTGAATTCGAAGAAGCCAAAGATAAAGTCATGATGGGTTCTGAAAGAAGATCTATGGTTATGACAGAGGAAGAAAGAAAGCTTACAGCTTATCATGAGGCAGGTCATGCAGTTATTGCTGTTTACTCACCTGCAAGTGATCCTATTCATAAAGCCACTATAATACCTAGAGGAAGAGCTCTTGGTATGGTGATGAGATTACCTGAAGGTGACAGGGTATCAATGGCCAAAGATAAGCTATTTGCAGACTTAAGAGTTGCGTGTGGTGGACGAATAGCTGAAGAGATGATATTTGGTAAAGATAAAGTTACCACTGGTGCCAGTTCTGACATTAGAATGGTGACGGATACTGCTAGGAGAATGGTAACTGAATGGGGTCTTTCTGATAAGCTTGGTTTTTTAGCATATGAAGCTAATGAACAAGAAGTTTTTCTAGGAAGATCTGTATCACAGCAAAAAAATGTGTCTGATAACACAGCATCTATTGTTGATGAAGAAATTAGAAAAATAGCTGATTCAGTCTATCTTGATGCCCAAAAAATGTTAAAAAAGTATTCTAAACAACTTAAAAGGGTAGCTGAGGCATTATTAGAATATGAAACATTAGACGGAAAACAAATACAAGATTTGTGTAAAGGTCTAAAGATTTCTATTAAAAAAAGTGATGATATTGATAATACGCCAAAAGCAAAAAAGCCAAAAAGAAGAGTAGGAATACCCTCTACAACTGGAAAGCAAACAATTGTTACTAATGATTTAGATAATTCTTAGAGCCGATTATGGCTTTGGTTGAACGACAAAAACATTTGTTTGCTCCTCCTTACTCCGATGAAGCAGAAACTTACATTATACCTGTTGCTAAAAATGAATATGAAATATCTAACGGGTTAAAAATTGCTGGTGGATGGCGTTATTTTGATAACATTAGGGTGCTCCAAAAAAAGAACAATACTTTCGTTGAAGTTTTAATATCTGTTAAAGAGTTTAGAAACTTAGCTAAACGTGAAAATAAAGAGAGCCTCCGAAAAGTAGATATCCATCTTGAAAATATTATTAGAAAAAGACCACCTTTTTCAAAAGTAGATATGTCTTCTCCTAATATAATGGGTGTTTTAAATTTAACACCAGATAGTTTTTACAAAAATAGTAGAAAATCTAATTCTGAAAACGCTATTAGAAAATGTAAGGAAATGTTAAAAAATGGTGCAACCATCCTAGATATTGGAGGTGAATCCTCTAGACCAGGTGCTGAAAAGGTCTCTGAAAATAAAGAACAAGAAAGGGTCTTGCAGACATTACAAAAACTTCAACAACAAAATTTTAATGCAATAGTCTCTTTGGATACTAGAAACTTAGGTACAATGAAGTTGGGATACGACTGTGGTGTTAATATAATCAATGATATTTCCGGTTTAGATAGTACTAAAAAAGCAAATTTTATAATTTCAAAAAAATTACCAGTTATTATAATGCATATGCAAAATAATCCTGAAAATATGCAATATAATCCTCAATATTCTTTTGCTCCTGTAGATATCTATAAATTTTTTTCAAAAAAAATTAATGTATTGTTAAAAATGGGCATAGATATATCAAATATAGTTGTCGATCCTGGTATTGGTTTCGGAAAAAATAAATATCATAACCTAGATATTCTCAAAAACATAAGCATTTTTCATGGTTTGGGTGTACCTATACTACTTGGAGTTAGTAGAAAAGCATTAATAGGTCAACTAACTATTGATGATTTTATATTTCGTGGGGTAAGAACAAGATCCATTAATCCTAGTAAAAGATTGAGTGGATCATTAGTATTTGCTATGCATGCTTTTAATAATGGCATCCAAATAATTAGAACACATGATGTTTTTGAGACACAACAAGCATTAACATGTCAGTTTTCTTTGAACTAAAAGGTAATTTAAATATGAGTCATGATTCAAAAAATAAAGAAAGGTTGTTTGGTACTGACGGTATAAGAGGAACAGTAAATAAAGGTAAAATAACAGCACTGATGGCTGTTAAATTAGCTATGGCTGCTGGTGATTATTTCTTTGGCAGGGCGGGCACAAAAAAACCTCGTGTTTTAATTGGTAAAGATACACGATTGTCTGGATACATGCTTGAACCTGCATTAGTTTCTGGTTTTACTTCTGTTGGTTTAGATGCAATAACAACTGGTCCTATGCCAACACCTGCTATAGCGCATTTAACAAGAGCTCTTAGATGTGATTTGGGTGTAATGATTTCAGCATCTCACAATCCATATGAGGATAATGGATTAAAGCTTTTTGGATCAGATGGATTTAAATTAAATGATGATGTGGAAAACGAAATCCAGTCTAAAATGGAAAAAAATCCATCTCTTGCAAAATCAGAAAATTTAGGCAGGGCTAGAAGAATGGAAGATGCCATAGGAAGATATGCAGAGTTTGTTAAACAAATTCTCCCAAAGAAAGCAGACTTAAGTGGATTAAGAGTAGTAGTAGACTGTGCTAATGGAGCGTCATACAAAGTCGCACCGGAAGTATTATTTGAGCTAGGAGCAGAAGCACATATTATTGGTGCTCAACCAAATGGGAAAAATATTAATTTTGAATGTGGTGCTATGTTCCCTCAAAAAATGGCTGAGCAAACTAGGTTGTTAGGTGCTGATTTAGGAATAGCATTCGATGGTGATGCTGATAGGGTAGTTTTTTCCGATGAAAATGGAAATATTATAGAAGGAGATTTGATTTTAGGTTTTCTAGCCAATGAAATGAAAAAAAATAATGAATTTAGTGATAGTCCAGTTGTTGGTACCTTAATGTCAAATCTTGGATTAGAAAATTACTTAAAAGAGAAAAATATCGACTTTTTCAGAACTAATGTTGGTGATCGTTATATTTTATCAAAAATGATTGAAACTAATAGTAAACTTGGTGGAGAACCTTCAGGACATATCTTATTAACAGATTTTGCAAAAACAGGTGATGGGTTATTAACTTGCATAAAAATTTTATATCTACTTAAAAAATCAGGCTTAAAAGCATCTAAATTACTTAGACCTTTTAAACTGGTACCTCAGTTGTTAAAAAATATTAAAAACATTGATAAAAAAATTCTTCAAAAAAATAACGTACAAGATTTTATAAATAATAAACAAAATCTCTTAGGTAACGATGGACGTATTATAATAAGACCATCTGGTACTGAAGAATTGGTAAGAGTTATGGTTGAGTCTTCAGATTTAGAGCAAGTTAGAGAAATATCCTCTGAAATTACTAAATTTTTGACAAAAGAGGGTGATACAAAAAATAATGGGTAATTTAACAAAATCTGTTTTGGTAATAGCTGGGTCTGATCCAAGTGGTGGAGCAGGTATTCAAGCAGATATAAAAACTCTTACTAGCCTTGGTGTTTATGCAATGACATCTATAACTGCCCTTACAGAACAAAATACTAAGGGTGTTATTAGTATATTTGAAATACCAGTTGATTTTGTCGTTAAGCAGATTAATTGTTGTCTATCTGATATTAATGTTCATGCAATAAAAATTGGTATGTTACATAATGCTGATTTAATTAATGCAATTTGTGAAACTCTTATTCGACAAAACAATATAATTAACAAAGACATTAAAATTATTCTTGATCCAGTTATGGTAGCAAAAGGTGGACATAAGTTATTAAAAGATAATGCTATAAGCGCACTTAAAAATTTTATCAAAAATGCAAGACCAATTTTGACACCTAATATACCTGAGGCTGAAATTTTAACAGGGCTTAAAATTAGAGATATATCTGATATGAAACAGGCTGCTAAAGCAATAATTGATTTGGGAGCAAGCCAAGTGATTTTAAAGGGAGGTCATCTCCAAAATAGTATTTTGATAGATTTATTAATAGATAATGAAAATATTCATACTATAGAAACAAGTAAAATTGTTACCAATGATACACATGGTACAGGTTGTACAATGGCTTCAGCTCTGTCAGCGTTTTTGGCAAAATCTCAACCAATCAAGGTTGCCTTTGAATCTGCACATTCGTATGTAAATAACGCTATCAAAACAGCACCTAAATTTGGTAATGGCAATGGTCCTATTAATCATTGTCATAAAATCATTTAACTTTATCAGCTATTTTAGTTAAGTCTTTAAACCACCTATGAATTGGATCTTTGATTTCTAATAAATTAGAAGAGCTACAACAAGATACCCATTTAAAATTACCAAAAAATATATAATCTTCTATACCGGGTTCTTTACCTGCAATAAAGCCATTTGCATCTATTATTTTTCTTATTGGGTTAATCAGTTTATTAAATTCTTTTATGAATTCAGAAATTTTCGGTTTAAATTTGGTGATTGGACCCTTTATTCTATCTTCCCTAGTTTTAATATAATAATTTATATCTTCACCTTCTAAAACATTAGGAATTTCGTGGGCTATTACTTTAAACAAAACTGGTAAAAGTTGCCTGGATGTCCAAAGATATAAGAAATACGAGAAATTTTTTGATGTTTCATTTATGAAAAGTTTATTTTCGGGATAATATTTGTCTAACCATTTTATTATTTCCCAGGAATCGTTAACATATCCGTCTTCATGTTCTAAGATTGGGACCAATGTTTGACCAGAAAAGGCAATTTTATCCTTTTCTGAAAATCTGACTGGCACTGTTTCAAATTTTATATTTTTATGAAGTAGGCAAAGTTTAACTGTCCAACAGGGTGGACTAAATCGTAAATCATTTTTGCCAGATAAGTCATATAATTTGATCATTTATTTTTCCAGAAATTTTGTGTGTTGACAAGAATAAAAAAGTTGTTATTAAACGTGTGGGCAGTTGCTTCCCAACAAGCAATAACATCTTATGAGGTTAGTATGACCAGACCAATAGTCAAGCCAATTCGTCCTGAGTTCTCTTCAGGTCCATGCGCAAAGAGACCTAATTGGTCACTTGAAGTTTTAAAAAATAGTTCCCTTGGTAGATCGCACCGTCACCCACTTGCAAAAAATAAATTAAATCAATCTATTGAACTCACTAAAAATATATTAGAAATTCCAGATGATTATTTAGTTGGAATTGTTCCAGGATCTGATACAGGGGCCATTGAAATGGCAATGTGGAACCTCCTAGGACCAATGGATGTGACTATACTGGTCTGGGACAGTTTTGGTTCAGACTGGTCTAATGATGTGAAATCACAACTCAAATTAACTAACATTGATATTAAAAAAGCTGAGTACGGTAAATTACCTGACTTGCCTGCTTCAAAATTTGAAGGAGATATAGTATTTAATTGGAATGGTACCACAGCTGGTGTTTGCATGCCAAATCTTAATTGGGTAGACCCAAAACGAAAAGGGATAACAATTTGTGATGCTACATCAGCCGCGTTTGCAATGGATATTGAGTGGGAAAAAATTGATGTAGGTACTTTTTCTTGGCAAAAGTGTTTAGGTGGAGAAGCAGGTCATGGTATGTTGGTATTATCCCCTAAGGCTGTTGAAAGACTAAATTCTTATAATCCATCTTGGCCATTACCTAAGCTATTTCAACTTAAAAAAAATGATAAAGTTAATATGGAAATTTTTTTAGGGTCTACAATTAATACCCCCTCTTTACTATGTGTAGAGGATTATCTAGATGCTCTTGTTTGGAGTAAAGACATTGGAGGTTTGCCTGAGCTAATAAAAAGATCAAATAAGAATTTAGAGATTATAAAAGAATGGGTTTCTAATTCTTATTGGGCTGCTTTTTTATGTGAAGATGAAAACAACTTATCCAATACTTCAATTTGTTTAAAACTTGTTGATCCTAGGATTGTTAACCTTCCTTTAGAAACAAAGAACAAGTTAGAAAAAAATATTATAAGTTTGTTAGAAATTGAGAATGTTGCCTATGATATAGGGAGTTATAGATCAGCTCCTCCAGGATTAAGAATTTGGGGTGGTCCGACTGTAGAAAATGATGATATTAAAAGTTTGCTTCCATGGTTAGATTGGGCTTATGAAACTTCAATTATAGAATTAGGAATAAATTAAAAAAAGAAGGTAAATATGGCTAAAGTTTTGATAAGTGACAAGTTAAGCGAGTCTGCAGTTGATATTTTCAAAAAAAATAAAATTGAAGCTTCATATCAACCTGGTATCAATAAAGAAGAAATTTTAAAAATAATTCACGAGTATGATGGACTTGCTATAAGGTCTGCAACTAAAGTTACTAGTGATATTTTAGAAAAAGGTAAGAATCTTAAAATTGTTGGTCGTGCAGGTATAGGTACAGATAATGTAGATAAGTTAGCTGCAACAAAAAATGGTATCATCGTAATGAATACACCATTTGGTAATGCAGTCACAACAGCTGAACATGCTATTGCTCTTATGATGTCATTAGTTAGAATGATACCTCAAGCAGATCATTCTACTAGGCAAGGGAAATGGGAAAAATCCAAATTTAATGGGACGGAGATAACAGGTAAATATTTAGGATTGATTGGTTGTGGAAATATTGGATCAATTGTTGCTAACAGAGCATTAGGGCTTAAGATGAAAGTGATGGCTTTTGATCCTTTTCTTACAAAAGAAAAAGCTTCTGAATTGAGTGTAGAAAAAGTTGATTTAGATACATTACTCAAAAATGCTGATATAATTTCTCTTCATACACCATTAACAGATGATACAA
>Ga0255762_10003251_pt1 | contig 12846 bp, 10 predicted proteins | sample 101ome_16_FD_179962 | JGI IMG/M metagenome (GOLD analysis project Ga0255762, IMG submission 179962) | Coastal salt marsh microbial communities from the Groves Creek Marsh, Skidaway Island, Georgia - 101401AT metaG (version 2) | ecosystem: Environmental > Aquatic > Marine > Intertidal zone >...
AAAACAACCAAGAGCTTTCTTTTGAACCAACCGATTTTGGATACATCAAAAATGGAAAATCAAATAAAGGAACTGTAGGTGGTTGTGTTGCTTGTAATTTTGCAGGATCTAGAAGATTTAAGTCAGGCAGTGTCAGAGATTTTGTTTTAGGATTTAGAGGTGTTAATGGAAAAGGAGATATTATAAAATCTGGTGGAACGGTTGTTAAAAATGTTACTGGTTATGATTTATCAAAATTAGTTAGTGGATCTTTTGGAACACTAGTGGCATTAACTGAAATAACTTTAAAAATTTCAGCAAAGAAACCTTCACAAAATACGATTGTTATTTATGAAAAAGATTCAAAGATCATCTCAGAATTGTTTCAAAAGGTACTTAGTTCGAGCAATGAAATCTCAGGTGCAGTATTTATCCCTGACGAGCCACAAAATAAAAAATTTGATTTAAATAAAAGTAAAGCATTTAAATTCAATGATCTAGATCAAGAAGGTTCTTTTTTTGCATTAAGAGTTGAAGGTGATAAAAATTCAATAAAAGAGAGAATTAAGGATATTTCAAATGAGTTAGGTTTAAAAAAATATAAAACATCTAATTTAGATACTCATCAATCACCTCTCTTTTGGAAAAGTGTAAATAGTTTACAATTGTTTTCTGAGACAAAAAATAATCTATTAAGGGCTGTTGTGCCTCCAGCTAATTGTGAAAAAGTAATGAACAACATAAAAAATAAATTTAAGTATTTTATAGATTGGTCTGGATCACTATTTTGGATTGAGGTTCCTGGAAAAGATGATGACAAGTTAAAAGAAGTAAAAAAAATGATCCTTCAAAACAATGGATACTTAACAATAATAAAAAAATCTGAGGATTTTGATTTTTCAGAAAAAATATTCACTATCGATGAAACTAAATTAATGATTTCCAAGAAAATTAAAGAAAGTTTTGATCCAAAAGGGTTATTTAATCCTGGTAAAATGTATAAGGATTTTTAATGCAAACAAATTTTTCAGAAACACAACTTAAAGATAAAGACAATCAGTCTTCTGAAAAAATATTTAAAAAATGTGTTCATTGTGGAATGTGTAATGCAACATGCCCAACTTATGGAATTTTAGGAGATGAATTAGATGGTCCAAGAGGAAGAATTTACCTTATTAAAGATATGTTGGAAAATAACAAGAAACCAACAGAAAAAGTGGTTAAACATATTGATAGATGTCTTTCTTGTTACAGCTGTATGACCACATGTCCAGCCGGTGTAAATTATATGCATTTAATTGACCATGGAAAAAAATATATTGAAAAAAATTATGAGAGATCTTTTTTTGATAAATCAATAAGATATTTTTTATCTATTACATTGCCAAATACGAAAGTATTTCGGCTTTCAAGTTTATTAGTTAAATTATCAAAACCATTTAAATTTTTAATGCCATCAAAATTAAAAGAGATGATGGAATTAATGCCTACCAGTTTTCCAAAAAAAACTTTACCTAATAAAGAAATTTATAAAGCTACAGGAAAGAAAAAAATAGCAAGAGTTGCTTTATTAACTGGATGTGTTCAAAAAGAAATTTCGCCTCAAATTAATGAAGCCACAATAAGATTGCTAAATCGACATGGAGTAGAGGTTGTGGTGTCAAAAAAAATTCGTTGCTGTGGATCTTTAAACCATCATCTTGGAAAAGAAGAAGATGCCCACCAAGATTTCAAAAATAATATAAATACTTGGTATGAAGAACATCAAAAGGGAAATTTAGACGCAATTTTATCTAATACATCGGGTTGTGGTACTACCATGAAGGATTATGGTTTTATTTTTAGAGATGACAAAGAGTTAAGTAAAAAAGCTAAAGTCATATCAGATCTCACCAGAGATATTTCAGAATATATTTTTGAAAGTTTAAAATTAAATATAAAATCAAAAGGAAAGAAATATAAAGTTGCTTATCATTCTGCATGTTCAATGCAGCATGGTCAAAAAGTTCATTCGCAACCAATTGAATTACTTGAAAAAACAAATAATGAAATAATGGAAATTCCTGAAGGACATATTTGTTGTGGATCAGCTGGAACTTATAATATTTTACAATCAAAAATTGCAAAACAACTATTAAAAAATAAGGTAAATAATATAGAAAGTTTAAATCCTGACTTTATTTCAACAGGAAATATTGGTTGTATTACCCAAATTTCTCATGGTACTAAAGTCCCAATTTTACATACAATTGAAGTTTTGGATTGGTACACAGGCGGTCCCAAACCTGAAATTTTAAAATAGGGGTTTTATGAAAAAAATTTTAATTACTAGAAGACTGATCCGAGAGAGCGAAGATAAAGCATCAAAATTATTTGAAGCTAAATTTAATTCAAATGATGAACTTTATTCACAATCAAAGATTATTGAAATGAGTGAAGGATGCGATGGAATTTTATCATCTTTAACTGAAAAATTAGATGCTGATACAATAAATAAACTTCCAGATAGTATTAAAATAATTTCAAATTTTGCAGTTGGTTTTGGAAACATTGATTTAGATGCTGCTAAAAAAAGAGGTATTGCTGTCACTAATACACCAGAGGTTTTATCAGATGCTACAGCTGAAATAGGAATATTACTTATATTAGGAGCTTGTCGAAGAGCATCAGAAGGAATTGAGTCTGCTCGTGAGGGTGGATGGAAATGGTCCGCAGATTATTTAATTGGAAAACAGTTAACAGGAACAAGATTAGGAATTTTAGGCATGGGTCGTATCGGTCAAAAAATTGCAAATATTGCTAAATCTTTAGGTATGGTTATTCATTATCATAATCGTTCAAAATTAAGTGAAGATAAAGAGCAGGGTGCAATTTATCATGACAGCATAAAAAGTCTTTTTTCAGTGTCAGATGTTTTATCTATCTGTTGTCCAGCTACAAAGGAAACAGAAAATTTAATAAACAAAGAGACAGTTGAGTATTTCCCTAAAGGTGCTGTGATAACAAATGTTGCTCGAGGTGATATAGTTGATGATGAAGCTTTGATTGATGCGTTGAATAGAAGAAAAATTTATGCAGCAGGATTAGATGTTTATAAAAATGAACCAAATTTAAATCCTGGTTATTTAAAAATCCCAAGTGTTTTTGTTTTGCCTCATCTTGGAAGTGCTACTAAAGATACCAGAATAGCAATGGGAAATTTAGCAATCGATAATATTGATGAGTTTTTTAGAACTGGTAATTGCGTAAATAAAGTTAATTAAATTTTAATGAATAAACCTGTTCTAGCTAAATCTAAAGCTATAACAATTTTTTTAGTTTTTGCCTTAGGATATTTTATTTCTACACTCTTAAGAGCAATAACAGCAACAATATCACCTGAATTAATTAATGATTTTGATCTTTCTGCAGGAGAGCTTGGTTTGTTGGGTGGAGGATATTTTTTAGGATTTGCAAGTGTACAAATCCCTTTAGGTTATTTACTAGATTTAAAAGGTCCTAGAAAAATTGTTTCATACTTTTTGTCATTGACCATTATTGGTTTAATATTATTTGCTCTTGCTCAAAATTTTTTAACTCTTTTAATTTCTAGAATTATTATAGGAGTTGGTGTTGGAGCTTGTTTAATGGGGCCTTTGACTGCTTATCGGATTTGGTATCAAGATGAAACTCAGCAACGTGCAAATTCATGGATGTTAATGGTGGGAGCAATTGGAATGTTATCATCAAGTTTACCAGTTCAATTTTTCTTACCTATAATTGGTTGGAGAAACATATTTTTGATCTTAGCTTTAATAACTTTGGTTTGCATAGTTTTAATAATTATTTTTATTCCTAAGTGGGATTCAAAAAGTGATCAGAAAAATGATGACGCAAAACTGAGTGTTGTTTGGCAAAATCAATTCTTTAGAAGTGTTATTCCAATGGGTTTTTTTAGCACTGGAGGATTATTTGCTATCCAAACGTTATGGGCTGGTCCATGGATGATAAAAGTATCTGGGTACACACCAGAAGAAAGCGCAAAAGGCTTATTTTTAATTTATTTTTTAATGCTGTCATCATTTTTAATTTGGGGCTACTTCGTTCCTAAATTTTCAAAGAATGTTAATGATGCTATTAGATTATTGAAATATGGTGTTCCATTAAGTTTATTGGTATTAGGGGCAATTATTTATCTTGGTCCAAATACAGGATCAATTCATTGGGCTTTATTTATTGTTTCAGCTGTATTTTTGTCTTTAATTCAACCAGCTGTTGGAATGGCTTTTTCTGTTTCTAATGCAGGTAAAGCTCTAACTTCTTATAATCTATTGATATTTATAGGTGCCTTCTTTCTGCAATGGATAATCGGCCTTATTATAGATTTAGGATTAAGTTTAAATTATTCTGAAATTGCTTCATTTCAATTAGCAATGTCTTTTGTACTAGTTACGTCTTTAACTTCTTATTTATATTTTTTAGTAAAAAATAATTAATTTAGATGCTTATAAATTGTAGTTCTAGATACACCTAATTTTCTTGATGCTGCGGAAATATTATTAGTTTCACTAAAAGTAGATCTAATTAGAATACACTTTTCTCTTTTAATTTTTGTATCCTCACAATTTTTACAAGCGTAAGTTTTGTTTTGTTTGCCAGTTTCTATAAATTTACTTTCTTTAAAATTTTGACTTTTGACCACAAAAACAGATGAACCTAAATGATCTGTTATCTTTAGAGTTTTATTACTCAAGATATCTGATGCAATTGATGAAAACGAAGTTGTAAAAATTTTGTTAAAATTTTCATTTTTTAAATCAACTAGTCCATTAAGCATAATTTTTGCATTGTTATTTGCACCCACAATTAATCCATCCCCATTTATTGCCAGCATCCCAACACTAGTTGTAGTTAGATATTCTTGTCTTGGGTGAAAAGAAATAATTAATTCGTTTTCAAACTTTTTAATAAACAATTTGGTTTCGATACTTCTAGTTGCAAGTCTTACTAAAGCAAGCGTATGTTGTTCTCTGGACATTGAGTCTGTTGAAGCATCAATAATACCAATAATTTTACCGTCATAATTTATGATTGGACTTGCAAAGCACGAAATATTTTCATGAGCAGTAAAAAAGTGTTCTTTACCTGAAACGATAGTTGGTTTTTTTAGTTCAACAGACAATCCAAGACCGTTTGTTCCACAAATTTTTTCTGCCCAAATTGAACCTGGTATTACTGTTTTACCAACGTCAGTTTGTAAACAAGATTTGTCATAAATTGTATCTAAGACTAATCCTTTCTCATCTGAGTAAGCCACCATAAAATTTGTTCCTGCTATTTGCGAATAAAGAAGTTCTAGCTCAGGAATAATTATTCTTCTGATAGATTCATTTCGCTCTTTTATTTCTTTTAGTTCGATTGATGAAATTACACTTTGTTTAGGATCATTAAACGGATCAAGGCCTTCACTGATACATCTCAACCAACTTTCATTAATATCTTTTCCCATCTCATAAGAGCTCATATTCCTTTTATGTAGGATATTTCTAAGTTCGTTGTTTGAGTGACTTAAGTTTGACATTTTAAAAGTTTATTTGTTTTTTTAGATACAACAACCAACCACAGGTTGTAATTGTTAACTTTTTGTACATATAAAGATGCCGTTGACTCCATTCTATATCAGAACTTTAATAGTGTTACTGAAATATTAAAGGAGAGATAATAATGAAAGCACAGGTTTTGCATAAATATGACCCTGAAATGAAAGAAAAGGTCTGGGTCACAGGTGAGGAGATGCCAGATCCTAAAATTGAAAAGGCGTCAGACGTTATAGTTAAAATTGGTGCTGCAGGAGTTTGCAGAACTGATTTACATATTATTGAAGGAGTATGGAAACACATTCAAGATCCAGATGGAAAATTATTACCATGCGTAATGGGACATGAAAATGCTGGTTGGGTAGAAGATGTAGGTTCAGACGTTACTGAATTTAAAAAGGGTGATCCTGTAATATTACACCCACTTATTTCTGGAACAGGAGGAACTTGTTTAGATTGTAGAAGAGGTAATGATATGCATGCTGAAGCAGGCGCATTTCCTGGATTAAGTATTAAAGAAGGTGGCTACGCTGAACTATTAAAAACTAGCGTTAGAAATCTGATTAAACTTCCAAAAGTATTAGCGCCTAAAGATGTTGCACCTTTTTCAGATGCAGGTCTTACAGCTTATAGAGTGGTAAAAAAAGCAACAAGACATTTGCTACCTGGTCAGAGCTGTACAATTATTGGTGCAGGAGGTTTAGGTCACATCGCTATTCAATGTTTAAAAGCTATGTGTGCAGCAGATATTATTATTGTTGAAAAATCTGAAGCAGCATTGAAACATGCAATGGAACTTGGTGGTGACCACGGAGTTTTAATTGATGGAAACGAAATTGAAAAAGTTCAAGAACTAACAAAAGGAAAAGGTTCTGAAGCTGTAATTGATTTCGTAGGTGAAAAAGGATCTACTGCCATGGGAATTCAAATGACTTCCAATGGTGGTTTTTACTACATAGTTGGATATGGAGAAGAAATTAAATCACTTGCAGTTGATTTAATTATTTCTGAGAAAACAATTGTAGGTAATTTAGTGGGAACGTGGTCTGAATTATATGAATTAATGGAGTTAGCTGACAGAGGTAAAGTTAAGCTCTCTATGCAGGAGTATAGTTTAGACGATGCTAATAAAGCGCTTCATGATCTTAACGATGGTAAGGTTAAGGGACGAGCTGTTTTAGTTCCATAAAAAAAAAAGAGAGGTGATAATGAAAATAATAAAAACCTGCTTAACGGCTGTAATATCAAGTATGATGATATTTAGCCCTATGGCATATGCTGATAAGTGGAGTGATCAATTCCCACATATCAAAGCAACAGGAGATATTCCAGGTGATTGTTCTTATGAGGAAATGTCTAAGAAAAATTACAAAGGAAAAACTCTTAAAATAAATACTCACGCAATTCCAGTAATGGGAGAGCCAACAGCTCTTCATGCTGAACAGTTTGAAAAATTAACTGGAGCTAAAGTTGAAGTTACTCATACACCGGCAGGTGATTTGTATTCTAAAGCAATGGTTCCTTTTCAAGCTGGACAAGCACCTTACGATATTGTGTTTGGATTTTCTAACTTTATCAATGACTGGAAAAGATATTTAGCACCAGTTCCTAAGAAGTATATGAACTCAACAGAGATGAAAGACGTAACTAAATCTCATATGGGAGTATCATCTTGGGATGGAACTATGTACCAGTATCCAGTTGATGGTGACAGACACTATCTAAAATATAGAAAAGACGTCATTGACAATCCTGAAATGCAAAAAAAATATAAAGCAGAAACAGGAAAAGATCTAAAAGTTCCAACAACTTGGAAAGAATATGCTGAGATGGCAAAATTCTTTAATGGTTGGGACTGGGATGGAGATGGTGAGTTAGAATATGGTTCAGCTGAAGTTATGAAAAAAGATGACTTAATGTTCGCAGCTTTTTTCAGCAGATCAGTTGCATATGCTAAAAATCCAAGAACTCCAGGTGGTTTCTTTTTTGATTTAGAGACTATGAAACCAAACATTAACAATCCAGGTTTCGTTGAAGCTTTAACTGATTGGGTTGAAGCTACTAAATATGTTCCTCCAGGAGGAATTAACTTTGGTTTAGGTGACGAAATCGGTTCATTTGGTGGTGGACAAACTCTATTTAGTTTTTCATGGGATGATGCATTTATTGCAGCAATGCAAGATGATAGCCCTATTAAAAACAAAGTAGGTACAGCTCCGCTTCCAGGTGCTAACAAAGTTTGGAACAGAGTTTCAAATAGTTGGGAAAATCAATACAACCAAGCTCCTTACATTGTTTGGGGTTGGGCAGTTGGTGTTGCTAAGAAAAGTAAAGTAAAAGATATGGCATTTGATTATCTTTGCTTCTTCTCAAACGGAGCAAACCACCAAGCTGACTTAGCAATTGGTAGATTTGGTGTTAACCCATTCAAAAACTCTGACTTCGACCCTAATATTTATATTAATAGCATGGGTTGGGATCCAGAGATCGCTAACAGTTACACTCAAACACTTTTAGATATGGAGAAAAGTCAAAATAGAGTTTTCCCTTTAAGAGTTCCAGGTGTATTTGAGTTTACAAGTGCTGTCGCTACAGGAACTTCTAAAGCTTTAGCAGGACAATTGTCTCCTCAAGAAGCATTAGACGAAGTTGCTAAAGAGTGGGAAGCAATTGTAAGCAGAGTAGGTAAAAAAGCAGTAAGAGATGCCTACGCTGTTGGTGTTAAAATGGAAGACAACCAACTATAATAATACTAAATTTATGTGGCCATTTATTAAAATGGCCACGTATAAAAAAAATAATATAATCCAACTTTATAAATGAACTTTAAGCATAAATATTTTTTTCTGTTTCCTGGTCTATTTGTACTGATTGGAATTTTAATTTTTCCAATTATTTTTGTAGTTAGATTAAGTTTATCTGGGTGGAATAGTTATAATCCAGGTTTAGATTTTATAGGTATAGAAAACTATATACGACTTTTTACTGATGACCCAAGATTTTGGGAATCTTTTTTTAGATTAAGTTTTTTGTCTGTTACAACAGTAATTCTCCAGTATGTGATTGGATTTGCTCTTGCACATATGGTTTGGAAAGACATCAAATTTAAAAGATTTTTTAGAGTTTTATTTTTAGTCCCAATGATGACAACTCCGGTGATCATGACTGTTATTTGGAGAACTTTTTTTCATGAATCTTTGGGACCAGTTAATGATATTTTATCTAATTTTGGTTTATCTCCAAAATGGTTAACAGATCCAGCTTTAGCTAAATTCACAGTAATCATAGTTGAGGTTTGGCAGTGGACACCATTTATGTTTCTACTTTTATTAGCAGGTTTATTATCATTACCAAAAGAACCATTTTTGGCTGCTGCAATTGATGGAGCTAGTCCTGTTAGAAAATTTATTTATGTAACTTTTCCATTAATGGCTCCCATATCAATTGGTGCAATAATTATAAGATTAATTGAGGCATCTAAAATTATGGATACGGTGTATGTTTTAACTTCTGGTGGTCCTGGAACTGCAACAGAAACATCAAGTTTTTATATTTTTATTAAAGGATTAAGAGAGTTTCAAATGGGATATGCAGCCTCAATGTCTTTTACTTACTTAATTATTATGATCATAAGTTTAACAATCATTGCAAAGGTTTTAACTAAATTACTTTTAAAAGAATAAATTATGAGCAAATTTTATACATTTCTAAAATATTTTTTTATTGTCTTTTGGGCAGTCTTTGTCGTTGCTCCATTTCTTTGGGCCTTAACTACATCGTTTAAAGATTTTCAATCTGTAAATGGTGGAGTTACTTACATACCATGGGTAGATTTTGAACCCAATCTAGAAGGTTGGAAAGTTCTGATAAAATCTCCAGCCAAAGGTGGAGTTGATATAGTAGAACCTTACTTCAATAGTTTATTTGTAACCTGTACTGCAAGTTTAATTAGTATAATTCTTGGCACACTGTCAGCTTATGCTCTATCTAGATATACTTTTAAAGCGGGTTTTGTAAAAAATAATGACATTACATTTTTCTTTATTTCTCAAAGAATTATGCCACCAATTGTTTTATCAATTCCATTTTTCTTATTTCTAAGTTCAATTAATTTATTAGACAGCCTCGTAGGATTGATTGTAGTTTATATTGTTTTACTGATGCCTATTGCAGTTTGGATTATGGTTGATTTTTTTAATAAAGTTCCAAGAGAAATTGATGAAACAGCTTTGATTGATGGATGTAATCCTTATCAAGCTTTCTTAAAAGTGGTGCTACCTAACTCAATACCAGGATTAATTGTTGCTGGTATGTTTTGTATTATTTTTGGATGGATAGATTTTTTCTTTGCGTTCATTTTAACTTTCACTGAGGTACAGTTATTACCGGTTAAAATTGTTGCTCTGAACTCATCTGTTACTCCATGGTGGAGTTTGTCAGCATCTGCTCTAGTTTCTGTTGCACCATTAATTATAGTGGCGTTTATAGTCGAGAGATATTTATCTAAAGGAAATCTATCAGGAGCAATTAAATAATGAACTTAATTGCTAACAACTTAACCTATAAACCAAGTGAAGAGTATCACCTAAACGAAGTGTCCTTTAATTTTAAAGAGGGGAATTTATACACAATTCTTGGAAGAACTTTATCAGGTAAAACAACTTTATTAAAAACTATAGCTGGTCTTTTAACCCCAGACAGTGGTGCTATTGAATTTGATGGTAAGGATTTTTTAAAAGTTCCAGTTTGGAAAAGAAATGTAGCTATGGTGTATCAACAATTTATTAATTATCCTCATTTAAATGTATTTGAAAATATTGCGTTTCCTTTGAGACAAAGAAAAATCGATAATGAAGAAATCAAAAATAAAGTAATGGGGTCTTTAAAATCAGTTGGGTTAATTGGCTATGAAAACAGAAAAATACAGGAGTTGTCTGGTGGTCAGCAACAACGTGTCTCTTTAGCAAGATCATTAGTTAAAAACGCCAAAATATTATTGCTAGATGAACCTCTGGTTAATTTAGATTACAAATTGAGAGAACAGCTTAGAGAGGAATTTAAGAGTTTGTTTTCAAAAGGTTTAGCTGATGAAACTATATTAATTTATTCTACTACAGACCCAAGAGAAACCATGGAATTAAATGGAGAAGTAATAGTTCTAGATGAAGGCAAAGTGCTACAAGTAGGTCCAGCAAAAGAAATATTTGAGAACCCAAGTTCCTTAAAAGTAGCTGAAATTTCTAACGATCCACCTATGAATATTATTGAAGCAGAAATATCTAATGAGCAAATAAGATTTGAGGGTATTCAAATTAAAGCGCCTAGCCATTTATCAAAGTTAAAAGATAGCGGATTAAAGATTGGTTTAAGATCTTCAGATATTGAACTTAGTGAAAATGGTCATGAATTTGAAGTTGAACTTGCTGAAATTAGTGGTTCTGAAACTTTACTTCATTTAAAAAGAGGAACTATAAAAATTATTATTTCTATAGAAGAAGTTTTGAATTTTAAAATTCATGACAAGATTAAAATAGATTTCAAAATAGATAGAGCCTATGCCTTTGCTGCTGATGGTAAATTGGCATCCTCACCATTTGGAGGAAACAATGGCTAAAATTGATTTAAGTAATATCTCACATTCTTATAATCCCAATGATCCAAATCCAGTTTATGCATTAAATCCATTTTCAATGACTTGGGAGAATGGAAATAGATATGCAATCTTAGGTCCTTCTGGATGTGGAAAAACAACAATGTTAAATATTGTTTCTGGATTAGTAAGACCATCAGCTGGAAAAATATTGTTTGATGACAAGGATGTTACAGATTTAAAAACAGAAGAAAGAAATATAGCTCAAGTTTTTCAGTTTCCAGTAATTTATAACACTATGACAGTTTTTGAAAATCTTGCTTTTCCCCTAAAGTGTAGAGATTTTTCAAAAGCCAAAATAGATGAAAGAGTTAATTCTGTTGCAGAAACTTTAAATTTAAAATCTTTTTTAAACTCTCCTGCACGAAAGTTAACAGCAGATCAAAAACAATTGATATCTTTAGGAAGAGGTTTGGTTAGAGAAGATGTTGCAGCAGTTTTAATGGACGAGCCTTTGACTGTTATTGATCCTGATTTAAAATTTAGATTGAGAAGAAACCTAAAAGAAATAAACGAACAATACAAAACAACTTTAGTTTATGTAACACATGATCAGAACGAAGCTATGACATTTGCAGATAATATAATTGTGATGAGTGAAGGAGAAGTTGTGCAAACAGGTTCGCCTAAAGAATTATTTGAAAGACCTAATACTACTTTTGTTGGTTACTTTATTGGTTCACCTGCTATGAATTTATTTGATAGTGAAGCAACTTCGGAAAATACTGTTAAAATAAATAACACGATTATTAAGACGAATACAAATTTGTCTAACTTAAAAAGTAAAAATATAAAATTAGGAATTAGATCTGAGTTTATTAAAATTGCAAAAAATCAAAGTGAAAATCTTGTTGATGTTAATATTCAAAAGGTTGAAGATTTTGGTAATTATAAATTGATTACTGCAAGAATGGATAATTTTGAAATTAAATCTAAAGTTAATAGAGAAACTGAAATTTCAGGTGAAAAAATTAAACTTCATATACCAGCAGAAAAATGCTGTATTTATGAAAACAACAAGTTGATTTAACTTATAATTATATTTCCTAGTCATTTAATATTTATTAAAGAAATTAAAAAATTCTTTCAATAAACCAATACAATCCAATGAAAGCTATTATTAGTGATAGAGGTTTCGTTATTATTTTATTGTACCAATTTTGTTTTTTAAACGGTAACGCTAGGATTAAATAAGCAATTAAAATTACAGCAATTTGTCCCAATTCCACTCCAATATTAAAAGATATCAAACTTGTTAAAAAAAGATATTCGGGCACTCCTATTTCTGTCAGAACTCCTGCAAAACCTAAGCCATGTAGAAGACCAAATATAAAAATTACAAATGGTCTTGCTTTGTTAATCTTGTTGGTAAATAAATTTTCAAAAGCTACATATGATATTGAAATAGCAATTATCGGCTCAACAACACTTGGTGAAATATTTACGATACCCAGCACACCAAGAATTAATGTTATTGAGTGAGCTATTGTAAAAATTGTAACTTGAAGAATTAGTGGTTTAAATTTTGTGGATAATAAAAATAAAGCTAAAACAAAAAGTATATGGTCTAAGCCTTTAGGCAGAATATGTTCAAATCCAATAATAACATAGTCTGTAATAGTTTTAAAAACACTTGATTGA
>Ga0255762_10003257_pt1 | contig 12833 bp, 4 predicted proteins | sample 101ome_16_FD_179962 | JGI IMG/M metagenome (GOLD analysis project Ga0255762, IMG submission 179962) | Coastal salt marsh microbial communities from the Groves Creek Marsh, Skidaway Island, Georgia - 101401AT metaG (version 2) | ecosystem: Environmental > Aquatic > Marine > Intertidal zone > Salt...
CGTCCGTCCGTCCGTCGTCCGTTCGTCCGTCCGATCGTGCGTCCTCTGCGTCGAGATGTGCAGACGACGTCGAGTGCCGAAGAGCGTCCGTCTCGTGGCGAGCCGGGCCGGGGCGCGCGCGCACGCGAGAGGAAGGGAGAACCGTCCGCGGTGCGACTCATACACGCGCCGCGGACCGCCCGCGCGTCGGATCCCCTCGAGAGGTCTCGACGACGGGTCGGCGTCGACGGGTCGACGCGTCGAGCGAGACTGACTGAACGGAAGCGCCAGACGACGACGGACGACGGACGGACGGGCATGCATCGCGCGCGCGGCGGCGCGATGATGATGGGACGGTTCGTGGGCGGCGCGACGGCGCGTCCGTCGAACGCGTCGTCGATGACGACGGTAACGACGACGACGATGACGACGCGTTGGCGGCAGTCTCACAGACGGTTCAGTGGACGCGGCGCGTCGGCGTCGGACGGTGACGACGGTGAGGACGACGACGGCGGCGGCGGCGGCGGCGTTCGGGGCGGTGCTGGGGTGACGTACTTGTGCGAGGACGAGCGAGCGACGGAACGGTTGGCGAGGGCGTTGGCGGGGGCGTGTCGCGCGGGCGACGTGTTGTGCCTGCGAGGACGCGTGGGGGCTGGGAAGAGCGCGTTCGCGCGGGCGTTCGTGCGGGCGACGTTCGGGGACGCGACGATGGATGTGCCGTCGCCGACGTATTTGGTGCAGCAGAGGTACGAAGGGGTGGTGGGAGGGACCGAGGGAGGAGGGCGACCGACGACGACGACGACGTCGAGGGAGGTGCACCACTACGATTTGTATAGGTTGAGCGACGAGGAGGAGATACGCGCGATGGTGGATTTGGATGAGAGCGTCAATCGGGCGACGTCGTTGATTGAGTGGAGCGAACGGTTGGGGCGGTTGACGCCGAATGAGCGGTTGGATGTGTACGTGAGCGTAGCGGAGAAGGACGCCGCGGGCGTCGTCGTTCGCGGAGACGCGGAAGAAGAAGAAGACGAGGACGAGGACGAGCATTACGACGACGCGGACGATGAAGTGGACGAGGCGTACGTCGATAAGGCGCACCGGTCGTATCGGTTCGTACCCAACGGTGGGGATTGGGAGTCGAGATTGGCGGCGTTAAAGGTGAATTGAAAATTTATCGCGCTCGTCGCTTGAATGCATGTTGTTACACCGCTGTACCGCGCAGGTAGCTGTAGTAGTTGAGGTTATAGTAAAAGTCAAAACAAAACAAAATAAAACAAAACGAGAGGTCTTTCAATCGACACCCGCTTGTCCGTCAAAGTTCATCTCGCCTAAATCAATCTCGTCCATGTCGAGTAATTCGTCTAAATCCTCCGGTCCCCATTCGTCATCGGCGTACTCGTCGTCGTCGAAAGACTCATCAACACCATCGGCCGAGCTTTGCATCTTGGCGGTGAGCGCGCGTATGAGACTAGCCTGCATCGAATTGAGCGTCTGTACGTTTTCAATCGTGCCCTCGAGCGAACCGGCGTGAATTGCCGCGCCGAGCGCAACGGCTTCATCTGGGTTGACCAACGAGACGTTTGGCTTGCGACCCATCGTGTTTTCCACAAACCTTCTGACGCACGGCGAGCGCGTGGCGCCACCGACGAGGAGTATTTGGTCGAAAGGGCGCCCCGCCGCTCGCGATGCGCCGTCTTTGCGCTTGGAGTTCTCCATGATGGCTTCTAAATCGACGCCGGCGCTGTCGGCGGCGGCGCTCACGGGTCGCCTCATTCTACGCAAGACTTCGATGACGAGCTTTTCAAACAGCGACCGCGTCATCACCCGTTTCTCTCCGCTCGGCATTGGGATCTCAACCGCCTCTTGTTCGCTGAGCGCCTCTCGAGCCTTGCGAGCGACGATGAGCGCGCCTCGCGGATCCACTTCGGCGCCCAACTTTTTCGCCTCCTCCGCGAGCCAAACCGAAACGACGCGATCAAAGTCATCGCCACCGAGATTCGGGTCGCCACCCGTCGCGAGTACTTCAACTGTTCCGCCACCAACCTCGAGCACGCTTACGTCAAAGGTGCCTCCGCCGAGATCAAACACAAAGATGGTTTCGTCTCCGTCCACGTCCACGCCGTAAGCCAACGCCGCGGCGACAGGCTCTTTGAGCAACCGTACCGTTTGCAACCCCGCGAGCGCGCCGGCGCGAGCCGTCGCTTCCATCTGCCTATCATCAAAATACGCCGGTACCGTTATCACCGCTTTCTCTATCGGCACGCCGAGCTCCGCCTGCGCCGAGTCCAACAACGTTCTCAATACGTGCGCGCTCACCTCCTCTGGCAACACCACAAAATCCTGTCCATGCTCATCTACCGCCGACATGGCCGCAAACTTCGTCTCCGGGTGTGACACCACCCGATACGGCACGTCTTTCGCCTGCGCTTTACAGTTTTTGTACTTGCGTCCGATGAAACGTTTCACGCTGTGAAACGTGTTTCGCGGCTGCGTCCTCAATCTCTTCTTCGCTTCGTGTCCCACCAGCACGCGTCCATCCTCGGCGTAGCACACGATGGACGGGATCGTTCTGTATCCTTGACACGGGACAATCTCCGCCGCGCCGTCGCGAACGATGGCGACGGCGCTGTTCGTCGTGCCTAAATCGATGCCGCAAATCGAAGCCTCGGTCGGGCGGGCGGCGGCGAGCACGACGCGTCGGGGGCGTTCTCTCGACGCGTGGATTCGTCGGGCTCCGCGCGCGAAGGATGACGATGCCGATGCCGCCGCCGATGCCGTCGGCGCGGTGAGCGGCATCGCGCGCATGGTGCGACGCGGTGTGCAGTTGAAGTTGATTGATTGTGTAAATTGAGTCGAGGGGGCAGTTAGTTAGTTAGTTGGTTGAGCGCGCCTGGACGCCGGCGTCAAAGAGAGACTAATGAAACATCGTCGCATTCGATGATGACTAGGGTGACTACTAGTGAAAACAAATCAAAACAAACCGGAACAGTGCTTTCGTTATCGCGGTGTTGGCTTGATGGGCGACGTTGCGGGCGTCGGGGCGAGGCTCGGCGGCTTGCTGTGGGAAAGCCTGGGAACTTCGCGCAAGGCGTCCTCGGCGAGGGATGGACCGAGCTTCACCTTGACTGGTAGAGGTACCGCGAGTCTGAATTGAGACGCGATGGATTCGAGTCCGTCGCGGACTATGTTCGCGATCGCCTTGGCGCTCTTGGCGTCGACTTCGAATATGCACTCGTCGTGTACGGTTAAAACCAGGCGACACCGATCGAGGACGTGTTTGTCGCGTAAAATGCCCATGAGACGAATCACGGCGGATTTGAAAATGTCCGAGGCGCTGCCTTGACAGACGGTGTTAATGGCTTGTCGCTCGGCGCGGGAGCGTTCGTTCGAATCCTTCGAAAGGAGCTCTGGGAGATAGCGATGGCGACGACCGATTGTCGTCACACGCGCGATCGGTTTTTCCATGCGCGCTTCGTGGAGCACAGTCTCTTTCCACTGTTGCACTCGAGGCAAGGTGTCGTTCAACCGTCGGATTTGCGCTTTCGCTTCGTCTTTGGAAACCTTGAACTCTCTTTCAAAGTTCCCAGCGCCCGAACCGTAGAGAATGCCGTAGGTTAAGTTTTTCACCTTTGTTCTGTCGAGCCGCGTCACTTGGCCAATCGGCACGCGACGCCATTTGCTTGCCAAAACCATAAACGGGTCATCCTCTGGAGTCATGGGTTCTGGGTTCCAGAGCGCCTGACGAAGCGTTGCGTCGCCCGTGATGTGTGCCAAGACTCGCAACTCGAGCTGAGAGTAATCCGCGCACAAAAAGAGCTTGTCGGGCGTCGTCGCAAAGGCGCTTCGAAGACTAATCGTAGGCGCCTTTAATCCGTGGAAACGCTCGTCGCAATCCAAATCTTTCGGTAAAGTGTGCAGGTTTGGCTCGTCGTGCGTCAGACGTCCGGTTTCCGTGTTTGTCTGATGCATTGAGCATCGCACTCTGGTGCGTCCACCGGAACCAAACTCGTTGCCTTCGGCGAGGAGGCGAAGTTCGTCGGCGACGCCCAGCCTCTTGTACACGCTTCTGTGCTCCACGATGAGCAGAGGAAACGGGTGATGACATTGGTCGTGCAACGTCTGCAGAACATCCTTTGCGGTGCTGTATCGTTGTTGTCGCACGGCACCCGTCTTCGTGCACGTGAGTTCGCTGCCAGGCGGTGGCGTAAGTCGTAAATGCTCGTAGAGACACTTGACCAAATAGGCGTTTTCGGTAAAAGCACGATTTGGAACGCCGTTCGTAGTGTCCAACCACGACTGTCGTTTTGCGTACTCCTCCAACGCCTCCAGTCGGACATTCATGCACGCAATCTGATCTTGCATGATTGAGCACGAGAATGGTAAACGCGTCGTTTGCATCGCCACCATTGCGGATACGAATGGCATCTCTATATCCAGCAGCGGACGCAGCAATTCTCTCTGCTCGCATTCCCTCCAAAGAAAATCAGACATGGCGTGGCACGTCGCCGTCGCTCGCGCGAGGTTTCCTAAATGCTCCGCCTTGCGTTCACGGATGAAGGATGCGGCTTGAATCGTATCACGAGCGTCAAAGTCGCCTAGGAATAGATCGCGCAACGGTTCCGATGGATCCTTCCCGAGAGCCAATCCGGGTAAACCGTTCGCTGTGTGCACCACCGCCGCATTTGGGCGCAAAAGCCAAGATGCGATGCGAATGTCGACGCACGGTTGAGCGAACGAAAACAGCCTTTCCGAGTACTTTTCCCTTCCCTCGACAATGCTGCACAGCTGCGACTGCAAATCAACCGTGAACTTTAACGGTCCGCTGGTCGCGAGTATATCCGTGATGCGTTCGATACGCACGCCGACGGGTTGACTCTTCGCATCTTGCACGTCAACATCAAGTTTTTCGTGCAAAATCTTTGCGATGAATACTGACTTTGAGTTGAGTGCGACGGCAATTCTCGACGGGCGCTCGAAAGCTCCTCTACGTTCGAGCGGTTTGCTTCTCGGCGGTTGGAAAATGACAGAGTACTTTTGCGACGACTGCCAAGCCGTCAGAAACTTTTCTACATCGGCGTGACGCCTGAGCAAAATGACTCCCGTAGCCGCGTCGACGTCGAGTTCACCTTGAACGATGTGCGCCTCTTCGATCGCCATATCCGCCTCGAGCTCGTTCAGCTCGGCGAGACGAGCTTCCGCTTCTTCACGTTCTTCGCGAGATTGCTCGGCGACGATTTCCTTGGCGCGCATCAAAATTTCGCGAGCGGCGCGCATGACAGCCGCCGGCGCCATGTTGCTCTTGTTGTATTGTTTCAACACGGACGCAATTTTGTCGACGCTACCGAGAGTGACGATGGCTTTAGGTGTCGTGATCCCACCCGCGTAAAGCGCGCGAGCTCGATGAATACCAATGTGCGGAATCTTGGTGAGCTCCAAAATTTCCTCCTGAGCGCCGGCGGTGATGCGATCGCTTATGCGATTAATCAGAGACTCCATGTCGCTCCAACCCAGCGTGCCGCAGATTGCGGCAATGTACGAGGCAAACCTTGCGCAGTCGCGTTGTTTCTCTCCCACGTCAAAGGCTCGATAACCGTACCGCGAGCAAATCTCCTCGACGGGAACCTCTTGAATCAAATCAGAAAGCACGAGCGCGAGGTGAAAGCGTTGACACGTGAAACGTTCGCAAGCGTGCTCCTTCGTGATATCGCGCCTATTCATCTGCAGCCGGCGGATGTAGGAATCGCTTATTCCGATTTTTGTCGCGATGCGAAGCTGTTCGCTGCTCAACTTTGTCCAAGTTTGTGCGAACGAGTCGATGGATCGGTACACGTGCGAGTTCGTCGGCACGCCCTCTTCGCCGATGACTGGAGGAATCGTGAGTAAGAATAAGAGATGCAGCGGCGTGCTCAGCACCAAATCCATTCGCGCTTTTTTGATGTCTTGAATGATTGGTTGAATGAGATCGAGCGGCATCATGCCGCCCGCCACGGAAATCCCGAGCGGCGACGCAGACCACAAGTAAGCCTTGGCATTCCACGTGAGGAGCGCGTTTTGCTGACACCACTTTAGCGAATCGATCGCGATCCTTCTCACAGACTCGTTGAAATCGTTCAACGCAGAGAGAAGTGTGCACTTGATGTACGCTTGTACGTCTGACGGCGTCTTTACCAAGCCCGCAGCCACGGCTTCGAGCATGATTCTACGCATGCCTGACTCGGCAACGGCGCTCGTTAATTCGTCGGACGGTCCTCTGCTGCGTTGACAAATATCATCCAGCTCGGATGGTTTCGGACAGAATATGATGGCCGACCCACTGGCATCCAAACCCGCGCGCCCTGCGCGTCCCATCATTTGCTGGATATCCCTTCCTGAAAGCTTCGTTCCTCCCATGTTCGTGTCTCGAAGAATCACGCGTCGAGCCGGAAGATTGACGCCAGTCGCAAGCGTACTCGTGCAACACAAAACTCGGACGACACCTGACTTGTACGCCGCTGCGACTGAATCTGCCTCTTCGCGACTCAAACCTGCGTGGTGAAACGCTATCCCAGCCTTGATGTACTTTGATACCTCGCTCTTGTCTCCAAGAAGATCCTCGTAACTGGCGACAAGTTCTGCTCGCGGCTTTTCACATCGTTCGACACCCAGCTGGTCGCACTGCATCATTTTGCAGAGCTCATCCGCCACATCCTTGCACGCTTTGCGCGAGGAACAAAAGACGAGAACTGATCCATTTTCATCAATCGTCTCCTGTGCGAGCTCGGCGATATGCGCGTTATGCGCGTTTGGATTTCTATTCATGAGCGTGCGAATGACGGCTTTGGACTCGGGATGGAAGATTTCGCAACCAACCTTGACGCAGACGTCGAGACGAACTGGACGGAAATCCGTAATATATAGCTGTGCGTACAGCCAATCTGCTAGCGCGCCGAGGTTTGGAATCGAAGCGCTCATGCCAACAATCTGCATCGTACGACTGTCGCGCGCGTTCCCTTCTGTCCTTCCAACGGAGAAGGTTGTTTGGCTCGTGTCGTGAACGCTCACGTCGCCGCTTACATTTTGACGCCACATGCCACTCGCGTACACGAGCTTCGTGAGGAACAGCTCCATCGTAGCCCCTCGATCGTTGTCTTGTATCAAATGAAGCTCGTCCACGATGACGCAACTTAATTCGTGCAGTCTATTCTCTTCGAGCAGACGAGAAGTGACTTGATTTGCGCGCTCAGGCGTCAGCACGAGGAGCGTGTTCGTCTTTGGATCTGGGCTCGGAAACGCCCCTCCTCGACCTCCATACATGCGTTTCAGACGGAAATCCATTCCGCTGAAGAATGCCTCCAAGCTATTCGCGCGCTCTTCGCAAAGCGCGACGAAGGGAAGGACAAACATCGCCATGCTCCCCGGTTTCGCGGCGAAGCGTCGCGCCAGAATGATATCCGCCACGAGCGATTTACCTCCGCTCGTAGGGGCGCTGTATAGCAAGTTCTCCGAGCCATCCATGATACCCGGGCGCGATAAGCACTCCGCTTGCCACGGATAAAGCTCGGTGACGCCCTTTTCATTCAGAGCCGTTTTCGCCTTTGCCGGAAGCCCCCAGAAATCCAAATTCCGATAATTCGGCGCTCCGAACGCCGGCGGACCCGCGGGCACCGCTCTCTGTGAAGGCTGCGCGACAACCTCGCTGCTCACGTGACTCACCACCGGCATCGATATTCCACGTTTCGCGCCGGCGCTCATCTCGCGCGCGAAAGCCGCCAACTCTTCGTCATCCTCTTCGTCAAAGTCAAATCCAAAGTTGCTCTCTTCGCGCCCACCGCCGGCAGCCTTCCCGCCGCTGTGTCTCGACATCCTCGCCGAATCCTGCGTCACACCCCCAAATCCACTATTCGACCGCGCGCTCCCGCTCGTTCGCGTCCGTTTCACACGCGCATCGTCGCTACGACAGTCATTTGCAAGTCCACGAGCGCGATTGACGCGTCCGACGTCGTTTGAACCGCCCGCGCGTCCGCCCGCGCCCGCGCCCCTTCTCCCGCAGTTCATCCCCGCGCTCCCGTCGTTCTCCTCGTCGCCCCATCGCACTTGGACGAGATTCATCATCACCGCCTCGGCGTCCTCGCCTCGGCTCGATCGTCGTCGTCGAAGCGACGCGCGGCGTTCGGTAGACATGATTGATCCCGCAGAAGAGTCGAACGATTTTGAATCTCGGCACCGACGTCTCTTTGCTCGCGCGTCAATCACACGCGCGCGGCGCGTTCGAGACGCATGTCGCCGAGGTCGACGCCGGGCGCGTGGTCTTTTACGTGCGATCGCTGCGAGGCGACGCGAGGTTTCACGCGGTGCGGCGGGTGCGACGCGGTGTGAGGAAAGGAGAGTGAGCGTGCCTGGTTTGATCTGGATCACGGCGGCGCTACTAGAGTTTGTGTTGCTAATAAAGGGCAACTCGCGATATGGCTAAAGTGATGGCTAATGTTGTTTGTTCGTGTTGTACGTCATCGCGTTTTACGATGCGGCGGTGGCGGAATCACTCGCCGCGGATGTCGTCGCCGCGGATGTCGCTTCGGCGTCGCGTTTGAGTAAATAGTGCGCGAACAACGGAAGGTCTGGAAACGTGTGGGCAAAGTACGCCTCGACGATTTTACGTGACGACGTCCACGGATCGGCGGCGGTGTCCTCGGGTCTGAGGAGGGAGGTGACGTTGGTACCGAGCGCGCGAAGCATTTCAGCGCGTTCGGCTTCGAGCGGAGGGTGCTCGTGCATGTTGCGCGCAAAGCGTACCAAATCAAAGAGTCTGTTGCCGTAAGAGTAATCTTTCGGTTCTTGGACAGTCGATGGTGGCGGCGCTTGTTGCGGGGTTTGCACCCGACCTCTACGGTTTTTGCGCTTGTCCTTGCTCTTGGCGGTGGCGGCGGCGGCGGCGGCTTTCGCCGCGCGAGCCTCCTCCCACGTCTGCTGCATGCTAGCCGTGCGCTGCACATACTTCTCCGCGCGAACTAAAAGCGACGGAACGACGATGGATTTCCAGTTCCGAATCGCTTGAGCCGCGCGTTCGGCTTGTCCAGAGCGTCCGTTCCAAACACTTTGCATCAAATCCGTCTCCTCCTGTTCAGTGAGAGAGTTGACGATGCGACGATCGTAAATTTCACGCACGGCTTCCATGCACTCTTCGACGTCCCACATCACGGGGTGCTCACACACCTCGGAAGCGGTCGGTCGCTCTTTCGGATCGGGATCGAGCATGCGATGCAACAACTCTCTAGCAGCCACCGTGGTGTGCGCCGGGAGTTTCGCTGTCTCGATTGCTTGGAGACTAAATTTACCCTTGACGATGCGTTGGTTCTCAAAGCCCACGTCGAGCGCCGTGGACGCGTTCAAGTCGAGCTGCTCTGGCGAGGATTTGCCTCTGTTCTCCACCTTGCGTTCTTGCTTGTACGGAGACTGCAATCCCGTCATGATGGTGTACATCAAACATCCAAAGCTCCAAACGTCAACCTTGGGAGTCAACGGCGCGTTGAGTAAGACTTCTGGAGGTCGTCCTTGAAGACCAATGTTGACGCCGTATCCCTCAAACGTCGTGAGCGAATACGTGTTACCATCAGTCGCCTTGTTGACATCCTTGAGACGAACACCGAGACCCAAATCGGCGAGCTTAAACTCTCCATCGCTACTGCGAAGGCAGTTATCTGCTTTGATGTCGTTGTGCGTCACGCCGGCGAGGTGCACGTCCTCGACAGCGTTGGCCAACTGTCGCACGGCGTCCATGCGATCCGAGTGCGGAATCGCTGTAGCGCCACCCTTTGCACCCGCGTTTCGAAGCCAGGTCGCCAGAGATTCACCGCAAAGTTCCATGGCGGTATAAATCGCGCCGTCACCGCGGTCAACGTTGAGTTTGCTTCCGAGAATGTGCGTCACTCGGTTGCTTCGCTGATTCAAGTGCTTGTGAATTGCGATTTCTCTCTCGATCAAAGACTTCATGTTGTCTCCGCGCTCGCCGGGTGGCAAAGGAATGCGCTTAATCGCCGCGTCTCTGCGCACGACTCTGTTACCAGCGCCTTCGTCGTAGTATCCTTTGAACACAACGGTACCGAGCGAACCACGGCCGAGGATTTCCGCCTCGTTGTACCAAATGTTTTGACCGGCGTTCACCCACCTGTCGCTGTCCGACTCGTTCCCAGACGTGGGCGCCGGAAGGAGAGAGTCTGTGATTCGGTGCGCGCGAATGAAAGCCTGAATTTGGCGCTCCAGATTTTCTAGCTTTGTCTCCGCGCTGAGGATGATGTTTTCGTCGACACCGGCTTCGATCGCGAGCTTGATTTTCTCGCGAAGCTTGACTGGGTCGACGTCTTCAGCGGCGAGCAGCAAATCTCGAGCAGCCAAAAGCCCCTTGACGCGCACCTTGCCGAGTTGACTCGATTTCGCGGCTTCATCAACGTCACCGGCGTCAACATTGAGCGCCTCGATAAGTTCGGGCGTGATTTCGTCTTCGGTCATCTCATCCAAATTGTCGTGCGAAACTTGCAGCGCGCTGCCAGCCAATCTCGCTTGAATTCGAGACGAGAGCTCGCGCATCAACTCTTCCATCTCGACGCTCTGTGCTTCGAGAGCTTGCGGGCCACCTTCGACGGGCATCGGCGACGATGTCAGCTCTTGGATTCGCTTGATTGTATCCAAGAATGCTTGGCGATGCATCTCTCCCAACACAGTCACTTGCTCAACCTTGCTCAGCTGTAAATTGAAAGCCACGACAGCAGGATCGAGGTGCGAAATGTTCATCTCTGAAATGCGGCCCTTGGCGGACCACATGTCCCTGAGCAACACTTCCGCCTTGACCACGTCAGAGTCTTCACTCGATGACGTGATTTCTTTCGCTCGCGTCGTCAGCTCCTTGAGCTCTGCGCGCAGATCTGCTACTTTAATGGCGGCTCTGAATTCTCGCAACGCGTCGAAAATTTTCGTCACCGGCGGAAACACCTTGAGTTTTCCCTCGGGTGTGTCGTAAAAGGCGATGAGCTTTTCTTCTTCTCGGAGAATTTCGTCCTCTGTCATTTTCCCTTGAAGAAACTTGTGCGTGTGCTGCGTCGTATCGACGATTGAATCACCGAACGATCTGGTTCTCGAACGCAGGCGGTTGATAAATCGCAAGCCGCCGAAGAGCGCATTCATCAAAAACCAACGCGCGTCGTGCTGCTTTCCGAGGTACGGCGCCGTGTACTCGTCAAACCATGCGCGCGCTTCATTACTCGTGACTTCTCTACGCTTATCTCCGCCGCCCGCCATCAACAATTTCGTAACTTCGGGTAGCGTCATGCCGTTGTGCGACCACTCGGTGAGCCATTGCGTTTGGATGTTATCCAACTGTCCCGCGAATCGAGAGTCCCACTCGCTCGTCGCACCAGCCTTGGCCACCTGTTTCATGTCACCGATGAACTCGTCCCACTGTTCTCCCACGGAAACGTTCGATCCTCTGTGACCTGCGAATTCTAAACCGCAAATCACCACGCGACAATCTGTCGCCTTGGCGACGCGAAGCGCCGTCTCAATGTCTCTTTGCACCAGCTTTCTATTCTCTGCAGAGTTGTGAATCGGCGGCAGCACCCACACGAAAAGCTGCGGGGGTAAAAGCGTATCCTTTTGGAAGTTGGCAAACGCGAGCTCGTCGATCGGTACCACTGTGATTGGCGTGTTCGGTCTCGCGTCGACGACGCGGCCCGCCTCCTCCATGCGCTTCACCAACAGTTGGTGCATTCTGTACCCCTCCCAGTCGCGAGGAAGCCCCGCGAGGGTACAATACGCGTTCGGTCGAAGCAAATGCATGGGCAAAAACAGCGGCGAATACTTTGACTTGCCACTCGCCTGCATGAGGAGCATGTTTGCCGTGAGATGATCAAACATGGCTTCGCCGCGTTGCGTGAGCTCGATATCCATCGTCTTGTTACTCCGCACATTGTACAGAAACGTCGATTTCCTCGACGACCCACCGCCGAACCCGATAAATTTCCCTTTCGACCCACCTGTTTGGCCCACGAGCGCGCCCAACACTGGTATGTTCCTCCTGTACGACTCGACTTGCGACTGACACATCCACTTCCAAAGCGTCGGCGCATTCGTCGGCGTCAACGCCTCCTTCGGCGTCGGATCCACCCCACCCATCCATCTCCACAACCACTTTGGCCCGCTCAAATCCGGTTCACACGTCTTCTGCACCGCTAACCGGTGTTCCGTGCTCTCAGACGGGCTAAACTCGCTCACAACTTTTTCGTACGCCCAATTGTACTCTTGCGCGTACCACGTCGAAATCAATCTCGAACCCGGTCTCGGTTCCTCCAACCCGAGCTCTTTCGCCCGCGTCACCTCGGACGACGTCCCGTGTCCTCGAACCCGCGCGTTGGATGCCGCCGCCGCCGCCGCCGCCGCCGTCCCACCGCCGTTCCCCGTCGTCGAGTACGAACAAGACGTCACCCCGGCCTGGCGCACCGTCGTCCGCACCAGCGTTTCCAATCCTCTTCGTCCGCTCCGACTCGTCGACATCCCCGACATCCCCGACGACGACGGCGTTCCGTCACGACTCCGACCCTTCCCTCGGCGCTTCCGATCCGCTCCACGCGCCCGGTCCCGCGCCCGTCGTCTGGCGACGCGACGCGGTCGCGTAACGGGCGACGACGACGACGACGACGGCGCGCACAACCAAAATCCATAATCGTTCCGACAACGCGGACATTCGGACATTCGGACGGATCCGGACGACGACGACGACGACGACGACGACGACGACGCGCGCCCGAACCCTGGGCACCCGCCCGCGGCGCGCGCGTGTGTGTACCCTCTTTACGAATTACTGATTCACGAACCGTCGATTATCGATT
>Ga0255762_10003268_pt1 | contig 12814 bp, 7 predicted proteins | sample 101ome_16_FD_179962 | JGI IMG/M metagenome (GOLD analysis project Ga0255762, IMG submission 179962) | Coastal salt marsh microbial communities from the Groves Creek Marsh, Skidaway Island, Georgia - 101401AT metaG (version 2) | ecosystem: Environmental > Aquatic > Marine > Intertidal zone > Salt...
ACTCCAAGAATTGTTTCAGTAGGTCTTAATGTTAAATTTTAATAAGTAAAAAAATGAAAAATATTATTTACAAATTATTTTTAGTCTCAACAATTACATTTGGAATTGTTAGTTGTGATGAGTTCGTAGATTACGAAGCTTCTGAGACCTACAATATAGTAGCTGACGATTATTTTAAATCAAGTAATGACTACGAAGCAGCATTAGTTGGTGTTTATGATGTAACTCAGTGGACATTATACAATTGGATGATTGGTGAAATTGCATCTGATAATTCATTGTGTGGTGGTGAAAGTGCAACAGATGTTATTGGACTACAAAAAATTGATGACATGATTCATGACGCAGAAAATGATCAATTAAGTAGAATCTGGCAATACATGTACGAAGGAATTAACAGAGCGAATTACATGGTAGAGAATAGTGATAAAATGGATTTCCCAAGAAAAAATGAGTTATATGGAGAAGTTCATTTCTTAAGAGCATTCTTTTACTTTGAATTAACTAAATTCTTCGGTGATGTTCCTTTATTTACTACTTCTAGATTGACTGCTGGTGATTCAGCAACATTGAGTCGAAGTCCTCAATCTGAAGTTTATGCTTTAATTGAAGCTGATTTAAAGGCTGCAATTTCTGCTTTGCCTTTAGAAAAAAGCACGAATGGTAGAGCAACTTCACTTACTGCTCATGCACTTCTTGGTAAAGTTTATTTATACCAAGATAAGTTTGACGAAGCAGCGAGTATATTAGAGCCATTAATTGGATTATATTCTCTTCCTGCTGACCCTCAATCAACTTTCTTAAAAGGAGGTGAAAATGGTTCAGAATCAGTTTATGAAATTCAACATACTAAAGAGTCTAACTGGTGGGATTGGGGTTATGTTCCTCAAGGAACTGAAGGTAACTTTGGAGTAATTCACCATGGAATCAGAGGTTATTCTGGTCCTTTATACTCTTCAGGTTGGAGTTTTAATGTTCCTACTCAAGATCTTGTTGATGCGTATGCTGCAGGTGACAAGAGAAAAGATGTTGCAGTGCTAGATATTGAAGCTTGGGCAACATCAACTGGAGCTAAGTATACAACTGGATACGAGCACACTGGTTACTTCAATAACAAGTATATTCCAAGAGCTGGTGAGAGCCAAGCTCAACAAGAGCTTAATTATGAAACTAATTATAGAGCAATCAGATATGCTGATGTTCTTCTAATGGCAGCTGAAGCAAATAACAGAGCTTCTTCACCTAATGTTTCTAAAGCTCAAAACTATTTAAATCAGGTAAGAGCAAGAGCATATGGAAATAGTTTAAATGCTTCTTCCTCTACTGGAACAACTCTAACTCAAGAAATTTGGGATGAGAGAAGGTTAGAATTAGCAGGAGAAGGTTCAAGATTCTTTGATCTTGTGAGAACTGGACAAGCTGCTTCTGTAATTTCGGGATTTGTAGCAGGAAAGCATGAGCTTTTCCCAATACCACAAACTGAGATTGATGTGTCTAATTTAACTCAAAACCCAGGTTACTAATACGAATGAATATGAAAACAATTAATAAATTATTAGGTTCTCTATTTCTGATTTTCTTCCTTGTAGGATGTGATGAAGATTTTAGTGATAGCACCGATTTTGCCTCTAGTATATTACCTCCAAGTAATGTTAGTGCAAATTTTAATGTTACTCAAGATAATACAGGATTAGTTACAATTACACCTACTGCTGATAATGCTTTAAGTTTTGTAGTTGATTTTGGTGATGGATCTTCTCCATCTTCATCAATAACTGTAGGCGGTAATGTTCAGCATACTTATGCAGAGGGGTCTCATACAGTAAAAGTTACAGCAAAGGGATACAATAATCTTTCTGCTTCTGCAGATGTTTCATTAACTGTATCTTTCAAGGCACCAGAAAACCTTGTTGTAGAAATTGTTAATTCGGAAACAATCTCTAAGCAAGTAAATGTTACTGCTACAGCGGATTATGCTACTATGTATGAATTTCATCCAGGTGTTGCTGGTGTAGATCCAGTAACTGCAAACAATGGAGAATCTTTAACATATCAATATGCAGAAGCAGGTACTTATAATGTGAAAGTCATTTCAAAAGGTGCGGCTATAGCTGTTACTGAATTTGAGCAAGAATTTGAGGTCACAGCTATAGTACAGCCGATCGAATCAGCTCCAACTCCGAAATCAAGACCTGCAAATAAGGTAGTTTCTATTTACAGTGCTGCTTATGATAATTTAGCAGATACGGATTTTTATCCAAATTGGGGACAAACTACTCAATATACTGAGTTTGATTTGAATGGTGACAAAATGTTACAATACACAAATATAAATTATCAAGGTGTTCAGTTTTCAGCTGCTCAAGATGTTTCAGAGATGGAATTCTTGCATTTAGATGTCTGGACTGCTGATTTAGCTGCACTCGAAGTATTTCCTATCAGTGTAGCCAGCGGTGAAAAAGCTGTCACTAAGAATTTAACAATGGATGAATGGACTTCAATTGATATTCCTATTTCTGATTTTACAGATCAAGGTTTATCTATGAACGATATTCATCAATTCAAATTTGTTGGAAGTCCATGGAATGCTGGTGGTTTCGGAACTATTTTTATAGATAACTTATACTTCTACAAGAATTCTGAAGTTAAACTACCGATTAAATTTGATGAAGCGGAAAAGTTTGCTGGTTTTAATGGTACTAGTTTTGAAATTGGTAAGGATCCAGATAACGCTTCTAATAATGTTGGATCATTTACCAACACTGCAAATGAGTGGGAAGGTGCATCTTTAGCATTAGACCAAGGTATTGACTTAAGCGTTAACAAAAAGATTCAAATGAGATTTTGGAGTCCAGATGATGCTGAACATAAAGTCTTAATGAAGTTAGAAGGTGGTTTAGTTGACAACCCAGTTGAAATTGTTAAAACAGTTTCCAAAAGTGGTTGGAATACTATTACATATGATTTTTCAGCAGCAAGTTACAGTTGGCCTAACTCTGGCGCCGTGAATGCTAGTGATACTTACAGTACTTTAGTCTTATTTATTGATGGAGGTAGCTGGGTAGCCGGAACTTATCATGTAGATGATATCGTTCAAGTACTTCCAACTAGTGGGTATGCAAATGGAGGATCTGTAATAACTGGATTTGAAACAGTTGGTACTCTTTCTGGATTTGATGGAGGAGATCAAGAGATCGTTGCTAATCCAGATACAACTGGTAATTCTTCTGATCATGTTTTAAAATTAGTTAAGAATTCAGGTCAGACTTGGGCTGGTTCCAAATATACTGTTACTGATAAATTTAAGCTTGATGCTGAAAGTAAAGTGAGAGTAAAAATTTGGTCTCCTAGAGCTGGTCTAAGTTTCATGATGAAATTTGAAGATAATGTTGGTTGGCCTGACACTACAGCTACGGCAGAAGTGTATCAGACTACTACTAAGGATGGAGAATGGGAAGAATTAGTATTTGATTTTTCTGGTTTAGATACATCTGTTGAATGGTATAATCTAGTAATGTTTATTGATAATGGAACTGTTGGAGATGGAAGTTCAAACTTCACAGTTTATTTAGATGATATTACTCAAATATCATCTACTACATCATCTGTAATAACTGGATTTGAAACAGTTGGTACTCTTTCTGGATTTGATGGAGGAGATCAAGAGATCGTTGCTAATCCAGATACAACTGGTAATTCTTCTGATCATGTTTTAAAATTAGTTAAGAATTCAGGTCAGACTTGGGCTGGTTCCAAATATACTGTTACTGATAAATTTAAGCTTGATGCTGAAAGTAAAGTGAGAGTAAAAATTTGGTCTCCTAGAGCTGGTCTAAGTTTCATGATGAAATTTGAAGATAATGTTGGTTGGCCTGACACTACAGCTACGGCAGAAGTGTATCAGACTACTACTAAGGATGGAGAATGGGAAGAATTAGTATTTGATTTTTCTGGTTTAGATACATCTGTTGAATGGTATAATCTAGTAATGTTTATTGATAATGGAACTGTTGGAGATGGAAGTTCAAACTTCACAGTTTATTTAGATGATATTACTCAAATTTAAAACTTATTAATATGAAAAAAATAAATAGATTATTCAATTATATTTTTATAATAACAACTATTTCTTTTGTTAGTTGTGAAATTGATAGCTTCTCTGAAGAATCTCAATTTGAATTTGGAGATATAACAGCTCCATCTAATCTTACCTTGTCTGCAGAAATTGTTGGAGGAGGTACGGGAGACGGCTCTGGAACTGTTCACTTTTCAGCAAAAGCTGATAGAGCAGTTAATTATAAGTTTGTTTATAATGGTGCTGAAACTTTAAGGCCAGATGGAAAAATGACTTATAACTTTGCTAAAGTTGGTACTCATACTTATGATGTGACTGTAATTGCTCTAGGTGCAGCTGGAACTATGACTAGTGCAGCTACAACTGTTACAGTATTTTCAGAGTACATTCCTCCTGCAGAACTTGTTAGTGTATTAACAGACAAACCTCTACGTGTTGCTGCTGAAGAAGGAGCTCATATGGGAGTAGGCCCAACAGATGCTACTAGTGGTATTTGGTGGTCAGCTAATCCTTATGATAAGGAAACTACTGGAATGTATGATGATATATATACTTTTTCTACTTCATCATCATTTACCCACAATACTGGTTTAGGGGAAACTGTTTTTGGAAAAGCACCACCTCTAAGTGATGCTTTTGGTGGAGATAAAGGTCAAACTGCAAATGGTAATGATGAATTTGAGAACTATCCTTTAGAAACATATTCTGGGACGTATACTTTAACTGCTCCTGGAGGACAAGAAACCTTAACTTTAAGTAGTGGATTTTTAGGTTTCTGTGTTACTTCCGGTAGTGTTAATTATACAATTTTAGCTAGAACTGAGAATACTATTTTTGTTAGAACAACTGGATATGATGGTTTAGGCTGGTTTATTCTTCTTAAGCAAGAAGACTAAGTAAATCATATAAAATTTATTTCATGTGTTTATTTGAATCTCGAGAGGTTTTATACCTCTCGATGATTCATTAAATTTGATTGAATATGATAAAAGACAGAAATAATTTACTTCATTCCTTTCTAAAAATGTCAAAGATTTTATTTGTTTTTTTACTGATCTTCGCATGCTCAGGTGGAGGTGATTCAGGTGGTGGCGATAACGGTGGTGGTGGACCAAATCCACCTTCAAATATTATACCTACAAATTTGACATTTAATGTTCAAGTTGTTGGATCTAACTCTGATAATCCAAATGGCGATGGGAGTGGTGTTGTTAAATTTTCTGCAAATGCAACCAATGCTGTAAACTACAGCTTTAGATTTGGAACTGGTGACTCAAAAACATCATCATCAGGATCTGTAGAGTATACTTACACTGATACGGGGACTAAAACTTATGATGTTAAGGTTTTAGCTTACTCAAGTACCAACGATTTTATAAGTGCTGATAAAAAAGTGACTGTTAATGTAAAACCTCAGCCTGATCAAGATTTAGTAAATCTTCTTTCAGGAGGTTCAGAAAAAACTTGGAAAATTAACGCAGCTTTTGATGGTCATTTTTCTAATGGTGATGATGATGACAAGTATCCAGAATGGTGGGAGGCTTATGCTTTTTCTAAGAATAATAAAGGTTTTTATGATGATGAGTATACTTTCAATTCTGATGGCACTTACACTCACAAAACCAATGGCGATGTTTATGGTAAAGCATCTTATTTAAAGTCAACATTTGGAAGTACAGGTCAGACAGAAAACTCTGATAAAGAAATTGAGAATTACTCTTTAGAAAATTATTCTACTACTTATTATACTAAAAAAGAGAATGATGAAAATATATTAGAATTCTCCGATAAAGGTTTTGTAGGTTTTTTTGTTGGTAAACACAATTATACTATTGAATGCTCAGATGAAACCAATATCTTACTGAGATCTGCTGATTCGCAGGGTACTGCTTGGTATGTTTGGTTGACAAGCGAAGAAGTTTCTAATGTTGCTTCTAAGGATAGGTATACAAAACTTATTTGGGAAGATAATTTTGATGGAAGTGGTAAAGTAGACTCTGATAAATGGCAATATGAAGTCAGAAATCAGTGGTATAATAATGAAAAACAAGCTACAACTGATAGGGAAGATAATGTCAAAGTAGAAAATGGTGTTCTTAAAATAACTGCAAAAAAGGAAAGTTATGGTGGCCAGGACTACACGTCTGGTAGAATTAGGACTTTTACCAAACTAGATTTCACTTATGGTAGAGTAGATATTAGAGCTAAAATGCCTAGTAAAGGTGGAACTTGGCCAGCTTTATGGATGTTAGGATCAAATTATCAATCCATTGATTGGCCTGCATGTGGAGAAGCTGATATTTTAGAACATACTGGTAATAATTTAAATCGAGTTCAAGCTACAGTACACCATCCAGATAATTATGGAGAAGGTGATACTAAAATTACAAACGATTATAACGATGTAACTACAAATTTCCATGTTTATTCAGTAGTGTGGACTAAACAAGCATTAACGTTTTACGTTGATGATAAGCCTTACCATGTTGTTGGTAATTCATGTGCCTTACCGTTTAATTGGAATTTTTATATAATTCTTAATGTTGCTATGGGTGGTGATATGGGTGGTGAAATTGCTTCAGATTTTGACTTTGATACTATGGAAGTTGATTATGTAAAAGTTTACCAGGAATAAAAAAACAACATTTTAATAAATGTTATACATTTATTTGAATGAAAATTTTCAAGAATATTTTTTTGTTACTAGCTCTCATACTTTTGGGGTGTAATAATCAATCTATTCAATCAGAAAATTCTGTTTTCCAACCAAATGGACCTTTATCAGAACTTATTGGTATAGATGAGGTCAATTTTTCTAGTATAGATTCAGCCTATATAAAAAGATTTAATGTTTGGAACCCATTTATATCTGTAAATACAAAGTTAAGTCGATTAACAACTCAATCTAATGATCACAGGTCTATCTTTAATTCAGTTAAACTTGATTTACAGGATATTAATCAAAACAATATACCTTACCCGTTTAATAAACCTGAGGTCATTGGAAGACTTCGTGTAGTAAAAACTTTTGTGTATAAAGTAAACTCATATGAGTTAAATGCCGTTAATTTGAAAAGCTATAAAGAAGATGTGATTATGATAATAGAATCTTATAATGCTTTTGTTGAAAAACTTAATGCACTGGCTGAAGAGGCTGGTCCCTAAGGATTATTTAATTTACTAAGCTCTCTTTCAATTTCCTCATTTTCAATTTTTCTAAAAATCAATTCTGGTTTGTTTATTAATTTTTTAGAATCAATAATATTTGAAGAAATATTTAATTCTGTCCATTTTTTACCTTTTAAATTTAAAATGGATTTAAGTTTTTCCGATGCGAATGGTACAAATGGTTCGCTTAATATGGCTAACATTCCACAAATTTGAATTGAAATAAACATTATCTCTTCAACTTTTCTTTTTTGATCTTCAATTTTAATAAGCTTCCATGGCTCAGTATCAGCTAAGAACTTATTTCCAAGTCTAGCCAAATCTATAAGGGTGTTAACTGACTCTCTAAATTTAAAATTATCTAAAGACTTTGAAATTGATTCGGGATATTCAAAAATCTCTTTTAAGATACCAAAGTACTCACTTTTCTCATCAACGTGATTAGGCACAATTCCATCATAATATTTGTGAGTTAATACCAAAGTTCTATTTATAAAATTTCCAAATATTGCAACCAATTCGCTGTTGTTTCTTAATTGAAAATCCTTCCATGTAAAATCATTGTCTTTAGATTCAGGTGCATTCACCGTGAGCGTATATCTAAGACTGTCTTGCATATTAGGAAAATCTTCTAAGTATTCGTGCAGCCATATAGCCCAATTTTTAGATGTTGAAATTTTATTTCCTTCCAAATTTAAAAATTCATTGGCTGGAACATTTTCTGGAAGTATATATCCTCCTTGGGCTTCTAAAATAATTGGAAATATTATGGAATGGAAAACTATATTGTCTTTTCCGATGAAATGAATAAGCTTAGTGTTTTTATCTTTCCAGTAAGGTTCCCAATCTTTATTATTATTTTTTGCCCATTCTTTTGTTGATGATATATAACCAATAGGAGCATCAAACCAAACATATAAAACTTTTCCTTCTCCATCTTTATGAGGAACAGGAATACCCCATTCTAAATCTCTTGTAATAGCTCTTGATTCTAAGCCTAAATCAATCCATGACTTAACTTGTCCAAATACATTTGGCTTCCATTTTTTTTCTTTACCCTTTAAAATCCATTCCCTTAAAAAATTTTCATAATCTCCTAAAGGCAAGTACCAATGTTTAGTTGATTTTAAAATAGGCGAAGCACCACTTAACTTAGATTTTGGATTAATTAGGTCAGTTGGACTTAGTGAACTTCCACAATTTTCACACTGATCTCCATAAGCTTCTTGATGTCCACATTTTGGACAAGTTCCTTCAACAAATCGATCAGCTAAAAATTGATTTTCTACTGGATCATATAATTGTTCTGATGTTTTTAACTCAAGTAAGTTTTTAGCTTCCAATTCCTTAAAAAAACTGGATGCAGTGTCGTGATGAATTTTAAGGGAAGTTCTTGAATAATTGTCAAAGGAAATTCCAAAAGAGTTAAATGAATTTTTGATTAGATTGTGATACTTATCAATTACTTCTTTTATTGTCTTGCCTTCAGATTTCGCTTTAATTGATATTGCAACGCCATGTTCATCACTTCCGCATATATAAGCAACATCATTGTCGGTTAATCTTTTGAACCTAGCAAAAATATCTGCCGGTATATAAGCACCAGCAAGATGACCTATGTGTAGTGGTCCGTTCGTATATGGTAGTGCCGATGTAATTGTATATCTCTGCTTACTCTCCATTTAAAACTCAAAAATATGGAAATAATTGTCCATATTTATTATTATACCAAGTAATATTAAAATGTTAAATTTGTAAAGTATTGTGAAAATTAAAACAATTCTAATTTGAAAACTATTTCTCAAGCAGTTTCAGAATATATAAAATCAAAACCTTTTTTAAGCTCTGCATTAAATGATGGTATTATTAATTTGACATCACTCTCACGTCAAATAAAACCAGAGGTTGAGGAAATTTTAAGAAAAAAAGTGAATAACGGTGCAATAGTCATGGCACTTAATCGTTTATCAATAAGCTTTGAATTCCAGCATACTCATAAGATTACTAAAGTTTTAAAAAATATTGGAGATATTACTGTAAGATCTAATTTGGTTGACTATAATTTTAAAGTCTCAGACAGCCTATTATCTAATCAGTCTTTATTACTAAAGGATCTTAATGATAATAAAAAAATTTTTTACACTAGTTCAAGAGGTGTAGATGAATGTAATATTGTTGTTAGTGAAGATGTAACATCATTACTTGAGGAAAAACTATCTAATGAAATTTGTTTGAGTAAAACAGATAATTTATGTTCAATTTCATTTAAACTTCCAGAGGAAAATGTTTCAATTCCTGGTATTTACTATTTTGTTTTTCAAAAATTATCATGGGATGGTATCAATATTTCACAAATAATATCAACCTCAAATGAATTTACCATTTTAGTTGCTGAATCCGAAGTAGATAAAGCTTTCTCAATTATCAATAAGTTGAAGTCTATTTAAATTCTCCAATGCTTCACTTATTGTATTTATATTTTCAAATACAACATATAGTGACTTCTTGTTAGCTATATTTTTTTCTTTCATCTTACAACCATCAATATTATTTATAAGTTGTAAAATACTTATGAATTCTTTGCTATTAAAAAATTTGTTTTCAGATTGATCTGGGAAATAACAAAGCATTTTATTATTCTTAAGAGTTATTTTTCTAAAATTAAGTACTGAACCAATCCATTTTAGTTTAACGCTCTCAATTAAGTCTTCTGTTTCCTTTGGTGGAAAACCAAATCTGTCAGAGAGTTGTTCTTTGTATATACTAAGTTCATCTTCGTTCTTAACTTCAGAAAGTTTTTTATAAAGAGTTAACCTCTCAGATGAACTTTGTATGTAGCTGGTTGGAAATAGAATCTCAAAATCAGTATCTATTATAGTTTCAATTTTATTTGTAGATAAGCTTTTCAGTTCATTTTTAAATAAAGACTTAAATTCTTTTTGTTTTAATTCTTCAACGGCTTCATTTAATATTTTGTGATAAGTTTCAAACCCAATATCATTCATAAAACCACTTTGTTCCCCTCCTAAAATGTCTCCAGCACCTCTGATTTCTAAATCTCTCATTGAAATATTAAATCCAGAACCTAAGTCTGTATATTGACTGATCGTATTAATTCTTTTCTTAGCATCGTTAGTTAAACTAGACATTGGTGGGGTAATAAAATAACAAAAAGCATTTTTATTACTTCTTCCCACTCGCCCTCTCATCTGATGTAAATCACTTAATCCAAAGTTATGCGCATTGTTAATGAAAATCGTATTTGCATTTGGAACATCTAAACCACTTTCTATTATTGTAGTTGATAATAGAATATCAAATTCGTTATTAATGAATTCAAGCATAATTTTTTCTAATTTTTTTCCTTCCATTTTCCCATGTCCAATTTTTATGCTTGCATTTGGAACTAAATCTCGTAACCAATTTCCAAATTCTTCTATATTGTTGACTCTGTTGTGAACGAAGAAAATTTGACCTCCTCTTTGTAATTCATATTGAATTGCATCTGAAATTATTGAATCTTCAAATCGAATAACTTCACTAGATATTGGAACTCTATTGGGTGGAGGAGTATTAATTATAGACAAATCTCTTGCAGACATTAAGCTGTACTGAAGAGTTCTAGGAATTGGAGTAGCTGTTAATGTTAATACATCTATATTTTCTTTTAATGATCTTATTTTTTCCTTAACATTTACACCAAATTTTTGTTCCTCATCAACAATTAAAAGCCCTAAATTTTTATAGGTTATTTTATCATTCATTACTTGATGAGTTCCAACAATTATGTCTAGTCTTCCATTTTTTAAATCATATATAATTTTATTTCTTTCTTTCGAAGATTTAAATCTATTTAAATAGTCAAATGAAACAGGAAAGTCCTTGAATCTTTTACTCAATGTTTTATAGTGCTGAAAAGCCAAAATAGTAGTAGGAACCAATATTACCACCTGTTTTCCATTATCAACTGCTTTAAAAGCTGCTCTAATTGCAATTTCTGTTTTTCCAAACCCAACATCACCACATATTAATCTATCCATTGGGTGAGGTGAATGCATGTCATTTTTAACATCATTACTAGCTTTTAATTGATCTTCAGTTTCAACGTACAAGAAGCTAGCCTCCAATTCTAGTTGAAGTGAACTATCGGGTTTATAAACATAACCATTAGATAATTTTCTTTTAGCGTATGCCTTAATTAAATCAAAAGCAAGTTTTTTGACTTTCGATTTTGCTTTTGACTTTAATTTATCCCATGCACCTGACCCCAGTTTATAAATTCTAGGTTTAGCTCCATCTTTTCCGTTGAACTTTGATATTTTGTGAAATAAATGAATACTTAAATACAGAGTATCTCTTTCCCCATAATCTAATCTTATAACCTCCTGATTTTTTCCATTTACATTAATTTTTGACAAACCTTTAAAAACACCAATACCATGATCTATATGAGTAACATAGTCACCAATACTTAGCTTATTTATCTCATCAATTTTTACTTTTTTAGATTTTGAAAATCGTTTTTGGAGTTTAAAACTATGAAACCTATTAAAGATTTCGTGATCAGTATACCTTAGTTTTTTTTCATCTTTATCTATAAATCCTTTGTACAGAGGTTTTATGATCTTTTTATACTCATATTTATTTTCAAATTTTTCTATAATCTGATCAAATCTTAAAGATTGTTCAACAGAATTAAAATAAATGTTGATCTTAAAACCATCACTGAAATATTTTAGTAAGTTTTTATTTAGTAAATCAAAATTTTTATTGAACGAGGGTTGAGGTATTTTATCGAAATTGATGTCAGCATCAGAATGAGTTTCACATACATTGATCAAGTAATCTTTATTAGTGATTATGTTATTGAACTCATTCAATTCAATATAATTGGAGCTATCGAATTTGTGACAATTATCAATCATATCTTTAATCGTGTTTAAAGATTTAGTAATGATTAATGTTTCTTTGTTAAATAAGTTTAATAAACAATCATCTTTAACTGTTATTGATGAGGTTGGACTTGGTTTAATTTTAATTTCTTTCAATTCTTTAATTGAAAATTGTGTGTTCACATCAAACTCTCTTATACTTTCAACATTGTTGTCATCAAATTGAATTCTAATAGGATTTTCGTTAGAAAATGTAAATACATCTAAGATTCTTCCTCTTAACGCAAAATCTCCTGGACTTTGAACAAAATCACATTTCTGGTAATCAATTTTGAAAAGTTTTTCATTTATTTCCGAAAAGTAATATTCTTCTTCACACTTAATTTCTATTGTATTTTCATTATTAGAATTTTGTTTTGAAACTTTTTCTGCAATTCCATTGGCAAAGGAAACATAAATTCTATTATTATCACCCTCAATGCTTTCACAGACCTTTTCCCTCTGCAATGCATTGTCTTTATTAATTGAGTGTGATTTCAATTTATTGTAAGAGCTTGGAAAATATAAACATTCTTTATTGTGTGTATGATCTACTAAATCTGAATATATGTACATGGCTTCAGATTCATCATCACATAAAAACATTATAGATTTATTTGTTTTGTAGAATAAATCAATA
>Ga0255762_10003278_pt1 | contig 12797 bp, 8 predicted proteins | sample 101ome_16_FD_179962 | JGI IMG/M metagenome (GOLD analysis project Ga0255762, IMG submission 179962) | Coastal salt marsh microbial communities from the Groves Creek Marsh, Skidaway Island, Georgia - 101401AT metaG (version 2) | ecosystem: Environmental > Aquatic > Marine > Intertidal zone > Salt...
CTTCCCTCATCACGGCCGAGCACGTGGTTCGCGCAAAGATCAACAAACATCCGTCATGGATCGACTTCGGCGATGAACTGGCGGTTGGCCACACCGCCGCCATGAAACCGGTGGATGCCGTCATCGAGCGGTGAGGAACAGCATCGCTCCAGATCACCCCTACACCGCCGCCCCCGCCAGGATGAAGCATGAAGCCCTCAAGGGTGGAGGGAGCAGGGAGTAAGCCCCTTTCTGTTACCGTTCGGTGACCGCATTCAACTGTGCATCCGACCTGTCCCTCGTCGTGCCGAGTCAACGGGACGGTTTGGACTTGCTCCGGCGGGGTTGCTCGTCTCATCGACAACAAGGCAACCTCGGTCTTTCAACGTCATTGTACACACCTTGCATCGTTCGTTTCTGCAGCATGGACCCAACCATTTCTGTTTGCTTCCTTCTGAAAGCCGCCTGCACTGTGGAGAGGGGACTTTCCTCAGAGTCGAACTCTGTCAGCGGTCCTCCTGCTCCCTCCACCCAACCGCGGTCGTGAGGAACCTATCAAGCCGTCGCCTTCAGCCGTAAGGGTTCTCTCCGGGAGAGAGAACCTCTGCAGAAGCATCCCCGTAAGGACCGGGCGAATCCTTGACGGGCGGCTGGGCTGCAGCTGCCAGTGACGGCGGGGCTTTGGGTTGAAGCGGCTCATCCACCGTTCGACCGCCGATGGCGATGAAGGCCACCAAACCCAACACAAGGACGCCAAACAGCCCCAACATCATGCTGTTCATGCCGGACACGGCCCCCAACACACCGGTGGGCCGTGCCACGTCGACCAAAACCGTCGGTGATTGTGTGACCGGGCCACCAACAACGCTCGCCTCGAGCCACATCGTTCCGTCCCGTGCCGGAACCCAGACGAACTGGTAGAGGGACGTTTCACCCGACTGAACGCCCATCACACGAGCGTCCAATCGAGTCCGAGCCCCAGTGGATTCCACCAATTCGAGGACCAAATTGGCCTCGCCGTCGGCGAGCCCCGTGTTGGACAGGGACAAGCCAACCGTGACGGCATCCCCTTGGTGAAGATCGTCCATTGGCTTCAATTCAATGGCCGACATCGTGTATTCCGGCACACGCTGTTCCAGCGCCCACACACGCAGCGGTGCATCCACATCGTTGAACACGGAGTCGATGGGATGACCCGCTCGGTCCTCACCCGTCACCCAAATGCGAAGTTCAACGTCTTCGGTGCGGAAGGCAGGGAGCATGATTTCGTTCAAGTCAAGTGTTGAACGCAAGGGGATGGAGGGCCCGTTGGTTCGTTCGCCGACGATGGACAACGGAACGGACCCGTTGTCGAAGACGTAGGAGTTCAAACCCAGTCCTGCTTCGTTCAAGGACCAGTGAAGCATTAATGACCCAGCGTTCATCTGAGCCGCCTCATGCATACGAAGTTCAAAGGTCAACCCATCCCACATCGATTCAGTGAGCAACGTTCCGGAGGCTGGTCGGTCAACGTCCGTGATGCGAGGTGCCGCTTGGTCAACGATGAACCAGACCAGCGCTGAACCATCGCCTCGGTAAACCGCCCCGCTGGGCTCATCAAAGAGCGACGCGGTGAGACCGTAACTGTCCTCTAGCAAGGGGGCGATGAGTGACGCAGAGAATGAACCGTTGACGGTTTCCACCGTCACATCCTGCTCCCCAACTTCGAGGTTAAAACTCAACGGCGTCATGGCCAAACGACCGGTGCGGAACCAAACCACATCGCCTCGCAGATCAAACGGCGTGCGAGGCTGCAACCAATAGCCCGCACGGTCATCCGGTTCACCATCGATTGAGGTGCGAACCGAATCGGCGTCGATGAGCACCTCGCCGCTGTACCTCCAGGCTAAATCAGTGAGGATGTATTGATTGGATTGTCCGGTTTGGTCCATCAGCACCACGTGGGGGATGCGTTCCAAGGAAACATCCGGGTCGTAACCCCACTTGATCGAGAAGGTGGCTTCAAAATAGCCGTTGCGCGAGAACAAGTCGTCGGCATCGTCCGCCCGTAAACCGCATTCGATCACGTCGATGTACACGTTGGACGACGTGCACGCCCCAGTGGACTGGTTCCACGAAAGGACCGTCGGTGTCGGCGTGTTCGACGCCAGCGCCAGATCAACCTCAGCCAGGTCAAAAATGCCGTTTTGCTCCCACACCGGCACGGAGATGGTGTGCGATTCCCCTGGATGCAACCAAGGCAGCGTCCCTCCATCCCAACGCATGGGGCTGGCGCCGAGTGAAGGAGCGCCGTTGTTGTTGATTTGAACGTGGAACAACGGGGTGTCAAAGGACCCAGCGTCGGGCATCAAGTGCCCTGCACTGTCGCCCACTTCCAGCCAGCCCATGAAGTGGTCACCGTGCTCGACGTCCGAGGTGTCCAACCGGAACCCGTACGCACCCACCACGTCTTCAAGGGTCGATGGGAGGGACAAAGGATGCGCCACGGTTTCGTCGGCATCCATTTGACCGTCCTCGTCGGCATCGTCGATCCATGACCGCCACACATGGGCGATGGCGTGTTCAGGGAGGTGAGGTCGATCGGCAATGGAGAAACCCAATTCCGTGACCGGCGATGCCGGGCGGTTGTCAAACCGCTCAACATCCATGCCCACCAAGGTGGGAACCGTGTTGTCAAACAGGAACGACAACGAGGCTGGGACCTCGTACACGACATTTTGCCCGCTCATCGGCAGCACCTCCACGGCGAGATCCAACGAGGTGCGCCCCAAGGGTATGTTGTACGGGAAAAGGACGAGCCCGTCCTCGAACGTGGAGGTGGAAGCATACTCACTCCCGTCCACCATCAAGCGCACCAAGGCCTGGCCGGAGCGTGGCGTGCCGAGGTTGGTGCCTTCAAAGCCCAGCACCACCTCGATGTTGACCAATTCACCGCTGTTGAGGTAGGGATAATTCAAGGATGAACGTAGACCGTTTCCACTGAGCACCGACCATCCTTTGACCGAAAGGTCGTTTTCCACACCCAATGCACTGCCCCAACCAAACGAGGTGGTCAGCGGGAGCATGGGCCCGCTCGGCGACACCAACGAAACGCTCAGTTGCATTGCGGCTTCATCGTCCCAGCCGTCTGGGAATTGGAAGCGGTGACGCACCTCGATCAACGAGCCGGACCCAGCAACCGTGACACCGCCTTGTTCGCCACCGTTGGACCACAACAGACCGGGGCCGTTCGTGGTGCATCCGTTCATGCCAGAGGCAGCGAGGGGGAGTGAAGCGATGGGACACGTCAAGGCGGAGGAGCGTTCCCTACCTTGGAGCACGAGCATCGTGTTCCAGTTGGATTGCACAGCATGTGTCACGGCCGTCGACACACCAAGCGGTGCGAGGTCAAACGTGGACAGCGTTTCAATCCACTCGGTTCCGGGAACAAGGGTTTCGGTGACGTTGGTGACGGATTGGGCCACGGGGCGAACCGACGCTGTGGTTGAGATCGCGTCAACGGTCAGCACCACCGAGCCGGTGCTTTCCATGCGGACCGGAAGCGAGACGGTGCGCTGACCGCCAACAGAAACGGCCTCAACAAGGGCGTCGTTGAGTCCAACGACCACGGGATGGCTCCCCAACAAGTCCAACGCGACCGTTCCCGTGAATGGGGCAAACACCCCACCAACAAGCACATCCGTCGAGGTAAGGGAAGAGCCAAGACGAACTTCCACGACGGCGGTCGGTAGATCGGAGGAGCCCGTGTTGGAGGTCCCACTCAAGGCGTTGTTCAACGTCTGAAGTTCCGATTCGGAGAGGGTGACCGTGGTCAAATCCCCCACGTTGCCCAATCCACGGTTGAGAATGTCCTGGCCGTTGACCGCCACGGCCATGAACGCGTTGGCGAGAACGGCCTGGGGTGAAGCAACACCAAAGCCGAAAGCGCTGACACCGGACAGCGGAAGTTGGACCTCAAACTGGGCCGATGAAGAGGGCGTGGTCGGCACGACGGACCATGGATCGCCGCCCCGAAGCATCGATTGCAGGCCAAGGGTTTCGAAACCGCTTTGCCGAATGGACCACTCGTTGAAGCCGTCGAGACCAAAATCGATCGAAGCCCCTTGAGAAGGTGCGTTGCGAACGAGTTCAGCCTCAAACCCATCCCAGGTGTAGGACGAGGTCCCGGCCATTCGGAATTGCGCCATGTAGGCAGGTGCCTCCAATTGAAGTTGGCCAACATGATCCAGTGGCAACCAGTCCAACCCTCCGTCAACGCTGACGGAGAGGCTCGGCGAGCCCGTGACGCTCATGGCAGTGTTGATGGCAGCAAAGCCACTGCGAAGATGGTACGTGTCCGAATACACCAACCCGTTGCTGGTGATGGATCCAGCGGACCAGCTCCCGCTTTGCAACGCCCAACCCGCATCGGTTGGGTCGCTGCTGAAGCCGTGTTCCAGATGGCCGTTGTGCCCGATGCTGTGGATCGCCACTTCACCGCCGCCACTTCCGAGTTTCATGTGCACCTTCAAGCGCACCAGCGGATGGGTGTGCCAGTCGACCATGCCCAAATCGACGTGCGGTGCCGTCATGTGTTCAAAGCCCGGCACAGGCAGAAGCGTCAGAGCGTCGAGCAATTGCCACTCAAACAACGCACCACCGGTCACGGAGACATCCATGTGAAGGTACCCAAACCCCATCGCTTCACCTCGTCCGTCCCGCTCAGGACCAAACGGTGCAGAGGTCCAGTTCCCTTCGCCGGACGAAACGCCCGAAGCGGCGGGAAGCACCGATACATCGTCGATGTTCCAACCGGAATACGTCACGGAGCTGTCGGTGGTCCCAATGCCGAACCGCACCTGGAAATTGGCATTGTTGGCGATGTGCGTCGACACGTCCAACACCTGTTGTGAAAAACTTCCTTCGTTGAGCGTTCCGCTGTTGGACCAAACATTCACCCAGTTGCCTTGGCTGTTTTTCACGCTGACATAGGCATGGTCCCAAGAACTGCTTTCGACACCGATCTGGCGCATGAATTCAAGGTTCCAGGTCCCAGAACACGAAGCACAATTCATCACCGGCGAGGTCGCCCAAAACGTGGACGACATACCGTCGGTGTAGTCACCGTTGTGCGAATACAACGTGGTCGTGCCGCTCGGGACGGTCGAGGTGGTGGGGCGAGATGACGTGGTGTCCTTGCCGAGGAACCAATTTGTGCCCAGGGTCCAAGAATTGGTTCCCTCGAAATCATAGGTCCAACCTTGGGGCAAGACCGTCAACGCCGTGTCGTTAACGTTCATTCCGTCGTAGACGGTGTTAAGGGCATATTCGGTGGGTGAATCCCAAGCAAACGCCGTGGAAAGCGGCAAAACGCCGGGCTCGATGGTCAGTTCCATCCCACTCACGGCATGACCGTCCTGAACCTGCACCTCGACCTGCTGGGATGCGCCGTTTGGCCAAGAACCGATGTTCACCGTGGTGGCCTGTCCCAACGGAGCCAACGATGGCTCCGATGTGCTCAGCGAGGTTTTGGATGGCGGGATGTTGGCGGCCCACACGCCGAGAACCATCACCGTCACCATCGCCAAGGCGAGAGCGGTGGAGGAGCGGTTGCTGACCATGAAATTCCACGGTTCGTCCAAGGTCTAAACCCTTCCCTTCAGGCGTTTCATTGGTGGAGAAAAAACACCATAGGTCCGGTGGGTTTAGCGAAAGCGTGAATGTTGAGGCGCTGAAAGAACAAGCCGGTATTGAAGCGTGCAGATTCGTCAAAACCGGCATGGCTGTGGGCCTTGGCACGGGCTCGACCGTCAAGTACACGATCCTCGAGCTGGGGCGGCGTGTTCGGGAGGAAGGTTTGGACATCGTCGGCGTTCCCACATCCGTCGCAACGGCAACATTGGCCGATGCTCAAGGCATCCCGCTGGTGGCCTTGGACGACGTCGACGGCCTCGATGTCGTCATCGATGGCACCGATGAATTCGACCCCTCGTTCCACCTGATCAAGGGTGGCGGTGCAGCCTTGCTGCGGGAAAAAATCGTCGCCCAAGCCTCCAAACGCATGGTTGTTGTGGCCGACAGCAAAAAGGAAGTGGACACGCTTGGTGCCTTTCCGCTCCCCATCGAAGTCACGCCTTTTGCTTCAGGAACCACGGTTCGGGCCCTGACCGAGTTGCTGGGATGCACGGTGACCGTTCGTCAGAAGGACGGGCAGGATGTCGTGACGGACAACGGGAATCTCATTGCCGACGCCCATACGGGCCCGACACTGAGCGACCCTGTCGCTGTCGAGCAGGCCGTATTGTCCATCGCCGGTGTCGTCCAAGTCGGCCTCTTCACCGACATGTGCGACGTCGTGGTGATGGCCTCTTCAGATGGCGTTGCCACCCTCGTCAAGCCATCGTGAGCCATCACCGACACCGCTTGAGTTGTGAAGCATTAAATACACGCGGCAAGAGCGCGAGGTGGGCCTGTAGCTTAGTCAGGTAGAGCGACGGACTCTTAATCCGTCGGTCGCGGGTTCGAACCCCGTCAGGCCCGCCATCTTCACGGCTTACGCCCCCTTCGGTTGGACCCAAACGCCGACCACATGTCGTGTTAAAACGGGTCCAAAATTGTGAGAATCTTCGCTGGCCAGTGGGTCTGGATGATCGCCCTCGAGGAACACCCTGTCCAGCGCCACTCGGGCAATGCGCTTGACGATGAGGACGTCCAATTTCAAGGGGTGGTGGGCCACCACGACATCACCCACTCGGAGCGATTCTCCAAGCGTGTGAGGGCGGAAGGTCAGGCGGTCACCGTGATTGAACGTTGGCCACATGCTGTCGCCTTGGATGTCGACGCAAAAGGCGTCGCCCATCGTGGTCCCTCACGAGGCGCGAATCCAGGGGACATCGCGTCCCTTGACGGACCAAAACATGTTGTGAATGGCCTCGCAGGCATCCATGAGTTCTTGGGCGTGATCGGCCGAAACCTCAACTTTGCAAGCCGAGCACAGTTTGGCAGCGTGCCAAAACGTGTCGTGAAGGTCGGGGTTGGCCTCAAGGTGCTGAGGCTTGAAGAAATCCGTCCACAAAACGAGAAGTTCCTCTTTGCACTTGTGCGCTTCCTCCTCCTTGATGGATGCATAGCGGGACATGGTGTTGAGGTAAGCCGCCATGGCGGGGCCATCGGCTGGGTCAGGGCAGGTCAAGCTCAGCATCTTCTTGGTCATCGATTGAACGGCTTCCGCGGCGATTCGGGCGCTGGCGGGGTCGTAAACACCGCACGGTCCATCGCAGTGGGCTTCGGCTTGCAACACAGGCGCTCCCATGGTCGGACCAACCGGTGCTACCCTATGAAGATGATTCTTTGTCCGCCAGGTCTGCATGTTGGAAGGTCGTCCCCGCCTCGCCCCGAAGCGCTGCCAAGGCTTGACCGGGACGGCACAGCACCGAGCGGCCGGTCGTGCGTTGCTCGACAAAAGCGGAAAGCGCTCGCACCTTTGGACGCATGGAACCGTTTGGGAAGTGACCCTCAGCGTCCAATTCAACGGCTTGAGCAGGGGTCAGGGTCCGCCGGGCTTGGGCCCGATCCGTGCCAAAGTCCGTGAAGACCGCATCGGCGTCCGTGCCGATCACCAAAAGATCGGCCTCCAAATCAAGTGCCAAACGGCACGAGAGGAGGTCCTTGTCAACCACGGCCGGCACCCCAATTCGGTGGTCCCCGTTCCACCCAACTGGGACGCCACCGCCACCGCCGCACACCACCACAGCACCGAGTTGAACAAGATGACGGATGGCTTCGATTTCAACGACCTGGAGTGGTTTGGGACTGGCCACCACGCGCCGCGGTCCATGAACGGTCTCAGCAATGTCCCAATCGGCCGACATGACCGTTTCCGCATCCAGCACGGGCCCTATGGGTTTGGTGGGCCGTTGAAAGGCGGCGTCGTCCATGGCCACCTCCACATGCGTGGTCATGACCATCGTGCGCTCGGGCCGTTCCCGACGCTCCAAAACAGCGTGGAGGTTCATGGACAGTTCGTGACCGATCATGCCTTGTGTGGCCGCCACCCAAGCACTGAGGCTGTGGACCCTTGTGCGGTCCATCGCCATCAGTTCCCCGACCTGTGGACCGTTGCCGTGGGTGATGACAACCGACCATCCCGCTTCGAGGAGGTCAACCACATCGCTCATCACCCCGGCCATTACGCCGGCCGCATCGAGGTCGTCACCGGTTGGCGAACGCAGCGCGTTGCCGCCGAGCGCATAGACGGCGATGCGATTCATGGTGAAGCAGGGTCGCTGATGCCGGTAAAGGGTTTCTTGTCCTTGCTTCCGATGCACGCCGATTCAACCCCCTCATGGGTGACATTCAAGACGGTCCCATCGGTGGCTCGAACGAGCACCATGGGCAAGGAGATTTGGATTAACGACGTGCAAAGCGGCGCCCACGACGGCCAGCACGTGACCCTCAAAGGCTGGGTCAAGCGAACCCGAGGCTCGAACAAAATTCGGTTCGTTGTCCTTCGCGACTCCACCGGAACGATTCAGTGCGTTGGCAAACGCGACGTCCTCGGCGACGAGATGTTCGACGCACTGAAGGAAGCGTTGATCGAGTCCAGTGTCCATGTGAGCGGCACGGTGCGAGCCGACGAACGAGCAGAAGGGGGCCATGAACTCGATGTCGAAGGCTTTGCGCTCATTGGAGGGGTCGACCCAGAGCGCCCGTTCCCGGTGACGGAATCAGCCATGCTCACGGAGGACGAGGAGGGCAACATGGTCTGGGGCGGCTCAGAATTCTTGCTGGACCAACGTCACCTCTACCTGCGCACGTCGCGAGCAACCACCATGCTGAAGCTACGGAGTTCAGCCTTCGGCGCCATCCACCAATACTTCAGGTCCCATGATTTCATTGAATACCAAGCGCCCAATTTCGTGGCCGGTGCCGTTGAGGGGGGTTCAACCTTGTTCGAAGTGCCTTACTTCGGTCGGAAAGCCTACCTCACGCAGTCGTGGCAGTTGTATGCAGAGGCCGCTATGCCGGCGCTTGAGCGGCTGTACACCATTGCCCCTTCATTCCGTGCCGAGAAGTCAAGGACTCGTCGCCATTTGACCGAGTTTTGGCATGCAGAGATGGAGATGGCATGGTCGAGCAACGACGAAATCATGCATCACGGTGAGGGCGTGGTCAGGCACATCGCTCGAACCTTGCTGGATGAACGTGAGGCTGAACTGACTTCCTTGGACCGTGATCTTGACTTGCTGGCCCGCTACGCTGACTCGTCGTATCCTCGCATGCGCTACGACGAAGCGATTGAGACCTTGCAAGGCATGGGCGTGGACGTCACGTGGGGTCAGGACCTCGACTATTCCAAGGAAAAAGTACTGACCCAAGATTTCGAAGTTCCTCACTTCTTGACGCACTACCCCAAGGTGGCCAAACCCTTCTACCACCGTGTCGACCCAACCGATGAACAATACGTCCTTTGCCACGACTTGCTCGCACCCGAAGGCTACGGAGAGATCATCGGCGGTGGTGAGCGCACATGGTCCGAAGCGGAGATCCTCAAGCGGATCGACGAGGAAGGCACACCCCGAGAACCGTACCAATTCTACATCGATGTGCGCTCCTACGGAGGCGTGCCTCACGGCGGGTTCGGCCTGGGCGTGGATCGTGTGGTCAGTTGGCTGGCTGGAGCCACACACATTCGCGAGGTCATCCCGTTCCCACGCACGTCACGACGCGTGACGCCCTGATCAAAGCAGAGGCTCACCGCAAGAAGGGCACGGCATGCCCGGGACAAAGGCTCCCAACAAAAAGCCGCAGTGTGGACACATTGACATCAGGTCGTCAATCATGCCGTGGACTGCGTGGAGGACTCGCATCAAGGTTTGCTCCAACCAAAATGCGAACAAAGGAGGTCGAGGACAACACGGAGGTCCTTCTCATGAACCACATGGTCAGCGTACGGCACCGGCCGCTCGTCCCACGGGTTGAACAACACAGCACACCCTGACGCTTCAAACATGCCGATGTCACCGGCCGAGTCGCCAACGGCAGCGGTGCACTCAGGTGCGACACCCAACCGACGTTGGAGCATCTTCACCAGCGCACCCTTACCGTTCATCTCAACCTGGTAGCGCCCAAAGGCCTGAACCGTGTGATGGCCGTCTTCGGTTGGACCACCCATCAACCACCCGTTGGTGAACACGTGAAGCCGGGTGTCCAGACCACCCGCCTGTTGGGCGGCCGTGTGACGGTCAATGCCGCCCCAACGTTTGACCCACGGGCGGTCGGATGGAAATTGAGCAGCGATGTCCCTCGCCGTTTTTTGGAGGCCACCGCTGACAATGGCCACGTGAACGCCGAGGTCGAGCAGATGGCCGATGAGGGAGTCCCACCCTTCCATCATCGGCATGCCCTCCATCATCGCCCTTAGTTCTCCGTCATGAACTGGGGCGGAGGGGGCGGATTGAATCAGGGCCAAGTCGCGTTTGATCCACTCCCACTCGTCGAGCAGACCCTGGTTGTACAATGCAAAGGATTCATCGTTGGAAATACCCAATCGGTCGTAGACGAATTGCCACGTTGAGAGATGATCCACCAACACCCGGTCCATGTCAAGGCACACCAAATGTTGGGCCACAGGCAACAAAACCTCAGCCTCCCCTAATGTTGTTTGGGCCAATTGTACTGATGCTGAACACGCTCGACCTGCTTGCCCATGATGTAAAGGATCAACGCCACCATCATGGCGAACAAACCGATGAGCGTCATTGCCACGGTGACCAAGGTCACGCCAATGGACGTTGAGTTGACCTCAAGAAGAAGCGTGCCGATGTCACCGGACAGGCGGTAACCCAACACAAACAGGACCAGACCAGGGATGCCGAACAACAGCAAGGGGTGTTTGCTTTCCAGCATCCAGTAGAACAACTGGGCGAACCGTGAGGCCGTTGCCAAGGATTCCCGTTGCGACAGCACAATGGGGGGTTCCAATTGCACGAACCGGACACGCAAATCGGACGGGATGTGCGCCACATCTGCCAATTCGGGGAGTTGAGACAGCGTGCGACATCCGGTTGCGCTCATGACCACGTGGCGAATCGCCAACTCACCCAGTGTGGCGTTGTCCAATTCGAAGGCGTCGTTCGTTGGCTTCAGATACGCAATGTGAAGGTCCCATTGACCGCGAGAACGGTTGACGCTCAGCCCCAATTCAGCGAGTTTCCAAGCGTCATCGACCTTCACGACCAGCATGCTGTCCGCTTCCAAGGCGTGGTCCAGCACGCACCTCGCAAGGCCCTGCGGCGACATCCCTGCCTGCACGGGTTGAACCGTTGCGCCCACCTCTTGAGCCAGTTTCACGGTTTCATCGGTGGACCCTTCGTCGAGAACAACCACGTCCTCGGCAAGTTCACGCCCCCTCACGATCAATGAAACGATGCGAAGTTCAACATCCTTGACGAGAAGGAACAACCGACTGAGGGAAGAGCCCACACCCTGCCGCTTGACTGAGCCCCTATGAAGACTCTTCTCAGGGGAGCGCCAAGGAGCGGGGATTGGGATAGATTGATGGCGACCGAGCATGGGGTGAAACCATGCACGGTGGCCATCGCGTGGGGGTGGTCATCCCCGCACGCAACGAACACCGATTCATCCAAGATGTCCTCGAACGGCTCCCCTTGTTCGTTGACCTCGCCGTCGTGGTGGACGACGGGTCGACCGATGGCACGGCCGAGCGGGCCCGGGCAGCAGCATCAACCGTGAACATCGAGGTGATTCGACTCGGCGGAGAGGGTGTGGGTGCGGCGATTGACGCCGGCCATCGGCGTTTGCTCGAGGTCTGGAGTGAACCCTTTGTCAGTGCGGTGATGGCGGGCGACGGTCAAATGGACCCCGACGATTTGCTCAGGGTCATTGAACCCGTCACCACTGGACAAGCGGATCACGTGAAAGGCGACCGCAGCTCGGATGGCTTTCGGGGTATGCCGGCCAACCGTCGGGGGGCGACGGTTGTGTTGTCGTTTTTTACCACGCTGGCGTGCGGTCAACGGATTCGTGACCCCCAATGCGGGTACACGGCAACGCACCGAAGGGTGTTGGCGAATTGGGACTGGGCGCGTTCTTGGCGCGGATACGGCTACCCCAATCACTGGCTTATTCGATTGGCAGGCCAAGGCTATCGAATCGCTCATGTTTCTGTTAAATCGGTGTACGGCGATGAAGTTTCAGGCATCGTCAAACGTCGATTCTTTCTCAGTGTTGGCTGGATGATGGCGGTTGAGCACCATCGCCGCAACCTCCAATGGCTCATCCCACAACGTGCATCTTGGGTGTCGTACCTTGCGCTGACGGCATACATCTCGGGTTGGTTCGCATGGGCAACGTTGCCTTCGGCAGGATGGGCGGCTTCGGTTGTGGCCGTCGCGAGTTGGACCACCGCACACCTCTTTGACCGGTGGGCCGTGGTGATGCGCAGGAAGGGGGCTCGAGATGAGGCGATTTGACCGACGGCGCCAACCAAGGACCGCCCACGCACGCCATATTTTGGTCAAGTCGAAGCCCCAAGCCTTGACCCTGCTTGAGGAAATCCAAACGGCAAAACGCCCGTTTCGAAGGTTCAAACGCCTGGCGAAAAAGCACTCGACCTGCAGCTCTGCCCGAAGAGGCGGTGACCTCGGTGAGTTTCGAGAAGGACAGATGGTGCAATCCTTCGAGGATGCTGTTTGGACCACGCCACCGGAATCGGTTCCAACATCCTTCGTCAAAACCCAATTTGGATACCACATCGTGTGGGTCCACAGCGTGACTGCACCCGAATGATGGTGGGCGTACCAAGATTTGAACTTGGG
>Ga0255762_10003283_pt1 | contig 12791 bp, 16 predicted proteins | sample 101ome_16_FD_179962 | JGI IMG/M metagenome (GOLD analysis project Ga0255762, IMG submission 179962) | Coastal salt marsh microbial communities from the Groves Creek Marsh, Skidaway Island, Georgia - 101401AT metaG (version 2) | ecosystem: Environmental > Aquatic > Marine > Intertidal zone >...
GGAAACTTGAGTGACTGCGATCGTTGAAGTTCGAGATCTCACTAAACGATACGATGGCGAGAAGCTCGCGTTGAAGAATCTGTCATTCAAGATTGCGAAGGGAGAGATTATCGCGTTACTGGGCCCCAACGGCGCCGGTAAGACGTCGTTGATATCTGCGATCTGTGGGCTAACGACGATCAGTCAGGGGAACGTGTTTGTGAGTGGGTTTGATGTCCAAGCTGACTATCGGAACGCAAGATCACTCATTGGATTAGTGCCTCAGGAACTGATGCTTGAGCCTTTTGAGACAGTGATGGGTACGGTCTCGCTATCACGAGGCCTTTTTGGAAAAGCGCCTAATCCATCCTATCTCCGAGGGATATTAGAGCGTTTATCTCTCTGGGATAAACGGGATTCGCCGATCAGAGAGCTGTCTGGAGGAATGAAGCGCCGCGTTCTGATCGCGAAAGCACTCAGCCATGATCCCAAGATTCTCTTCCTCGATGAGCCGACAGCCGGGGTCGATGTCGATTTACGCCGCGACATGTGGCGGCTCGTTAAAGATCTCCAACGCAACGGTGTCACAATTGTTCTCACCACCCATTACATTGAGGAGGCTGAAGAGATCGCGGACAGAATTGCCGTGATTAACGATGGCCAGATCCTCTTAGTTGAGGATAAGCGCTTACTGATGAAGCGGCTTGGCAAAAAGCAGTTGTTGATCGAATTGGCTGAACCAATTGAACAACCGTCGAATTTATTGGAAGAGCTCGGAGTCAAAGTGCATAACGAAGGACGCCGACTGACATATACCTATGACATGGAAGTCGAGCAAACCGGGATACCGGAGATCCTTGGTGCTCTCAAATCAGAAGGCATTCGGTTCAATGATGTTCGGACAGAGCAGAGCTCATTAGAAGAGATATTTATTGAATTAATCGCGGATAGATCTGGATGAATTACTATGCGATTAGAGCCATTTACACCTTTGAAATGGCGAGGACCTTGAGAACCCCTTTGCAGTCATTTGCGTCTCCGGTGATCTCGACGATACTGTATTTTATCGTGTTTGGATCGGCGATTGGCGATCGCATGATTCCTGTTGATGGGGTGTCATATGGTGCCTTTATCGTCCCAGGACTCATTATGTTGACAGTGATGACACAGTCGATCGCGAACGCGTCTTTCGGCATTTATTTCCCCAAGTTCCTGGGCACGATCTATGAGCACTTGTCTGCGCCAATTTCACCGATTGAAATGGTGACTGGTTACGTCGGCGCGGCGGCGACCAAATCAGTGGTGGTTGGTTTGATTATTTTAGGGGTGTCATTTTTGTTTGTACCCTTGGAGATCGCGCACCCATCTCTGATGGTGGGGCTACTCATCGCGACCGCGTTCTGCTTTTCTCTGCTTGGATTTATTCTTGGGCTCTGGGCAAGAAACTTCGAGCAGTTAAATTTTGTTCCGACGCTCATCATTACCCCATTAGTATTTTTAGGTGGAAGTTTTTATTCCATCGACATGTTGCCGTCGATTTGGCGAGACGTGAGCATGCTGAACCCGGCCATGTATTTAATTTCTGGATTCCGTTGGGCATTCTTTGGTAGCTCGGATGTGTCAATCCAGTTGTCAGTCATGTTCATTGGGCTTTTTATCGCTGTTTTCTTGGGGATTATTTGGTGGATCTTCGCTAGCGGATACCGTCTGAGGAATTAAAAGGAGTCTCGGTTCGGGAGCCAAAAGTCTTGACGGAGGTGTGATGCGTCTTGAGTCATTTGGTTTGTCGGTTCGATGGTTCATTTGCGTTGATTGGATCGATGCTGTCTTGTTTCCGTGCGGGGTTATTGCTTTCCATCCGTGTTGCGACTCGCTAAATTTAACTCGCTAATCCGAAAAAACGGTAGGGGACGGCTGATGAAACTGATCTACGTTCTGGTTTATTTTATTCCTGGATCTTTTGATCCGATAGAGACCGGCATGCAGTTCGATACTTTGGATGAATGCAATGCCGCAGCTTTCGAGATGGCAGATTCGTTTGAGATGAACTACAGCCTTCAATGTGTTCCGCAAGATTCTGGTGAAATTATCCCGCGTGTCTCCTTGAGCTTCATGAAAGCGCCGCATCAAATCAATTAGTCGAACGGATACTGAAACAAACCAGTGTGATCTGGTACGGTTTTCGCTGAACTATTAGATGACGATCCATTGCGCACCGCGTCACGCGGCTTAGACTTTCGGTTAGTTAGTTTTGCACTCGGTGCACTTTTCGTTATTATTCGTTTTAGTAATAACGATAGAACTGATTGGAAGGCTGATATGACGAAGTTGTATGAACCGTCTCTACCGAAGCTGATGGAAGCAATTGCGACTGAAGCGAGTGGTATGAGAGGCATGGACCGCCGTAATTTCCTTAAAGGCGGCATCGCCGCAGTCGCTGGACTTTCGAGCGTGCAAATGATCCCGAAAGCCAACGCCTCTGCAAATCTTCCGCCGAACCTCCCTGAATGGCAAAGCTATCTTGGGCGGGGTGTTGTGGCTAAGCCCTATGGCGATCCTTCTGAGTTCGAAGACCTTCAGCGTCGGACCGTTCCCTGGTTGACAGCTGATGCAGCATCGTCGATTTCAATGACGCCCTTACAGGATTTGGAAGGCATCATTACGCCGAGTGGTGTGGTGTTTGAGCGCTACCATGGCGGGATTCCAAATGTGAATCCGGATCAACATCGGTTGATCATCCATGGCCTGGTTGAGCGTCCATTGGTCCTCACCATGGAAGACCTAAAGCGTTTCCCATCGGTTTCAGAGATCCGTTTTATTGAGTGTCCAGCGAACGGTGGTATGGAGTGGCGTGGCGCGCAAATGGAAGCGCTCCAGTTCACTCATGGAATGTTGGCCTGTTGCGAATGGACGGGCGTCAAGCTTTCGACTCTTCTCGAAGAAGTCGGTGTCAAGCCTGAAGGGAAATGGATCCTAGCTGAAGGTGCGGACGCGGCTGGGATGTCTCGCTCGATCCCGCTAGAAAAAGCCCTCGACGACACGATTATCGCTTGGGGTCAGAACGGTGAGGCCCTGCGTCCAGAGCAAGGCTACCCATTACGGATGCTAAACCCCGGTTGGGAAGGCAACACATCGGTTAAATGGTTGCGTCGTCTAGAGATCGGTGATCAGCCTTGGCACCACCGCGAGGAGACGTCTAAGTATACAGATCTGATGCCAGACGGACGGTCACGTCGGTTTACGTGGGTGCAGGAGGCCAACTCTGTCATCACATCACCTTGTCCGGAGAATCCGTTGAAGCAACCAGGCTTCGTCGAGGTTCGTGGCTTTGCGTGGTCCGGTCGCGGTAAAATTAAGGCGGTTGACATCTCATTTGATGGTGGCGTGAACTGGGAGCGTGCGGAACTGAAAGGCTTAGTCCTCTCGAAAGCGTTGACTCAGTTCAGCTTCAAGACCAAGTGGAGTGGTCGGCCATGGCTGCTTCAGTCGCGAGCGATTGACGAGACGGGGTACGTGCAGCCTACACTGAAGCAGTTGCGTGACGAGCGCGGCGGCTGGTCGATCTACCACAAGAACTCGATCCATACATGGAATGTTACGGAAACTGGGGACGTCTTCAATGTTCAAATCTCTTAATTTTGGTGTTGCGGCTCTCGCCTTGGCGATGTCCGGAGCGTTGTCCGCCGGTCCTTTGGGAATCGGTTCCACGGCGACGACTGAGATGATCGCTGGGTGGGATATTGATATTCGTCCGGATGGTCTGGGTTTGCCGGACGGTGAGGGCTCGGTAGCAGAAGGCGAGGGTCTTTACGAGGCAAAGTGTGCTAGTTGTCATGGTCTGTTCGGAGAGGGTGCCGGACGTTGGCCCGTACTAGCTGGAGGCGAGGGCACACTCGACACGCTTCATCCTGAGAAAACAGTCGGGTCCTATTGGCCATACGCGTCGACTTTGTGGGATTACATCCACCGGGCGATGCCATACCCCGCTCCGCAGTCACTGACTGACGACGAGACTTATTCCATTTCGGCTTACGTTCTCTATCTAAATGATATCGTCGAAGATGATTTCGTCGCGAACAAAGAAACGTTTGCTCAGGTCAAGATGCCGAATGAGGAAAACTTCTATATTGATAATCGGCCTGACGTGCAGAACGAGCGTTGCTTCAAGAATTGCGCAGACCCGTCGACATTCGAGATCGTGACGACAATTAACGGCGTGACGCCGACCGGTCACTTCAAGGAAGACTCTGGGGTTGCCGCTAACCATTACGAAGGCAATCCGTCTGAGCCTAGTGCTGTGTCAAAAGGCGGTTCAGGAGTCGCGACTAAAGTCGCACTCTCGGAGGGCGCAGTTCTCGGTAAGGGCGTGTACGATAAGGGATGTCAAGCGTGTCATAACCCTGGGATCGCAGGAGCGCCCAAGGTTGGTGATCAGGCTGCATGGATCGGTCGCATAGATCAGGGTATGGATACCCTCAACGATCACGCGATCAACGGTTACCAGGGCGCAGATGGAGTGATGCCCGCTAAAGGTGGCAACATGTCGTTATCTGATGACGACGTCAAGAACGCGGTAGCGTTTATGGTTGAATCAAGTCGCTAGGCTTGTTTCTAAATCAGTATGGAGAGGAAACTATAATGAAGAAGGAACTCCTATCAGCTCTACTGGCTTCGGCTCTGGTGTCGCCCCTCGCGATCGCTGACGCCGTCAAGGAGGGTAAGGAAGTCGCGTGGAGTCGTACCAAGGGCAACTGCCTCACGTGTCACATGATGGAGGGTGGTCAGCAGGTTGGTAACTCTGGTCCCCCACTGATGGCAATGAAGGCGCGTTATCCCGATAAGGCCGCTCTTCGCGAGCAGATCTGGGACCCAACAAAACGAAACCCGTTGACAAACATGCCTCCTTTCGGTCGTAACAAGATCTTAACCGAGGCAGAGATCGACGCGGTTGTCGAATACCTGTATTCACTTTAATCCGAAGATAGAGGAGAGTTGCGATGGATCGTCGTAGTATTTTAAAGGCAGCCGGCACGATTTCAGCCGCTGCGGCAGCGTTAGCTGCATTCCCACGGGCTGTATTCGCTGCGTATAGCGAGAAAGCCTTCAAGAACCCTAAGGTCGAGGACTCGCTGAACGAACTGTTTGGTGGTAACGCGACGACCCCGAGCGGCGACGTCAAGCTTAAGGCGCCTGATATTGCAGAGAATGGTGCGGTCGTTCCGATCGAGGTCTCGACTTCTTTAAAGGCCGACAAGATCGCGTTTATGGTTAAAGAGAACCCGAACCCGCTTGCAATCGTGGCCGATATCCCGGCAGGTACCGAGGCTATGGTGAAGACTCGTGTACGGATGGGCAAGACTACGCAGGTGACAGCTGTAGTGAGCTCGAACGGTAAACTCTACACGGCGTCGAAAGAAGTGAAAGTCACCATCGGCGGCTGCGGCGGTTAATAGGAGGATTAGGTATGTCATCAATTCGTATCAAAGCAAAAGAACGTAAAGGTAGCGTTGACGTTAAGACGCTGATGAAGCACAACATGGAGACAGGTCTCCGTAAAAACAAAGACGGGTCTAAGATTCCAGAGCACTGGATCACAGACGTGACCGCGGAGTCGGGCGGAAAGACTGTGTTCGCCGCCGCTTTTAATACTTCAATCTCGAAGGATCCCTATCTCGCTTTCGCATTCGCGGGCAAGAAGGGCGACACATTGAAGATTTCATGGAAAGACAACACAGGCAAGACGGACTCTGCTGAGACTGTAGTCAAGTAACTGAACGGAGACAGGGCAATGAAAACAATAATACGAAGTACTCTCGGTACTCTGGGCCTAGGGCTGGCATTAGGCGTCTCTGCCGGGCCGGTCGAGGACCAGGCTGCTTTCCAGAAATATTACGAGAATAAGTTTCCAAACACGCCCGTGATGGACTTCCAGAACGGTGTGTACTCGATTCTTCCAGAGGCTCGCGAGCAGTGGGAGGCGATCGAGGAGTTTCCTCCCTACGAGATCGCGATCGAGAACGGTGAGAAGCTCTACCACTCAAAGTTCGCGAACGGGAAGTCTTTGGCTGACTGTTTCGGGCCAGAGGGCGCGGTTCGTGGTCAGTATCCTTTCTGGGACAAAGACCGCGGGATGGTTATTACCATGGAGCGTGCTGTTAACGAGTGCCGTGAGGCCAACGGTGAGAAGCCTTACGGTTGGAAGAAGGGCAAGATCGCAGACGTGACGGCCTACATGTCGTTCAACTCGCGCGGCCAGGAGATCAAGGTCGATATCCCGTCTGATGATCCACGGGCGCTTGCGGCCTACGAGGAAGGCAAGGAGCAGTTTTATACCAAGCGGGGCCAGCTGAACTTCGCGTGCGCAGATTGCCACATGTTGACCGCTGGTAACCTGTACCGTGCGGACACAACCTCACCAGCGTTTGGTCACGCGACTAGCTGGCCAGTCTTCCGCTCGAAGTGGCAGTCTATGGGTACGTTACATCGTCGGTTTGCGGGATGTCATAACAACATCCGAGCGAATCCATACAAGGCTCAGGGTACCGAGTACAGTAACCTCGAGTACTTTGTGACCTACATGTCTAACGGGCTCGAGTTTAACGGTCCAGCTGCGCGTAAGTAAGGAGAGTATGATGTTTAAAGGATTAACGGTTGGACTCGTCGCGGTTGCGATGTCGATGGGTGCCTCCGCTGGTGCGTCTAACGTGTCTTCTAGCAAGCTGATTAAGGAAGCTACGGCTGCCTATAAGCAGGTTTCTAAGGACACCGGGTACCAGTGGACGGTCTCGGTCAAGGCTTTAAAGGCTGCGCAGGCGGCCTTTGATAAGGGTAAATACACCGATGCTGAGGCGCATGCGAGAGCGGCTATGGATTTGATTGAGGCTACCCGGCTTCAGGCAAAGATAGAGGCCGATACGTGGAAGATGCGGGTTCCTAAGTAAGTGGAACAGGCGAAAGAAAGAGCGGCTGTTGGGCCGCTTTTTTTTGAAATGATGGCGAAGGTCTCAAAGAAATTAGTTCGTCCTAGAACGTAGCCGTCCGCCATGGCCCCACTGAGGTCCAGGTTACAATTTTTTGTATTCTTAGGCGGTCTCTCCCGGATAGTCATCCATCCCAGGATTCTCGTTCATACCAATGACTTTGGGGTGATTGATCTTGGGAACCCGCAGCACGTCGCTCGAGTCCTTTGTCGCGAGAATGTAGTCCCGGATGATGTCCCAGATCAGTCGGCCGTCGGGTGTCCTGTTTACCGTAGCCCAGCCCGCGACTTTGTAGGTCTTCTTCGGATCGATCAGATCCCCGTTGTCCAGCCGAGCGTCTGTTATACGTTCACCTAGCCCCTTTGTTGGCGCGATGCTGTAATCCATCCCGCCCACGCGGACCATGTCTCCGCCGGACTGTAAGTAAGGGTCTGGATCAAACAGGTTGTCAGCCACCGCCTCAAGGGTTTGCATTAACTGCTCGCCGGTCATCTCGGAAACATAAGTTTCTGAGTAGGTCGTCGCTACCTGGCTCATCACGTCGTCCATCGTTATCCAGTCGCCCTCGAGGGTTGTTGTGCCCCAACGGACACCTGCCGACATCGCGACATCAGCCTTGTATTCCCAGCGCAGCGCGTTACAGATCACCTGGTCCCAGGTTCCCATAAAGTTACCGCGGCGGTAGAGTAGTTGATCTGCTTTCGCGAGCTTTTCGGTCAGGATCTCGTCGTAAGTCTTGCCGACCCAGGCCGGGGTATAGAACGCGTCCTTACGTCGGCTCTGGATGATTTTGTCTGTGTACTTGGTTTGACGCATCTGGGAGATAAAGGACTCCATCTCCTTGTCTGCCTCCAGCCAGTTCGAGATCACAGGGAACATCTGATATGACAGCCCGTCAAGCTTCCCGTCGCCGAACTTAAGGTCCATACAGCCCACGAACTTGCCGTTTGATCCTGCGTTTGTGACCCAGCAGTCGTGCCCTGCGGGATTCTTGACCTTCACCGGAAGCGGACAACCGTCGTGGGTGTGGCCGCCAAACACAGCGTTCAGGCCAGGAACGCGTTCGGCCATCTTGACGTCGACGTCCATCCCGTTGTGTGAGACCAGGACGACCGCGTCGGGCGACTCGTCGCCACGAATCTGCTCGACAAGCTCTGCCATGTCATCTTCACGGAGACCGAACGACCAGTCAGGGAAGAATTCTTTCGGGTTTGCGTTTGCGGTCCGTGGGAACGCCTGGCCAACGACAGCGATTCGTGTGCCATTAATTTCTTTGATGACATAGGGCTGGAACGCGTGGCCGGTGTCTTCGTCGTATAGACCCCGACCATCGAATCGCTCGACGAGTGCTGGGTACTTGTCACCGAACAATGAGTCTTCAAGTACGCGTACATTTTGACCGATGAAGTCGCCCTTAAACAAAGCAACGTTCGAGAGGACTTCATCCTCGCGGTAAGTGAATTCCCAGTGACCAACCATCACGTCAATCCCGAGGATGTTAGACGCCTCAACCATGTCTACACCGCGTGTCCACAGTGACGTCGCGGAGCCCTGCCACAGATCGCCGCCATCGACAGTCAAGGTGTTGGCTTGCCCGCCCGCTTGATCGCGAAGCCGGTCGAGCAGTGTTTTCACGTGCGCGAAGCCACCCGTGCGTCCGAGTTGTTCGGCATGCTTCGCAAAATTTAAATAAGTAAACGCATACTCTTCGGGGGAGCCTGGCCCAAACTGGTTCGCTTCAAGGAACTGTTTGCCGACGATGTGCGGAAACCGACCGTAGGCATCACCCACGCCCAGATTCACGTTTGGCTCGCGGAAATACACGGGGAGCAACTGACCATGTACGTCTGTGACGTGGAGAATTCTCGCGTCGCCTTCCATCGGCTTGTCATAAAAACCTGCCGGGGCTGATTTGTTTGCGAGCGCGCGTGAGCTGTATATTGCGGGGATGGAGCCCGCCGCGGCTGCAGCAGCCATCAGCTTCATAAATTGACGACGGTTCAAACTACTCATGGTTGTCCTTGCTGTTTCTTAACGAATTCCTTGAAGGGTGATTCTGCTGTGCTAGCATCCGGATTTACTTACTGTCACGCCCGAGTATAGTTCGTTTGCAAAAGATCCTTCAAAAACTTTCGTTATTCTTAACGGTTATAAGCTTATATTTACCAGTTTATGCGGATGTTGTGAAGCCTGCCTTAGTCGAAATTAGCGTGTTTTCTGATACTCGAGTGAGTATTGAAATCCGCACAAGCATCGAGGCGTTGCTGACAGGAATTAACGGCCGATACCGGAACACGCAGGAGGCCCCCAATGCTGATCAATACGATGCCTTGAGGGAGCTTGAGGCGGAGGATCTTCGAGAGCGGTTCGCTTCATTTCATCCAACTTTATTAAGGGGTGTGGATTTGATCGTAGACGGGGTGCCGGTTCCATTACAGATGGGTGTGATTGATATCGCGCCACCTGGCTACACCAAGGTGCCTCGGGCCAGCGTGATTCGTCTGGTTGGAGTCATTCCAACGGGCTCAACTTCCCTCCAGTGGTATTATCCTTTGAGGTTCGGCGACCAGGCTGTCCGTGTCCGTCAGGTGAATGAAGAGGCAGGTGAGTATCACTGGTCTGGTCACCAGTGGGTCAAAGATGATAAGCCATCTGAGCCTTTCTCGTTGACGGAGGTATTCACCAAGCCAACGTTTTGGTCGGTTGCTTCGGTTTATGTTTCTGCGGGGTTCCTCCATATCGTGCCGAAGGGGCTCGATCACATATTATTTATTCTTGGGATTTTCTTGATATCGATGCGTCTGAGACCGCTCCTGCTCCAGGCGACGATGTTCACGATCGCGCACTCCCTGACGCTTTCTTTGGGGGTGTTTGGATTAGTTAATCTTCCTCCGCAGGTTGTTGAGCCCTTGATCGCTTTGTCCATCGCGTATGTGGCGTTTGAGAATTTAGCGAGTGAGCGCCTTAGTCGGTTTCGGCTGCCTGTTGTATTTGCGTTCGGTCTCCTACACGGCTTAGGTTTTGCTGCAATTTTGACTGAGTTCGGCTTACCTGAGGGCCTGTATGCGGCCGCACTTCTTTGGTTCAACGTGGGTGTAGAGTTCGGTCAGATTGCCTTACTCGCCGCCGCTTATTTGGCGATCACGATTTGGTTTACTCACCCAGAAATCTATCGGCGATATGTGGTCGTCCCTGGCTCGCTCATGATTGGAGGTGTGGGTATATACTGGACGGTAGAGAGAATGATTTATTTTTATTCTAGTTAACGGCCGGCAGTTTCCTGATAGTCTCTTCTATCTCGTAAGCATAGAAGTCGATGATATCCGGAACACCAAACTTCGGAGGCGCCAACGCATCGCCATCTGGGCTCAGAAAGAGTAAAGTCGGGGTTCCGAAGCCCTGGTATCTGTTGGCAAACTTTACGGTTGTTGTTTTTGATCCATCGAAATCGATCATCGGAGAAGCTACACCGATATCGACCGTAGTGAAACGGACTTTCTCTTGGAACTCCCCCGACGCTCGGAGCGGTTGCAGTATCTCACGCTCGAGCCGGGTGCAAAAAGAGCACCCGGGTTGGGTGACCATCACGACCCACGAGCGTGCGTCTGGGCTAGAAAACGCTGGCGCTTCTATAACAGAACCAGCGTTTGTAGTAACGGCTAGCGCGAGAAGAATTGCGGCCAGTGCGCTTCTAGCCATCAGATGCTCTCGATCAGGTCCACGATCATTGTGGCCGCGTCGTCCGCATACAGATCGCGGAAAAAATGATCGGCACCGTCGATGACCTCGACCGTCAGGTTACTTTGATCAGCTAGGCTCGCGAAATCCGATTCGATGTTCGGGACAACGGTATCTTCTGAGCCTCCAATTACGAGTATCGGGATGTCCTTTATTTTTTTAACGTTATACGGGGCGCTATGTGACGGATTATTTGCGTACTCTGAGATAAACGCGCCGGCGGTCACGCGAGGTTTTTCGCAGTATATGAACTTAGGGACGTCGACGTATTGATCCGGTGGGAGTTGCGAGAATTGCTTGAGTAATTCTGTGAGGTCGAGGCCAGTGTCCTTTCGATAGTTTTCTATGTTCCGCTCGTTCCGAGAAAGGCCAGATGCGATCAGAACGCCACCGACTATCGAAGGGTCGTTGTTGTCTGCCAGGAAAGCAGACACCTGGCGACCCCCGCGAGAGTGGCCAGTGACTACAATTTTTTCAAACCCTTCGTTTTTTAGGTACTCGACCCATGTTCCCAGCTCCGATATCGCGTCCTCGTATTTGTGTGTGTGTTCGATGTCACAGGCGGTTAGTGCCGCGTATCCTTTGGTCGACGTTTGGATCTTTTCACCCATCCGATCTTTATCGTTAAGTGAGAGGTTGGGAGTCAGTACAGGGTATCCATAATCTTCAGATACCAACGTCGCTATGGTTTTGATGATCTCCATTCGATTGTGAGCAAGTGTGCCGTGTAGCAGAACCACTGCTACATCACCATCCGATTCGTAGAAGTCGGCCGCTAGGTTTTTGTAATTGATCGCGGTTTGCGCCCAAGAGTTGTTGATGCTGACACTGGCTAAACAGCAAGTAATCACGATGGTTTTAAAGAGTTTCATTATGCATTCCTTCGATTGTCTTCATGCGCTGTTCTTGGGCAAAACAATGATAATGGCGTATCATAGGCGCGAATTTGGTAAAGTTAAACTAAAGCGTTATTTGCCCTTAATAATCAACTGGCATAAGTATATGCCGTTTGAGTAATATATGTCCTGATTTCAAAAGGAGTGATTAATGAAAAAGCTACTTGTAGCGGCTTTGGCTGCATCGTTGAGTGCCGGTGTAATGGCTGCCGGTGACGCGGCTGCTGGGAAAGGGAAAGTTACGGCCTGTGCTGGTTGTCATGGGATGAATGGTAAGGCGATGGTACCGACTTACCCAAACCTCGCTGGTCAAAATGCGGCCTACCTTGAAGGTGCGCTGAAAGCGTACAAGACCCAAGAGCGTAAGGGCTATCAAGCCGCGATTATGTATGGAATGGCAGCAGCCTTGTCAGATCAGGATATCGCTGATATCTCAGCTTTCTACGCAAGCCAGAAGTAATGTCGATCGGCAAGAGGGTGGTCATGTTTATGGCTACCCTGGGCATCGCGGCCATCTCGGTTGCGTTTGCCCAAGATGCTAATTTTGATCCAGAAACCGGGCTTCGGATTCATCACTACACAGATCCTGTTCCTCAAACAGTGCCAGGTGGAGTGGTTTTGGATACGCAGGGAATCAAACAATTAATCGAGACCACGGACGTTGTCTTGATTGATGTTCTCTCGATTTCAGGAGTTCGCTACGATGAACTTGATGGTTCATGGAGTGGCTACGAACCTCGGTTCAACATCCCGGGGAGCCTGTGGTTGCCAAACGTTGGTTTTGGCAAGCCCTCTCCGGATATGTTGACATATTTTCTGAATACGGTCGCTGAGGCCACAGATCGCCAGTTGGATCATCCCGTATTGATCTATTGCATCAGCGATTGCTGGATGGGCTGGAATGCTGTGCAGCATCTCGCGCGTGTTGGGTATTCCAAGGTGTACTGGGGACCCCTGGGTACTGATGGCTGGTCCGAGGCCGGTTATGAACTCGAGCTGACCGAGCCAACCCCAGTTGATGTAGACTCGTTATAGAGGTGATATGCAGCAATTCGTGTCCATGGAAGAAGCATTCGGTGCGATTGAAGAGCACGCGTCGAAGCGCCTGATCGAAACGATCCGAGTACCACTGCCAGATGCGGTCGGGCGTGTGCTTGCAGAGCCCGCGATCGCCAAGCTGTCGATTCCCCCTTTCAAT
>Ga0255762_10003287_pt1 | contig 12789 bp, 7 predicted proteins | sample 101ome_16_FD_179962 | JGI IMG/M metagenome (GOLD analysis project Ga0255762, IMG submission 179962) | Coastal salt marsh microbial communities from the Groves Creek Marsh, Skidaway Island, Georgia - 101401AT metaG (version 2) | ecosystem: Environmental > Aquatic > Marine > Intertidal zone > Salt...
ACTAATTTTATTCGCATTCGTTTTTAGTTTTGCAGTTCGATTAATATGGGTTGAGCAGTTTAATGGAGTTGATCAGTTTAAATTTAATGGTGAATTTATGATCAATACTAATGATGGATATTTTTATGCTGAAGGTGCTAGAGATATACTAGCCGGTAAAACTGAATCTACAAATGATTTATCTCCATTTGAGCGTGCTGGATCTATTTTGACTGCTTGGATGGCAAAAATACTACCATTATCTTTTGAAACTGTTATATTTTATATGCCTGCATTTTTTGCATCGTTGATTGTTATTCCTCTGATCCTTATTACTAGAGAATTTGAAAAATTAGAGGTTGGTTTTATCGCTGCACTCCTTGGATCAATCGCATGGAGTTATTATAACCGTACAATGGTTGGATACTATGATACGGATTTATTAAATATTGTTTTTCCAACAATTTTGTTGTGGTCTCTTATATGGTCATTGAAAGATCAAGATGAAAAGTACTTTTTGATTGCTGGACTTGATAGCATCGCATACAGATGGTGGTATCCTCAAAGTTATTCTTTAGAATTTGCCTTCATTGCTTCCATATTTGTATATGTTATGTACCAATATTTTAAAAAAGAGAAATTTCAAACCAATCTATTGTTGATATCATTTATGATATTTGCCATGATAAATGTAGATGGCTGGATAAGATTGGCTATGGTATTGCTACTATTTGGACTAATAAAATTTCAAAGAGAATTTATCATCAAGTATATTTACTATGTTTTTGGAATTGCCGTTGTATTGTTTTTTGTTACAGGTGGTTTTGATCCTATTTGGGGTCAACTTAAAGGATATGTATTTAGAGACAGTGTTTCACAAGGAGCTAATGGATTAGGACTTAATTTTTTCACTGTTATGCAAACGGTAAGGGAAGCTGGCAGTATTCCTTTTGAAATGTTTGCAAACCGAATTTCAGGACATACATTTACTCTTTTAGTTTCACTTGTAGGATATATTTGGTTTGCATATAGATATCCTGTCATGCTACTGGCACTTCCAATGTTAGGACTTGGATTTTTAGCATATGGTATTCCTGGACTAATCGGTGGCGGCGGTCTTCGTTTTACTGTGTATGCAGTTCCTGTGATGGCCTTAGGGTTTGGTTTTTTAGTTGTAGAGGTATCTAAGTTTTTAGCAAGTCAGTTAGCGGATAAAAGAGTTTCGTTTTATGCTCAGTATATCTTTATGGTTCTTTTCACTGTACTAGGGTTGTATCCAAATATAAAACATGTTCAAGAGTACAAAGTTCCAACTGTTTTCACTAAAGATGAAGTTGTTGTACTTGATAAGTTCAAATCTATTGCAGATCGGGAAGATTATGTTGTGACTTGGTGGGATTATGGATATCCAATCAGATACTACAGCGATGTTAAAACACTTATAGATGGAGGAAAGCATAGCGGTGCAGTCAATTTTCCTATTAGTTATATTTTGAACTCAGATCAGATAAGTGCTGCGAAAATGGCAAGGTTAGATGTAGAGTATACTGAAAAAAGATTTGCTGTGAATGAATCAAATAAAGGCTTGGATAAAAATCATAAAGATTATGTCCAATGGGCTGGTAGTAACATTGAACAAATGACTCTAGACTACGGTTTTGATGATACAAATACGTTTTTAAAAACACTTAAGGGGGATCTTGAATTACCATCTAAGACAAGAGATGTATATCTTTATCTACCAAATAGGATGATGCAAATATTTCCAACCGTAGCATTGTTTTCAAACTTGGATTTAATGACTGGTGAAAAGAAAAAAGCACCACTGTTTTATATGTCAAAAAACTTTAGGGAACAAGGAAACGAAATCGAATTAGGAAGAGGAGTAAAACTTCTCAAAAATAAAGGTGCAGTTGCTTTTGGAAATCAAGCTGCAGCGATTAATAATTTTGTTGTTGTTGAATATGATAATCAAGGTAAGCTACATAAAAATATCCAAACTGTAAACCCTTCTGGACAAGTGAATGTTATATATATGAAAAGTTACAGACAGTTTTTAGTCTTAGATCAAAACATGTACAATTCATCTTATATTCAGATGTTTGTTTTAGAACAGTATGATCCTAAGCTATATGAACCGATAATTTTACACCCACTTTCAAAAATTTATAAATTAAAAATTTAAGTGTTAGATTCGGAAATCTCTTACTTCGTAGCTTCCCCAGTTACGACGTTGAGATAAATCTTGTTGGATCGTTTGATTTTTCCACAGTAGATAAAAAAGAGAACATTGTCTGAGATCTCTATCCAGCCTTTTGTTCTTTTAAAATCTCTTAACTGACATGTCCCTTTCTCGTAAAGTCTTTGAGATGTTTTTATGAAAATATCTTTATATATTTCAAATTTGTCAGAAGAGTTGATCGCTTCGTAGAGTAGTGGATCAACTCCTAGATATTCTTGAGAAATAGATTGAGACTGTAGAGAGTCGATAACATCATTAACAGTATCTTCATCCTCTAAAGTTTCTAAGGTTTGAACTTCTTCTATAATTTGTTCATCTGTAACTGGTTTAGTTTCTATTTTTTGCTCTGCAACTTTTACTATTGGTTCGGTTTTAGAAACTTTGATAGTTTCAGTTGGAATTTTCGTTAAATATTTTGCAAATACCCATTGAGCGATATTTTCTTTAAATGGTGAAATTCTTGCCCATCCATTTTTAAGTTCAAACACTTTTACTCTGTCATTTTTATTTAAAGAATAGCTATGAGTCGCGTGTTTGTTAGAACCTAACCTTACTTTGAGTTTGTTTGCATGGACAAAGTGGGTTTTTGAATTATCCTGAAGAGATTCTTTTTCGATCTGTTTTTCAATGATCTCTTTTTTTTCAGTATTTTGTATTATTTTTGTTAAATATTCTGCGTAAACCCAATGTGCACGTTTGTTAAACTTTCCATCTACAACACTATTTTTGTAACGTGAGATTCTTGCCCATCCATCTAGCAGTTCATACACTTTTACACGATGTCCTTTATAGATGCTGTAACTATGATGTGCCTTAGTTGTTGCTCCAAGTCTTACTTTTAATGTTGAAGTATTTACATAATGTGTATTAGCTCCAAAGAGTGTTGAAGAAAAAACAAAATAGCCTAAAAATGACAAAAAAAGTTTTAGTAACATCACAAATCCTCTCGTTTTCTTCAACAAAGTATAGTGAATAGGAGCTTAGATTAATCTATAGTGATATAATGACGAAGAATATATACCTGAAGAGAAAATATGGAAAATGTTAAAGAAATTTATTTAAAAGATTACACAAAACCAAGCTATAAAATTGACTCAGTTAGTTTAGAGTTTGAGCTTTTTGAAGAGCAGACGATTGTTACAAATGTTATGGAGATCACAAAAGTAGATACTTCGCTTAAGGATATAGAGCTAGATAGCATAGATCTAGAGTTACTTGAGATTTGGATGAACGATCTTCAGCTTAAAGATACACGGTATGAATATCTTGGTGAAATATTGCGTATATATAATGTGCCTGAAAAGTTTATGCTTAAGGTTAGAAATAAGATTTATCCTCAAAATAATACAGAGCTCGAAGGGCTTTATAAATCAGGTTCTATTTTTTGTACTCAAAATGAACCAGAAGGTTTTCGAAGAATTACACCTTATTTGGATCGTCCTGATGTTATGAGTGTTTTTACAACTACTGTGATTGCTGATAAAGAAAAATATCCAGTTCTTTTAAGTAATGGTAACAAAAAAAGATCTGTCGCAGTTTCAAATAATAGAGTTGCTGTTACTTGGAATGATCCACACCCAAAACCTTCATACCTTTTTGCCCTTGTAGCTGGAGATTTGGGAAATATTACTGATAGTTTTGAAACTATGAGTGGGAATATTATTGAACTCAATATTTATTGTGACCTTGGAAATGAATCAAAATGTCATCATGCGATGCGTTCTTTAAAAGAATCGATGGCGTGGGATGAAGAGAAGTATGGTCGTGAATATGATCTTGAGATATACAATATTGTAGCAGTTGATAGTTTTAACATGGGAGCAATGGAGAATAAAGGTCTCAATATTTTTAATTCTCACTATGTTTTAGCAGATGAAGATACAGCGACAGATAGTAACTTTATGGGGATACAATCAGTGATCGCTCATGAGTACTTTCATAACTGGACAGGGAACCGTATAACATGTCGAGATTGGTTTCAGCTTACTCTCAAAGAAGGGCTCACTGTTTTTAGAGATCAATGTTTTTCAGCCGATCTGAATTCAAGTGAAGTACAACGTATAGAAGATGTACAAGCTTTACGTGAGCGCCAATTTGTAGAGGACGCATCTCCAACTTCACATCCAATTCAGCCAACATCTTATATTTCGATGAATAATTTCTACACTGCTACTGTGTATGAAAAAGGTGCTGAAGTGATACGAATGATTTATATACTTTTAGGGAAAGAGAAGTATAGAAAAGCGACAGATCTTTATTTTGAGAGTTTTGATGGTCAAGCAGTCACAACAAATGATTTTCTTTGGGCAATGAGTAAAGCAGGGGATATTGATCTGGCTCAGTTTGAGCGGTGGTACCATCAAAATGGAACACCAAGAGTTATAGTTGAAGAGAGTTTTTACAATGGTGTTTTCTCTTTGACTATTGAGCAAAAGATACCTTCAACGAAAAAGGGCATCGGGCAAGAGGTTTATTATTTCCCTTTTAAAATTGGACTCATCGGTGAAGATTCAAAAGAGATTTTGAATGAAACTCTCATTGTCTCTAAGCAAAAAGAGACTTTTAGCTTTAGTGGATTAAGTAGTAAGCCTATAGCTTCACTTAACCGTGATTTTTCAGCACCAGTTATTGTTGAACATAAGCAAAGCGATTATCCATTTTTAATGAAGTTTGATACTAACAGTTTTGTACGATTTGAATCAGCACAGCTTTTTTCCTTAGAAACTATTGAAAAAGTGATGAAAGGTGATGCTATTGACGAAAATTTTCTTGACGCCTATGGATATCTTTTGGATTTGGATACAGATTTGTCATACAAAGCACTTATTCTTGAACTTCCTTCCATTACAACATTGATGCAACGTCAAGAGATTGTAGATTTTGATCCAATTTATGAGGCAAAAGAAAAGCTTTTGAGTACTCTTGCAAGTATATATAAAGAAAAATTACTTGCATTGTATCATCAGTTTCATAATCCTAAAGATTTGAGTATTGAAAGTGAAAGTATAGGCAAACGTGCTGTGAAAAATAGAGTCTTACGTATCTTATCAAATTTACAAGATAAAGAGATAATTTCACTTGTAAAAAAACAATATGAAGAATCTTTAACGATGACAGATCGTATTGTTGCACTTGATATTTTAGAAAATTATGATGCAAGTTTAGCAGAAGAAGCGTTGAGGGATTTTTATGAAAAGTATAAAAATGACACCTTAACGATGAATAAATATTTTTCAATTCTAGCAGCATCAGAGAGAGAAGGTGTTCTTGATAGAGTTATGGCTTTACAAAATGATCCTGCATATGATGAAAAAGTACCAAATCTTGTTCGCTCACTCATAGGGGTTTTTGCAAGGAACTATAAGTATTTTCATGCAAAAGATGCAAAAGGGTATAAATTTTTAGCACACAAAATTATCGAGATAGACTCTATAAATGCTCAAATGGCTTCAGGACTTGCTGGAGCATTTAAGTTATACGACAAGATGAATGAAACAAATAAGAGGCTTATGAAAGTAGAGATGGAAAAGATTATCCAAAAAGAGGATTTGTCTAAAAATGTATATGAGATTATCACAAAAATATTATAATTTTAAATAATTATTATTATAAAATATTGTGTAATTCCTACACACTGAATATGATAAACGTATATCATTAACTAAATTAAAACTTAGATAAAAGAATTATAGATACAATTTATGTAGATTTTACTTTTATGTAAACGAAAAGGAATTGTAATATGGCAAGATTAGTTGTTTTAGGTGGTGGTGTTGCTGGTCATACGACTGCAACTTTCGCTGCAAAATGGTTGGGCTCAGGTCACGAAGTTGTTGTAGTAACTCCAAATTCTAAATGGAATTGGATCCCCTCAAATATCTGGGTTGGTGTTGGACGTATGTCAAAAGAGGATGTTACTTTTGATTTGGCTCCAGTATACAAAAAAGCTGGTATCACATATATTCAAGCAAAAGCTACTGAAATTCACCCTGAAGGTAGTGACACAATTGAAAAAGGCTTTGTAACTGTAGAGTCAACGGATCCAAGTACAGCTGGTGAAATCTCAAATGTTGAGTATGATTACTTAGTAAATGCAACAGGTCCAAAACTTAACTTTGGTGCTACTGAAGGTTTGGGTGAAGGGAGTGAGTTAGGCGAGCATACAGTTTCAGTGTGTACAGCAGACCATGCTGTTCATGCATCTGAAAAACTGAATGAAGCTATTGAAAAGATGAAAGGTGGAACACGCCAAAAAATCTTAATAGGAACAGGTCATGGAACATGTACATGTCAAGGCGCTGCATTTGAGTATATTTTTAACATTGAGCATGAGTTAAATCAAGCTGGTATTCGTGATATGGCAGATATTAAATGGATCTCAAATGAGTCTTTCCTAGGAGATTTTGGTATGGGTGGACTTCATATGAAATCTATGGGGTATGCTGTAAGCTCAAAAATCTTCTCTGAGTCATTGTTTACTGAACGTGGAATTCCTTGGATAATCGGTGCACACGTAAGTAAAGTTGAGTCAGGTAAAGTTCATTATGAGCTTTTAGATGGTGAAACAGGTGAAGAAGAGTTTGATTTTGCAATGTTAATTCCTCCTTTTAGTGGTGTTGATATGACTGCATATGCAAAAGATGGATCAGATATTACAGATCAAGTGTTTGCTCCTAACAAGTTTATGAAAGTGGATGCTACATATGGCAAAACTGATTACAACGAGTGGAAAGCATCTGATTGGCCATCTACTTATCAAACTCCAGGATATAAAAATATCTTTGCAGCAGGTATAGCGTTTGCTCCTCCACACCCAATCTCAAAGCCAATGAGTTCACCTAATGGAACTGTAATTACTCCAGCACCACCTAGAACAGGTATGCCAGCTGGTATCATTGGTAAAGCAGTGGCTCACAGTGTTTGCGATATGATTAACAAAGGTGAAAATGCTCCACTTCATAATGCTTCAATGGCTGAAATGGGTGCGGCTTGTGTTGCTTCAACAGGTAAAGGTATTTTTAATGGTACAGCAGCAGCAATGACTGTTTATCCTGTTATCCCTGACTTTGATAAGTATCCAGGAACTGGTCGTGATACTGATTACACATTTGGTGAAATTGGTCTTGCTGGACATTGGATAAAAAATATACTACACTACATGTTTATTCATAAAGCGAAATTAAAGCCAGGCTGGACTTTAATTCCTGAGTAGGACTTTTTTTTGTAAGTTAAAGACTCTGCCGGGTTAAAGGCTAGCATTTGTGCCTTAGTGGCCAGCGTAGGTATTGGAATTACTTCCGATACCGTTAAAAAGGGAATAAAAAGATTCTCTTAAAACTATGAAATAATTTAAAGGAATAATAAAATGTCAGCAGAACATGAAAAAAATATTCGCCCATATACACAAAACTTTGGAACAATGACACCTGGTGGATTTCAAAAGAAATTAAGAACATGTGTAATTTTTCAATTTATTAGATTTCTAGTGATTAATATCAAAATGTTAATCGTAGTTGGAAAAAGTCACTAGAGCACTTTTTTATGTAGGGGTTTTCCCTACAAGTTCTTCAAGTCTCAAAAAAACTCTCTTGAAAAAAATCACAAGGTTGTATCAATGGTTAAAGAAATAATCACATATCCAACCCCTCCAAGTGTCGAATATTCTACAGATGTTCGTGTTGTAAATGATGCGATTATTTCTTTGATTCAAGATATGAAAGATACAATTAAAGCTAATGATTTAGATGGATTAGCTGCTTTTCAAATTGGAAGTATGTATAATATTGTTTTGGTGAAAAATGAGGATGGAGAACTTTTGGAGCTCCTTAATCCAAGAGTTTTAAACGCTCAAGGAAATATAACTACTATCGAAACTACAGCATATTTTCCAGATTTAAGTGCTAAAGTGACGCGTCATGAGAAAATCTCAGTTGTGTATGAGGATAGAGATCTTAAGCAACATTCACTCAAAGCTGAGGGTTCTTTTGCTATTTTACTTCAAAGAAAGATTGACTACACTTTTGGTTCAAGTTTTTTAAACAAGCTTGATAAGGAAGAGAAAAAAAATTTTGAAGCAAAGCTAGAGTACGGTAGTGATGTAGCTATCTCGGAAGTATGTCCAACAACATTTAAGCGTGACTATTTAACAAAGTTTGTCAATTTCATCTTGATTGGGATGGTAATAATGCTTATTGGTTTGATCTTTATTGAAGATGAAGCAATGGTATCTAAAATTTGGACATATCAACTGTATGCATCATACCTTGCTTTAGTGATCAATAGTATATATTTCTTCTACGCCCAATACGAGGGAAGAGAGTACAGCTCGTGTACAAGTTGTCAAATTGGAAATATAGTAGGTACTATTTTTATCTCTCTCATCAAGTTAACTTTTATTATGGTAGTATCATATTTTTTAATACAATAATTACAATAAAAAAGATGATAGATGCACAAACTTGCTCCAAACCTTGTGAGACATCAAGAGGTTTTTCTTACTGCTAAAGATAAGATTCTTCTCAATTGGTTGTCTCATGATGCTCCTAAACAGATATTAGAACTTCACCAAATTGACAGAGATAGTTTTTTAACACTTTATGGAAGTGGGGTATTTGATTACTTTATGGATGTCATCGCATCTAGGACCGAACTAGGAAACTGTCCTGTAATGAATCTTTTACTTGTGTATCTTAAAGAGCGTGAGACAAGTGCCGATGAAGTATTTGAACTTTGTAGCCATTTTCGTAAAACTATGATAGATTTTTCATATGACGCTGAGATAGGCTCAAGGGAGATTACAGATGAGATATCTTTTATTTTTGATACTAATTTTAAAGGTGTTTTGACTTTTTATACAAATTCTATATTTGAGAAACTTGTAGATGCAAGACAAGAAGCACTCAACGCATCAAAAGCAAAAGAGTATTTCTTATCAAATATGTCACATGAGATTCGAACGCCACTCAATGCAATTTTGGGTTTTGTGAACTTGATGCTCAGTGAGGAGATTACTCCTAAGCAAGAAAAGTATCTTGATATAATTGAAAATAGTGGTGAAAACCTCTTAAGCCTTATCAATGATATATTGGATTTTTCTAAACTTAGAAGTGGTGAGTTTACAATTGAAGCAAAGAATTTTTTAGTGCATGATGAGATCTCTCATACACTTGAACTTTTTGTTGGAAGCGCTACAAATAAAGATATAACCATCACTTCATATATTGATCCAGCTATGCCAAAAGAGCTTTTTGCAGATTCATTACGAGTCAAACAAATTGTATCAAATTTTTTAAGTAATGCTATCAAGTTTAGTCACTTCAAAGGTAATGTACATGTAGAGTGTAGTTATCATGAAAAAATTTTAAAGCTCGAAGTGAAAGATGATGGTGTTGGTATAGAGCAAAAAGATATTGACAATATATTTGTAGCATTTGCACAAGCAGAACTGACTGAAGTGAATACCTATGCTGGAACAGGTTTAGGCTTATCAATTTCAAAACAACTTGCTGAACTTATGGAAGGGAAAATATATGTAAGTTCTAAAGTAGGTGTTGGAAGTTGTTTTACTTTGGAGGTACCTGTGGAAACATATACTTCTCAATCTAAAAAGAATGATATTTTTCATGATATGCAAAATCTAAGAATTGGCTTATATTCTACAAAACAGAAGCAACCGTATCAATTTGAAACTCTGCAGCGTTACATGAAGAGTTTTGAAATCCAAACTAAGAAAATAGATACTTTGGATCAACATTGTGACATATATGTATTTATATATGAAGATCAAGATGAGATACTTAAAAAAGCATTACAAGATACAGATAAAAAGTATATTGCGCTCATGAGTAAAGATTATGATACATTTGATATATATCCAAATGTGAGCTCGATACCGTTTCCACTTTATTGCTCAAAGCTCCATCAGGCTTTTGAAACACTTTTATATGGAAAGGTAAAAGTGTCTTCAAAAGAAAAACTGCAAAAACAGTTTGTTGGACATATTCTAGTAGCTGAAGATAATGAACCAAATCAAGAATATATAAAAATAATACTATCAAAATATGGTCTTACATACGATGTTGTATCTAACGGAATGGAAGCAGTGGAGTATTATAAAAAGTATTCGTATGATTTGATTTTAATGGATGAGCAGATGCCTTTGATGGGAGGAAAAGAAGCTGTTGCAAAGATTATTGAGTATGAAGAGAAAAATGCTCTTCGTCATACTCCAATTTCTGCACTTACAGCCAATGTCATAAAAGGTGCAAAAGAGAGAGGTTTACTGAGTGGTTTTGATGCTTTTTTAGGAAAACCAATAGTTATAAAAGAGCTTGAGAGAGTTCTTTCAAGTTATCTTAAAAGTGTTGAAAATTTTGGTGAAGTAGTTTTAGATGATATTGAAAACTATCAAAGAGTTATTGGGATAGATATGCAAAAAGCTAGAGAGGAACTTCTTTTAACAAATGAAGAGATCGTTATGTTAATTACACTTTTTATATCAAAAATGAAAAAACTTTTACCTGAACTAGAAAATGCAATTGAGAAAAAAGATTTTTCAACTATTAGAAAGTTAGCCCATAACATTAAAGGCTCAAGTGCAAACTTTCGTTTAGAAACTTTGCAAGCTCTTACAGCTGAGTTAGAAAAAATGGCTCAAAAAGAAAAGAAAGAATATGATTTTATGCAGGCATATAAAAATATAGAAGCAGCAGTATCAAAAATCAAAATTTTATAGGGCTATCCCTCTATATAGTATCCCATACCAGAAGCATTTTTGATAATATCCACTTCAAGTTTATTTCGAAGTCTCCACACTAGAGTTCTTACACTGTTTTCTGTTGCACCATTCTCTTCCCAAACATATTTCATTGCTTGTTCAAAACTCACAACTTGTCCCATTTGAGCAACAAGAAGTCGTAAAAACGCATTCTCTTTTTTTGTGAGTTTAATTTTTTCACCTTTGTAAAAAGTTTCACAAATACTCACATCTAGGTGAAAATCATCTCCAAAATGGATAATTGGTTCAGTTGCATCTTGCTTTTCATAAAGCATTTTTTCAAGTTTTAGTTTGTCAAGTTTTAACTCAGTAAGCTCTTGTTTCACTTTTTCTTCAGACTCAAATTTAAAAAGTGCCATCTGAATAGTTGCGTGCAAAGATGTTGGATCAAATGGCTTGAGGATATAACCGTATGGTTCAGTTAGTTTTGCTTTTGAAATAATCGCATCATCACTATGAGATGTCAAGAAAATGAATGGAATTTTATGTTTCTCTCGTAACTCTTGTGCTAACTCAATTCCATCAGTACTATCTTGTAAAGAGATGTCAATGAGGATTATTTCTGGTGAAAGCTCTTGAATACTTTTTCTAGCATCGTCAATATTAGAGTCTATAGAGACGATAGAGTAAGCATTTTTTTCAAGAGAAAGCTTCAGGTTTAAGGCTGTTATCTCATCATCTTCAATAATAAGAATATTTTTGTTATTCATTCTATGTCTCGCAAAAGTATCTAATTTTTGTAATATATTGGAAGATTTTATATAATAAATTTAAATATGTCAATTATGTTATACAATTTTTATAAATTTTAACTATTATTGTTTTTTATGTAACACTGAGTGCGATGGATAAAGAACTTTTCCTGATGGAACCACTAATGAAGAAGTTTGAAGATGTGCATCTTGGTCATCAAAAAATATATGTGCACGAAAGGATGACAGAATTTTACTTTTTTCAATCCCACCTAAGAAAAAAGCTTCATCTACATATACACCCCAATGTCGTAGTGTTTTGATGACTCGTAGATCTGAAGGTGCATTTCTTGCGGTAACTATAGCGATGCGCACCGGTGAATACTCCATACGCATAGGAAGTCTTTGTTGTAAAAGTGCAAGTTTTTTTAAAAATGATGCAAAAGGACCTTCTACCATTGGAATGTTTTGTGATTTATCTTCATTCTCGTGAAAGGCTTGCATCCCTTGCTCTTTAAATACTATCTCACTACTTTCATCAAAAAGCACAGCATCTCCATCAAATGCTATACGAACTTGTCCATCTTCTGTGTTGGGTTTGTATTCTGGTGGTATTGAGAGGACAGCAGAGGCACATATACGAGAATCAATCACTTTTTGAGCATCTTTTTCATCTGTAGTCAAAAAGAGATCAACATCAAATGCTTCAATATAATCAGCACTTGACTCGCCAGCGGTAAAAGCTGAACGGGTTATATTTAATCCAAGTTTTCGAATGGTGTTGAGAACTCTTACCCCAGTATCCGGAGAATTTCTTGACATAACAACCACTTCAACAAGTGGAGAATCATTTTTCTCTTGGAATCGATTTAAATCAAGAAGTGCTTTTATAAATGCAAATCCGATTCCAGGCTCTAAAATCTCATCTTCACGTTCAAGCATATAGTTTCGATAAATCTCTATAGCATTGTCTGGATGTGTTTCGTACTCTTTTTTAAAAAGAGCATCTGCTTCACTTAGATCAAACAATGCAGTTGCTGAGACTCCTATAACAAGAGTGTTTTCAAGGCTGACAGGCACTATATTTTCCTTAGGTTGTT
>Ga0255762_10003338_pt1 | contig 12682 bp, 17 predicted proteins | sample 101ome_16_FD_179962 | JGI IMG/M metagenome (GOLD analysis project Ga0255762, IMG submission 179962) | Coastal salt marsh microbial communities from the Groves Creek Marsh, Skidaway Island, Georgia - 101401AT metaG (version 2) | ecosystem: Environmental > Aquatic > Marine > Intertidal zone >...
AGTCGTTGTCGCCATTGCTTTGGTCGTACTCTCAAACAGCTTGTATGTGATTCGAGAGACGCAGCGTGGCGTGTTGCTGAAGTTCGGCGAGGTGGTTGATCCGGATCTTCGGCCCGGATTGCATCTCAAGATCCCTTTCGTGAACAGCGTTCGCAAGTTCGATGGCCGTATCCTGACAGTAGACAGTAGTCCCGAGCGCTTTTTCACGCAGGAAAAAAAGGCACTCATCGTCGACTCCTACGCCAAATTCCGCGTGACTGATACCGCCAAGTACTACACGGCAACCAACGGCGAAGAGAACCGCGCTGCCGGATTGCTGTCGCAGCGTATCAACGATGGCCTCCGCAATCAGGTGGCCGTTCGAACCGTTCAGGAAGTGGTGTCTGGAGAGCGGGATCAGTTGATGCAGGCTATTACTGCGCAGCTCAACGAGGTGGCGAACGAGGAGTTGGGCGTCGAGGTGATCGATGTTCGGGTGAAGAAAATCGACCTTCCCCCGGACGTCTCGGAGTCAGTCTACCGTCGGATGAACGCCGAGCGGGAGAAGGAAGCAAGGGAATTGCGCTCTGAGGGTAAGGAGTTGGCTGAAGGCATTCGCGCCGCCGCCGATCGAGAGGTGACCGTAATCGAAGCGAACGCATTCCGGGACGCGGAAATTGTTCGAGGTAACGGTGATGCCGAAGCCACCCGAATCTATGCTGAAGCCTTCAATCAGGATCCTGAGTTCTACGCTTTTGTACGGAGCCTGCAGGCATATCGGGAGACCTTCAGTGCCGGTAGCGACGTGATGCTGTTACAGCCTGACAGTCAGTTTTTTCGCTACCTTCAGGATCCCAAGTCCGGTAAGTGAGCGGTTGATAGGCGATAGGGGTGGGACGACCCACCCCGGGCCTCAGCTTTATCTGCCTGTGTTATTCTCGGCATGAGTGCGTGCTGCGGCTTATCACCCTGACGGAACATCACGATGACCACTGAAAATCGCTGGCTATTGCCAGAGGGTATCGACGAGCTTTTGCCCGAGCGAGCGGGCCAGCTTGAGTCGCTCCGAAGAAGCTTGTTGGATCAGTGCGCGACCTGGGGTTATCAGTATGTGATACCGCCGCTGGTCGAATTTACCGACTCGCTTCTGGTTGGTCTGGGCGCTGATCTTGATCTTGTCACATGTAAATTTACGGACCAGATGAGTGGCCGTATGCTGGGTATTCGCGCCGATATCACGCCGCAGGTCGCACGCATGGATGCTCACAGCTTGGGAGAGACCGGCGTGACGCGCCTGTGTTACGCGGGGTCTACCCTGCAGGCCATCCCGCAAGCCGTTGTCGGTGGGAGGGCGCCGATTCAACTGGGTGCCGAGCTGTTTGGTAGCGACTCTATCGCGGCAGATATCGAGATTATTCTCTTGCTGCTGTCCACGATTGATCGGGCAGGCGTTGATAAGGCTTTGACGCTGGACATTGGCCACATTGGCATTTATGACGCGTTGTTTTCCCGCGAGAATCTGGCGCCTGAATTGCAACAGCAAATCTTTGATGCACTGCAACGCAAGTCTGCACCGGATATAGAGCGCCTGTCCGCGCTACTGACACCCGATACGGCCAGCAAACTGAGGCAGCTGGCAGCGCTGCATGGCGACCCCGCAGTCTTGGCTACCGCGCGCGAGGTATTCAGCGCGGAACCGGGGGTATTGGCTGTGCTGGATGATCTCGAAGCTATCTTGGCGCGGGTGCGGCAGCGATTTCCAGATGTGGCTGTGTATATCGATCTCACTGAGCTCAGAGGATTCCGTTATCACACCGGCCTCGTATTTGCGGTTTATCTGGAGGGACGAGGTTCAGCCGTCGCCAAGGGTGGACGCTACGACAGTATTGGAGCCTCTTTTGGTCGAGAGCGACCGGCAACCGGTTTTGCAATTGATCTCAAAGCGCTGGTCGATGACGTCGACATCAGCAGCGCGGATCAACCGCTGGTTGTCGCACCGGATGCAGATGATCCCACCTTGTTGCGGGCGATCGATTCTCTCAGAGCGCAGGGCAGAGTCGTGACGGTGGCCTTTGAGGAGGAGGCTCCGCGATCGGACGCTCAGTATTTGGTGCTGAAAGGGAGTGACTGGGTGATCGAGGACATCTCATGAGCCACAACGTCGTCGTACTCGGCACGCAATGGGGTGACGAGGGAAAGGGCAAGATTGTTGACTTGCTGACTGAGCAGGTTGATGCGGTCGTCCGATTTCAGGGCGGTCATAACGCCGGTCACACGTTGGTCATCGGCGGCCAAAAGACGGTGTTACATCTGATTCCTTCTGGCGTGCTGCGCGCGGGAGTCCAGTGCCTGATAGGCAATGGCGTTGTGCTGTCTCCCGAAGCATTGTTGAAAGAAATCGACACGCTGGAGTCAAGTGGCGTCCCGGTGATGGATCGTCTCAAAGTATCCGCGGCCTGCCCGCTGATATTGCCTTATCACATTGCACTGGATCAGGCGCGTGAGGCGCGCCGTGGTGAGAACAAGATTGGTACCACCGGCAGGGGGATCGGCCCCTGTTATGAGGACAAAGCGGCGCGCAGGGCGCTGAGGTTGGGTGACTTACGAGACGCTGCGCGCTTTCAAGCGTCGCTGGAGGAGGTGCTCGATTATCACAATCACATCCTCCAGCACTATTACGGCGTTTCGCCCGTATCACCCGCGGCCGTGCTGGATGAAGCACTCGCGCATGGCGAGCGCCTGTTGCCTATGATGGCTGATGTCACGTCTCTGCTTCACGATTACAGAGCGTCCGGAGCAAAGCTCTTGTTCGAGGGCGCTCAGGGCTCGCTTCTCGATATTGATCACGGCACTTATCCATTTGTCACCAGCTCCAATACCACAGCGGGTGGCACTGCGACGGGGTCAGGTTTTGGACCACTCTATCTGGACTATGTGCTGGGAATTACCAAGGCTTACACCACGCGGGTGGGCTCTGGCCCATTCCCAACCGAATTATTTGACGAAACCGGTCTGAGGCTGGCCGAGCGCGGCCATGAATTTGGCGCGACTACCGGCAGGCCGCGGCGTTGCGGTTGGTTTGATGCGGTTGCGCTGCGCACAGCGGTGAACATTAATTCGGTATCGGGACTGTGTCTGACCAAGCTGGATGTGCTGGATGGGCTGGAAGAAATTTCAATTTGTGTGGGATACACCGACGACACCGGTGACACTGCAACAAATCCCATTGACGCGGTGGACTACGATAAGCTTCGCCCGATTTATGAGTCAGTGCCCGGCTGGAGTGAATCTACTGTCGGAGTGCAATCCTTTGATGCTTTGCCGTCCAATGCAAGGGCGTATATCAAGCGGATAGAGGCTCTGGTTGGTGCGCCGATCGACATTATTTCCACGGGTCCGGACAGAGAGGAAACCATCGTATTACGTCATCCATTCGGCACCTAATTCGTGCTGCTTGTTAGCAAGCTACTGGCGCTATTCGTTTACCCGCTCTCATTCTTTTTCATCCTGGTTATCGTTTCGATTGTCCTGCGCAGGCGGTTGGCAAGTCGGTCGGCCAATGCACTCAGGCTGCTAGCCGTTGCCTGGCTATACTTTTGTGCGACCGAATGGGGTGCATCCCTCTTGCTGGCGCCGCTGGAACGGGGCTATCCAGCGGTGGAGACTGACGCTTTGCCCGTGGCTGAGGCCATCGTCGTACTCGGTGGCGCCATGACAAACAAATCTCGCTTTGGCCTGGGCGGTGACCTGAACGCCTCCGCGGACCGACTCTGGCACAGCGCCGCGTTATTTAGCGCCGGTAAGGCACCCATCATGGTGCTGTCAGGCGGTGCCGGGCTGGGGCAGTCCACCACCGAAGCAGAGCTCATGTTGGGGGCATTGCGCGCGATTGGTATCGACGGAGCCATCGAACTCGAGACCCAGAGTCAAACCACGCGAGAAAACGCCTACTTCACGGGTAAACTGCTCAACGCGCATGGGATTACGCATATTCTCCTCGTGACCAGTGCTGCTCACATGCGCAGAGCGATGCCTCTATTTCAAGCGCAGGGTCTGCTCGTCACGCCCGCCGCAACCGATCATCAAACGCCGCTTCATGTGGGGGCGATACCGGGATGGCTTCCCACGACAGAGCGCCTTGCCCGCTCCACTCGTGCGCTCCACGAATGGGTGGGCTATTGGATCTACGAGCGCCTTGGCCACTTTGAGATGGCGGCGATAACCGAGGACTGAGTATTCAGGTGTAGCACTTTTTCAGATCGCTGTAGTTGTGACCGGTCCACCTTCTGAATGCCCGATAAAAGCTATTGACCTCTGCATAACCCAAGTCCCAGGCAAGGCACTTGCCCGGCAGCCAGCGCTTCTCCAATTGCACTGTGCAGCGATGTCGGCGGACGAGGTCGAGGATGCGCTGATAGTTGGTACTGTCAGCACGTAGGCGCCGCCGCAATGTAGTGGGGCTGATATGCAAACTATCGGCCACTTCTTCTGAACGGAGCCGCGCCAAGTCCCCTCTGAGCAGGATATCCATGACAGACAAGGTTGTGAATGAAAGCTCGTGAGGCGGTCGCCCGGCGGCGTTGATGGCCAACTCGGCTGGCACGTCGGGCGAGCGACGGTTAGTGGGAAGTCCCAGCGCACGCCACGGGGCATCGAGCGAAAGCCTGTCACCCGAAGGCGCTTTTTGCAGATATAGCGGATAGTGGGTCTGAGATGATGCGTTGGATGAAATCGCGTTTTTCATATAAACGTCCTTGTTTAATTGCCTGTTCCCCCAGAGGGCCCTAGTCGGGACAGTCCTTTGCCCCGGTCAGTTAGCATACTCAATCTTGGCGTGGCCGCCACTCATTGGACCGGAAAGGATGGCCCGACGTCTTGTAACGTTAATTTTGCTAATGAGGGGCGCCCCTTGGCACGCCTGTCCTGTGTTTTGACGGTGCTGATATAGGCGACACAGGGAGTGGCTCCAGGTGGGTAGTTCTGGGGCAGTAGAGAGGGTGCCTGGGCATGCCCTGGTTTGTGATCCCAAGGCAAACCGCGCCCTCAAGTGTTGCCCAGATTCGCTGCGCACGTCCTAGCAGTGTGCCACCATTGCCCCATGCGGCAACGACCAGGTCCGATTCGCTGGCAGCGCGTTTTAGCCATTGGTTGGCGCGCTTTCCCACCGGGTCCGTTGCGATTCTCAGCGCTTGGGGATTCGTGGCGCGCAAGGCGAAAAGATTTACCAGTAGAAGCGAGCCGTACCCCCACTCTTTTGCAAAACCGACGCACCGTCTGAGCGTGGGGTCATCCTCGTGGGCGGTTGCGGTCGATGGGTTAAGTCCAATGAAGGCGCACTGCCCGCCGGACGGGTTCCAGCTTCTCCGCAACCAGTAGCGGTATTTTCCGCATCGCGAGAAGCCTGCTTGCCCACCCGGATTGACTCTGGCGATGTTCATTCCCTGACGATGCACTCCTCGGTAATAGGCCCTTTATCCGGGGCTGGGTCCTGATAAATATCCCTGATCAGAAAGGTATGCAGTTTGCGTTCCTGATACGTGCCGCCATTGCGTTCTATGCAGGTTTTGAAGTGGGGCTCGCGCTCCTCGGGATAGATTTCGGCTACCGGGTCCTGCTGTGTCCTGGCGCAGCCGCCGAGTGTCATCGCGAGCAGCAAGCATCCTGCTCCGAGATGACAGGAGCCGTTCCCCCCTGCCCATTTTCTTTGCATGATTGACCCAATCCCCCGACGGGTAGTAGGGCGGTGGAGTATAAATCTATTGGCGTGACCATGGCATCATGGTTGGCCGCGGCGATAGACAGCGATGCACAGTCCGCCTGTAATGGGCCGATTCAATCTTCCGCGCCTGACGCTATCGGTAGTGCTCAAGCAGATCGTGGTATGGTTTTATTGAGGTATCGCGTTTATTCAGTCTTGATGGCCTGGTCCACTGGGAAGCCTTGAGGGCGAGGCTTCTCTAACCATGGTTGCGTCGAAAAAAGACGGGAGTATGACCACATGATTCTTTTACTCGGTGCAACAGGGCGGGTGGGTGGTGCAGCCGCTACCGCCCTTTACCAATCGGGCCAGCCCTTTCGTGTTCTGGTCAGGGATGCCAGCAAGTTTTCATTGTCAGCGGCGTCCGTCGATGTCGTCGAGGGTGATTTGGCAGACGCCGAAAAGGTCAAAGCCGCTCTGGCTGGTATCGACCGGGTGCTATTGGTGATGAGTAATCACCCGCAGCAAGCGCAATTTGAGCGCGGATTTGCCACGCTGGCAGCGGACGCAGGAGTGGAGCATGTGGTGAAAATTTCGTCGATGGAGGCGTCGCCCGATGCGTCCGCAGTCCTACCGAAAAATCATTTTGAGACCGAGCAGCATATTGCTGGCCTGGGCATCAACTGGACCTTTTTGCGCCCCAACTACTACATGCAAAACATGTTGATGTACGCCAACTCGATCAAACAAACGAACACTTTTGCACTGCCACTGGGCCGTGCGACGACGGCAATGGTGGACGCGCAGGACGTGGGCGAGGTCGCTGCCGCAGTCCTCACCCAAGGTGGGCACGAGGGAAAAATATATCTTTTAACGGGCCCGGATCTGATGGATTTTTATGAGGTGGCGAGTCGAATGGGGGCGGTGCTCGGCCGTGATGTGAGTTACTTGGAGCAAACGCCCGAGGCATTCCGCGCCATATTGGAACAAGTCATACCATCTAAATGGCAAGTCGATGCGGTCAGCGAGCTGTTCGCCGAAATCGCTAGAGGCTCGCTCAGTACCAGTAACGATACGGTGGCGACTATCCTGAGCCGTCCTGCGACGCCTATTGAGGCGTTTACCCAGCGCTTTTCAAAGGCTTTTGGCGCTCACGAAACCGAGTAGAAGACCCGGTTGGCAGCAACGAGTAGAGCTGTTGACGTCGCTGTAGAGATGATGGGCATGGCGTGACTGGTATCATGCCCCACTGATTCGACACTTTGATTGGGAGGATGAGACAGTGCCACCGATGACCATACTGGGTTGGTTTCATACTGTGATGGGAGTCACAGCAATAGGGATCGCTGTTTTGACGCTACGTCAGCATGGCACCATCCAATTCGCGACCCGCTCGGGCCGTCTGTATCTGCTCATCACACTCATTGTTGCCGGCTCGGCATTGGCGATCTATAACCAAGGTGGGTTCGGCGTAGGCCATTGGCTTGCAGTGCTGACTTTGTCAGCTGTGCTAGTGGGATATTTTCTGGAGGTCTACCAGCCGTTTGGAAGCCGAAGCGTTTATCTGCAAACGGCTGCCTATTCGGCGACGGTGCTGTTTCACATGATCCCTGCCATTACGGATTTTCTGCGGCGCCTGCCTGTTGGCGACCCGTTTGTGGATTCCCTCGATGACCCTCTGGTCCAGTCATTTCACCTCGCGTTTCTCGCGGTCTTTGTTTGTGGCGTGCTGCTGCAGTGGCGGTTGTTACGCAACCTGCCAGAGGCGGAATAGGATTTAGCCAGATGCTTTTTCTGGGAATCGCCCTAAGTTTCGTGGTGGTGGTTGTGACTTGCCTGATCTTGATTAACCGGTGGATGGTATCCGGACGACCAGAAGAGGAGCGACAAGACGATGACGCGTGAGCGCGTGTCGCCTACTATCGAGCAGCAACCAGGTAGGGTAAGTTACTCTCAAAACCACAATGTGATACGGAATCTGCCATGAGAACTTTTCTGGCTGTAACGCTTGGCGTGGGTACCTACGTGGGATGTATGTCGACAGGGTGGTTCAACGGATTTATCTCCGCTTTTATGGCCACAATCGTGTTCGTATTTGTCAGCGTTTTTCGGGGATTCAAGAAGAAAGAGCCCGGGACTGACCTGGACGAAATGGCGGATAAATGAAGGTAGGAAATGCGCGCTGTGTTCTCGCTCAAGGCTTCGCTCTAGCCGCTACCTCTCTCCCTCAGTGAAGTTGGCGCTCTGGATACTTAGTTGAGGTCGGTTGATCTGAAGGATGCGTGACCCTGAAGCTCTGGCCGCGCTCATTCAAGTAGTGCTCATAGACTTCAAGTAAATGCATGGCATGGCTGAGCAGACGTTTTGATCCCTCGTGACCCGTTTCGGCGCCACTGCAGGCCGTCGATAACAGTTGCTGGTTAACTAAAAACGCGAAGAAGGTGTCCGGGAGATGCGGATACTGCTCCGTGAATTGCTGGACAAGCGCCACTGCCGCCAGCCCAACCTCCTCACTAATGCGAAGGATTTCTTCATCGCTGCTGGCCTGATCTTTCCTGGCTCGAAATGCAACAAGATCGACTACTTGTTCACTCATGATGAATCATTCCTTCGCTCGCAACCTGCACCCTATATTCATCGGCTGTCACGGCGGGAATCTTTAGTGGCGCTGAGGATGTGCGCTCAAGTGGCGGCCCGGTCACGGGCGTCATAGGCTCCCAAAAATGATCAGTTCGCAAACAAAGCGAACAAATTAAACAAAAAGATTGCTTTGAGGTCGTCGCTGCCTTGTCGGGGTAATGGTCAGAACGAAAAGGGGATCGGCGTTCATTCCTTGTCAGGCAGTAGCCAAAATTTGAAGCGGCTTTGAATTCTGATATTCGCCAGATAAATGGCGGTTGTGGCGCGCGCGCGCTTCCACGCGTTGGGTCTACTCTGTATGAACTGCTTGTTTGTGATCATTAGCCGCGCTTCTATGCGGTCTAGGTCGGAACACAGGTTTCTGAGAGATGCTCTTTTTTCGGATACTTGAATGGATTCCGCCAACATGACTGACTACCTCATATAGTTGTGATCAGAAACACACACCACAATATGTTGATGAATAACGAAGACTACGCGTGATCCCGTTGGAGATGTAAGCCCAAATATCACCAGTTTCTTTAACAACAAGCGGAAACAGTGGGTGGAGGCAAAGATGCCCGCGGTGACAACTCAGAGGCTAGCGAATCGGGTTGATTATTTGAGAGAGCGTCACCATCAAAACGCCGAACGCGAGAACAGCCCAGCGACTGTGGACCGCTGCTGTGGTCCCAAGGCCGATCAGCGTGGGGCGTTCGCACTCCGCCACATTCCATTGATGCAAGTCGATAATTGCAGCGTCCAGCGCGGCGCGCTCTTCCTTGGATAGGAAAACCGGTTGAGACAGTCGTTCCATGACTTTCCCTCCTTTAATTTGCGCAAATGTAGCAATACGCGAAAGATATTGCAATATGCAATTTAGGCGGCATTTTTGGGTGTGTCAGCGAACCCAGAATATCGACTGGGAAACGACATGGTATTCTCCTTCTGCAGAGAGGCGCGTGGATTCAGAGGTCTTGCGTGGTCCCATTATTACAGTGCCGCTGCTGGCGCGTTCAGGCCTTGGGCAGCCGGTGAAACCTTGGGTAGCCGGTGAAAAAAGGAGCTTGGTATGACATTGACGATGCAAATACGTTCACTGATGGGTTTGGTGTTCTGTGCCATCTTTCTAATGACCCCGCCGGTATGGGCACAAGATGATTTTTGCTCGCAGGAAGGTGTGCCCGCTCGAATATACGCCAACATCCCAGTCACCACCGCCGGCAACCTGAGAGATTTTCTTGTTACCAACGATCTGGAGAGATTGGTAACGATCGAAGAGCTCTTCGCCATGACCCCGGATGTGGCAAAGAGTGCAGAGGCCTCTTTGAAAGAGGTTGAGGGCTACTTGGACTTCCTCAATAAATACTATGGTTTCATGTTGGAGGCTGCGTCGGAAGATATTGGCCGTCTCATCTCTGAAAGATTGATGGGTGAGCTGGATTCACTTTATTTTCAAACCAATACTCGGGGTCGGAGGATTTACTTCGCGACTCACTCAGGCGACGATGGTGCGAGTTCCATAGGCTATGCCGCTTACGGCACCTATACCTATATTGGTGAAGAGGCCATATCTGTCACGCTGAAGCTGGTTCGGCTGAGCGACGGTGAATCCAGAACCTTTGTATCAGCGGGGGAGCCGCTGCCGGCGATCAAGTCGCTTGCCATGAAGATATTCGACGCATTCCAGTTTCCGGGTTCGCAGGGTGTAACGAATCCCTTTACGGAATACTCATGGGCCGGTGGCGCCAAAGATGGCGTTGCAACAACGATTCGTCTTACCGAAGCGGCAGATTTCTGTGCGGCGCTGGGGGGGCGGTTACCCAGTAAAATCGAAATGATGCTGGCCCATAGTCTGGGTCCCTATGTCTCAGGAGCGAAGATTGCGACGAATTCGCGTTATGCGGTGACCGAAGACGCGGAGGTCAAAATGTTTCTTCCTGCGGACGGAAGTTGCCTGAAAAATCGTTTCGATCAGACCGCGCAGGTAGAGGTGCTGTGTCTGGTACCCAGATAGTGAATGAAACACTTCAACAAGTGGGCATCCCAATAGCGTAAAACACCCTCCTCTGCTACCTGCTGAGGCGCGAGCTGCGCTGTGTTCAGCAGGGGTCAAAGTTCAGCAGGGGTCAAATCTGACGGCTAATGGCCGATAACACTCCTAATGAGTGTGATTGGACGCGAGTCATGTCGGAGCGAGGTGATGCAGTAAGGTCGGGCCGGAGGGTCTCCGAGGAGCCCCCTACAGAGCAGGTAGCGGAGGTAATCAGACTCTACCCTCAAGCCTCTTCCAGGCTCGTTTGTCAGCTTGATGAATCGAGGCGTGAATTAATGAGGCTTGAGCGCCATGCCGATCGGATGCTGCGTATGATCGCCTGCAACAAGCCCTAACAGGTCTTTCTGTATATCTCAGACACTGTGTCGTCTTTGGATTCGGTGGGCCACCTTCTGCTGAACGCGCGTTGTAGCAGTTCGCCTCCGGTCATGGACTCGATCTGGCCAGTATTTGCCTCGGCATACTCCATGACAACCTGCTTTAGAACACCCAGGCCAGTGTTAGCGGGAATGCAGGCCTTTCTTCGCATTCGATCAATATCTGCATCTGCCCAAGCACCGAGATACCCCGCACACCAACCCGTGTCATACGCGAGTTCGCTAGAGCAATTGGCGACTACTCCTTTGGCGCTGTAATAGCTCGCACCCGCCTGCTGGCTGGTTGCCGCGATCGAGAGCGAGGTGACAAACAAAATTATCGCTGATCTCATGCTGATATCCGGATTCAAGTTAAGGGGCTGTCACGCGACAGCCGTTGATACGATCCTAAAACAGTAACACTTAATTTAAGGCCGCGCGCCGAGGTTTTGCATGGAAATCTTGTTTCACGAGGCCGCACCCATTCCCAGCCACACGCTGGTGGCCTGATTGGCGGTCTTGCTGGGTGGGCTACAACTGAGCCGTGCGAAAGGAACAGCACAGCATCGCATCCTCGGTTGGATGTGGGTGGCTCTGATGGCCTATGTGGCCGCGTCTTCTTTTCTCATTAGTAAAATCAAAATGTGGGGCGCTTTTAGCCCGATCCACCTGCTTAGTGCTTGGACGCTAATCTCTCTGATGATGGCGGTATACCACGTCCGTCAAGGCGACATCTGGCAACATAAGATCTGGATGGTGCTACTTTATCTCCTGGCTCTGCTCGTAACCGGCGTATTCACGCTGTGGCCCGGGCGTGTCATGCATAGCGTTTTGTTTGGCGTTTAGTGCTCTGTCGCAGACAGCCCAGGCATTACCGTGTACTAAACCCATCATTTAAGCGAAGCAAGGAGCATCAAATGGGGACCATTTCGGGATCGTGCTTTTGTCAGGCCGTACAGTACGAATTGATGAGCGAATCACAGATGCAGGGGCTGTGTTACTGCACCGACTGTCAGCGGGTAGGTGGCAGTTCCCACTGGACTTCCTACGCCGTTACCCCGTCCGATTTTCATCTGCTCCAAGGCACTTTGACCGGATATACCTACGATCCCGGTTCTGGTCGCGAAGTAACCCGACATTTTTGCGGCACCTGTGGCACCCAGATTATGGTGCAGTCCGACGCGTTGGGTGTGGCATCAGTGAATGCTATGACGTTGGATGAAGCGGATCGATTTATTCCTCGGCTAAATTACTTTAGCGACAGTGCACCCGGGTGGTGTCAGGTAGACCAAGGGCTCGCAAAATTTGAAGAGATGGGAGACTCGACAAGCTGAAGGGTGACCTGTTGCGCCCCAAAAACACGTGAACACCGTGCAATTCAGATTGGGGTTGGCATGTTGCTCCCGCTAGAGGTGTTGTCCGTCAATGTAGTACCAACGGCCATCCACTTTGGAGAAGCGGCTGATTTCATGGAGGCGAAAGCCTTTGCCATCTATCTTGTAGCGCGCGACATATTCCACTGAACCGAGCATATCTTCCGACGTTCCTGATTCCGTCGCGCGCACACTGAGTCCCAGCCATCGTTGCTTGGGATCAAAACTGATTCTGCTGGGTCGCGTATCGGCATGCCAAGTGTCGAGCAGGTACTGCTCGTTGCACATTACATATCCGCAGTAGCGTGACCGCATCAGCTGTTCGGCCGTCGTGGGCGCTTTGCGACCACGCAGGTAGGGGCCGCAGCACTCGTCAAAATCTGTCTTGCCGCCGCAAGGACAGTAGGTGTCGTGATCTTGTAAGCGATTTTTTGCCATAAGTGACCGTATCCTTGGGATACGCAGCTTGCAAATTCGATTGGGTATGCCTCGGCACAACCGTTTCGAATACACTGGCTGCATCGCTTTAGGGGAGACGACCATGACGCTAACCATTAATGGGATACAGACTGACCTTAGCGGTATTGACCCGGACACACCA
>Ga0255762_10003342_pt1 | contig 12671 bp, 8 predicted proteins | sample 101ome_16_FD_179962 | JGI IMG/M metagenome (GOLD analysis project Ga0255762, IMG submission 179962) | Coastal salt marsh microbial communities from the Groves Creek Marsh, Skidaway Island, Georgia - 101401AT metaG (version 2) | ecosystem: Environmental > Aquatic > Marine > Intertidal zone > Salt...
GAAAAACACGTGGAAACACGTCGGATATTTCACGCGAAACCTGGCTTCGGGCTTTGGCGTTTTCCCTCGCCGAACGTAGCGATAAGGAACACTTCAATTCGATGTTTCTGAGAATGATTGAGAAGTTGCCGTTGACCTCTGCGTCGATGTTGTCGCAAATGCGACGCTTAGAATCCATCGCCATCTTTGTTGCAGAGAGCGCTCGATATACGCTCGGCGATCACGTTGAGTGCAAGATGAAATTGATTGAAGAGATGAAAGATGTCGATGGTTCCGCGGCGAGTTCGCCGTTCGTACATGATTCACAAGGTGTAAGAAATGCAGGCGCTCACGTCACCGCGAAATTGATCTCGTTGAACAGAAACGCGGCGAGATTCAACATCAACAACGATCAAGTTTCAGCAAATGAGGCGAAGCTTAGGGGAGAACTCGATGCATTTGTGGGTGATTTCTTAGCCTCGCGCGTTGATGCTGAAACTGAAATCGTCATCGGTGGCGACGAAGTGGCGAGGCAAAATGATGCTTCGACATCCGGAGCATCATCATCAGCCATGGCTGCGGCAGCCGCGGTGGCAGTGGCGGCGACGACGAGCGGAGAAGAAGTTTCAGAGGAAGTCAAAAGAGCTCGCAGATTTCTCGAGACTGTCTTCACGACGACGAAGCTTCTTATCCTCATGGGTGACATCATGTCCATCTCCGACCTCGTGCCGACGCTCATTCGATCAGCTCTGCTTTGCGCCGAAAATACCTCGGACTTGCATTTTGGCTCCGAAGCGAAATCATGCTTGATTGCCTTGCGAAGTGTTTTGTTCACCGAAAACGGCGGCAACAGCTCGCAAACGGCGACTTTGTTCCAGGACATCATAGACACCGCGCTCTTACCATCCATGAAATCTTCTTTCTGGAAGACGCGAAAACAAAGCGCCTACTTCGCCTCGGCGTTTGCCTTCCGACACATGTTTGTTCTCGACGAAGGGACGCAAATCGATGCGCTTCAAAACGCATTGGCAAACGAATTACTCGAAGATCCGCGGGTGGAAGTTCGCGAGGCGGCGCGAGATAGTCTCTTCGCCTTCCTCTCAGGCAAACGAAGAGAAGCGTTCACCGCGCAAACTGAGTCGAAATTTATCGAGCGGTTCTCCTCTTCCTCCGTCTCCGCGTCCCTCGTCGCGTCTTTACCAAGAGACCAAGTCTCTCTCGTGAAACGCCACGCGGTGATCCTCGCCCTCTCTGCTTTACTCCACTCCAGCAGCGCGAACATGGACGACGCGGACCTACCGGAATGGCTCAAAAAATCTATCATCCTTGCCGCCCAGTGTTCTTTCGACACCGATCCAATCAAAGAGTGCGCGCGAAAGGCTTTCGCGGAGTTGAAGAAAAAACTGCATCACAAAGAAAAATTTGAAAAGTTCAAACGCGCCTTCTCCGAGCGAGAGTGGGACGACGTCGTTTCCGTCGGATTTGAATACAACGCCAGTTACATGGTTTAGTAACGCCATACAAATCAGCGCGCTTGAGCTCTCGTCACAGATATAGGATGCATTCGTGAGAGAATGAGAGCTCGCAATCAGTCAGTCAAACACCATTTGTAAACATAAAAAATTGTACATTTTAACAACACACACACACAAAAGCAAAGAAAAAAACTTCACACGCACGCGCTTTTCCCCTCGTTCTCTTTTTTTTCTTCGAGAGAGGATACGCGGATGTACGCGCAGCAACCGTTCGTTCCTTTTCCTCCTCCACCTCCACCACCACCTTCTCGTTCGCGCGAAGGAGAAGAGGAAGAAGAGGAGGAAGAGGAGGAGGAAGAAACGTTTTCCATCTGTCCAAACTGTCGGCACGTGAAGACGAAAAGAAGAAGAAGAAGAAGAAGAACGAAAGAAGAAGAAGACGAAGAAGAACGCCACGGACCTCTTCAGCTGTGCGAAAAGTGCGAGTACATCTTCCTCTCCAAAGGGTTCGAGGAGAACTTAGACCCGGACGTGCCGAAGAGTTTGCTTTACTCGCCTCGCGCTTCTTCTTTTTCTCAACAACAACGAGCGCAAAAAATACACGCGAATGTGTGTTTGTTTTTCTCGTGCGGGAATTGCAACTCGATGTTATCGCTGCCGGAACTCGTCGCAAGAGACTGCGTGGTGGAGGAGAGTAAACTGGTCGTGTGTGGCGTGTGCGAGGAGTTGACGATTATGAGCGTCGTCGGTGGTGGCGGGATGCGGGCTGGATTTGGGGCGTCGCGACCGCCGCCGATGCACCAGGTGCCGACGCACGTGCACGCGATGCCACCGGGAGGAGGGATGATGATGATGATGCCGATAATTGGTGGTGGTGCGTATCCTAACCCGTACGGCGGGGTACCTTTTGGTGTGCCTATACCAGCACCGAGGCAGTGCTATCCGCCAGAGCAACAACAACAACAACAACAACAATATCATAGTAACAACAATCACCCTTCAACGCCGACGATTGCGACGATGTTTCCTCCTCTCCAAAAAAAGAACGAATTGGGTTCGAACGACGGTGACACGTGCGAAGGAGAGAACCTTAAGACAATAAACGTCCATCCTGTATCAGGCGAGCGCTCTTTTCGCGACGCGACGAACCAAAACGCGGAATATTTCCACGGCCACGAGGAAATGTTCAAGGACGCCGCGTGGAAAGGAAAAACAGAGTGCGAAGCGTGTAAAAGCTCCGAGGCGGACGCGTATCACCACACGGTCGCGAAGAGTTACCCGACGTTGGTCCGAGGGGGCGAGAAGTACGGTCGAGACGAATTTATATATCGCGAGGTGCGATGTCAGCAGTGCGGGTACTCTTCGATTGAAAAGAAGAGAAAGTATTGAAGAAGAAGAAGAAGAGGAACGACGAGCGAGAAGCGAGAAAACGAGAAACACGAGTACTATAAAACAAAAAAAACTGAATATGAATACCATCAATCACGTATCAGTCAATATTATATCATATTGTTAAAACACAAACAAACTCTCTTTCTATTTAAACACACATACTCCATTATTCGTTTATTACTTTAAGACCCCAACGCCAAAGTCAACTCGGCTTCGCACGCCAACTCCTCCCCTACGAACGCTTGCCCTTTCATCTTCGCGATGCCGAAACGTTTGTTCAACTTTGTCAAAACCACCTTCATGACCAACTGGTCGCCCGGAACGACCGGTCGTCGGAATTTCACGCCGTCGATGCCGGCGAAGAAAAACTCTTGCTGCGTGCCACCTGTTTGTTTTGGTTTAAAGAATCGATGGTGAGGTTTGGAAGACATCACGTCGCGCGCGACCGATGAGAGAGAGAGAAAAAATCCAGCTCAGCAATATCCAAAAGAGAGAGGCGAGGGTATAAAAAGACCAAAAGAGGAGAAAGTCACGCGGCGCACAGGAAACGACGAGGACAAAAAGTAAAACAAAACAGAAAGAAGAAGAGAGAAGAATTATTTTACCTTCGCCGCCGCCGCCTTCCAACATGATCAACCCTCCGACTTGCGCCATCGCTTCCACCATCAAAACGCCCGGCATGATTGGCCTTTGGGGGAAATGCCCGGGGAAAAAGTTGTCGTTGATGGTGACATTTTTAACGCCAATGGCGTACGATCCTTGCTCGATTTCTAAGACTCTGTCGACTAACAAAAACGGGTATCGATGCGGCAAGAGTTTCATGATGGCATCGATGTCCATTTGCATCGGCAAGGCTTTGCCGAGGCCTTTTGGATCCGACCCCGGGTCTGGTTTCGCCTCAGCGGCTTGCGCTCTCGGGGCGATCAGAGATTTTCTAGCACTCTTCAAAGAAGAAGTCTTGTTCTTCTTGAGAGAGGAGACGGACGAAGACGCGACGCGAGCGCTCGACAGAGACGCAGAAAGAGCGGACATTATGATTTTCTTTTTTTATGAAAGCTTTTGATCGTGGCAGTGTTATATATATATGAAGAATGAAAGAAAATGAGAATGCGCTCTTTGTGGATAACGAACAAAACCGCAGAAAAAATCTTGACTTCGAACGCACCGTACATGTATGAAACGCGCGAGAGAAAGAGAGACAAACAGAGACAGACAGACAGAAAATAAGACAGAATAGAGCGCGCACACGCGGTTACGTGTAATCGTATTATTATTATCAATAAACGTACGGAATAATTCTAAACTTGACAATCTCGCAGTATCGCTTCCAGTCGTCTCCGTATTTCAACTCGCACTGTTCGCCGTCGCGTAAATCGCGATGGACTAACAAAATGCCAAAGTAAATGACGTAGAAATACGGCGCGAGATGGTCGAAGCCGCACGGGAGACACCAGGCCCAGGCCATCAACCAATCGCCGAAATAGTTTATGTGTCGAGCGATGCCCCACCAGCCGGAGATGAGTAAGTTGGTGCCTCGTTTCGTTTTGAGCGATTTCAAGTGTTTCACCGACGGGTGGTTCGGGTTGGTGCGGAAGGTGTTCTTTTGGCCGTTGGATTGGCGGAAGATGTAGTACCCGGTCGCTTGAACGATGACGATGAATGCGGTCATCGCCAAAGAAATGTCCACGTTGTTTTCGAGTATGTATCGACACTGCAAGGAGTACGTAAACGGCACCCACACTAAATCGCCAAACACGAGCATAAAACCAAAACCGTCCGTGGTGACGTCCATGGTCGTTAAAATCGCCGGCTCGTTCCACAACGCGTCGACGACGTACATCAGCTGAAACGCGTTTACTAAAAGCATCGGTTTCGTGACAAACCCTAGCCGCGCGTACTGTTCGTGCATGAACCCGAAATTCAACACTAACCACCCAATTAATCCCGGAGTCAACTCGCAAAATACCTTCGCGTCGAACAAACTGTTCGAAAATCGAGGGTTCAATTCTCTCCCGATGAACCAATCGTACGCGACGTTTCCGGTGTTCCCACCGTTCGCCAACACGACAGGCCCGTTATCGATGATAACACCATCGCTACCTCTTTTCATCGCACTCTTGCTTATCTTCTTTTTCACTCTAAACGAGGCGACGTATAAAAACGTCGTCAACGCGAACGCGAACGCGCACCCGGCGGTTAACAAACTCAAAAACTTCGCGTGGACGTATCGCAACTGAACGACGCCAAAGTGCGTCCCAATTGCGAGCGCAATCGCCGTCGTCGCAAACACGCGAAACCCGTTCAGTTTATACCTCAATCTTTGCCCGGTTTCCGCGTTGATCACGACGCCTTCTTTCACCACCGATGCGGGTAAGATTACGTGCAGCGTCGCGCACCACGCCATCCATCCCAAAAACACACCAACGCTTTCCCACGAAAACACCGGTTTCATCTTTTCCGGCAACGTCGCAAGGGAGAAACGCTTTTTGAACGCCATAGAAGAGGATGAAAAAATCTCCACGCATCCGTGGGTTTCGTTGCACGCGGCGACGAGGAAGTAGCAGACCAAAGGGAGGAGGATTGCGATCGATATCGCGCCGAGCGGACCTCCAAACTCGTACCCGTGATGGTGATGCGTCGACGTCTTCGTCGAGGAGGGGATTTGTTGTTTACTTCTTCCTCCTCTTCCTCTCGAAGAAGGAGAAGAAGGTTGATTCGTGTTCGCATCGTTCGTCGTCTTCTTGGGAGGAGCGCGAGGAGAGGAAGACGTCGGCGGCGCTCTCTCTTCTCGAGCAGGCGTGCGGCGCGTGGACACCATCGCTTGTGGTGTCGTATTTGTGAATGTTTTTGAAGACATGAGAGAAAAAAGAGAGAAAAAAATGGATATGTATTAGACGATGATGCTATAATAAACTTTACTACACTTTGCTGTTACTACTACTATCACTATTCGTACTAAACGTCCTCCAATTACGTTAAACCGGCGGGACGTTGTTGTTGTTGTTGTTGTTGTTGTTGTTGTTGTTCAAATTATTAAAGACGTCAAACTCGTCCTCGTCTTCTTCTTCGAAGAAGTCTCGCTCTCCGGCGCCGCCGTACCGCTGTTCGACGTTGACGTTTCTTCCGCGCTCGACGAAACGTTTGACGATTCGGACTAATTCGTCCTCGTTGTTTTCGCACTTGACGAACGCTCGGAGCATCGGGTCGATGTTTTTTCGAACGGCTTCTTCTTTCGTTATGGAGCCTTTGTGGACGTTGTCGACGTCTTTTTCCATCTCGGCGCGTTTCGTCGGTTGCCACATGAAACCGAGCTGCAAGGAATCGTATCCGGCAACGAGCGCTTCGCCGATGTTGGTTGGAACTAAACGGTTGTCGCCGACTTTTTTCGCGTATCCGCGCTCGCCGACGACTTTTTCAATGTGCTGCGCTTGCGTGGCGTCGGTCCCGATGCCATTCTTCTCCATCAACGTCAACAAGTCGACTTCGGAAAGCATTTGCGGTTTCACCGTTTCCGAGTCGCGGAGGTTTTTGTGCGACGGTTGGAACTGCTGACCGTCTTCAAAGCTAGGAAGCTCTTCTTGGGCGTTCCAGTTGTCGAAATACGGTTGCAATCGAGGCCCATCTGGAGGGAATATCGGCCCTGGACCGTAAATCCGTAAATACGCTCGGTCGGTAATCATCAACCCGTTCGCTTTGAACCCCTCGCCCGCGCAATCAACTTCGACGGTGGTTTTATACCCAACCGCTGGTTTCGAACACGTCGCTAAGAAGTGCCTCAAAACAAAGTCGTAAATTTGCTTCTCCTCGCGCTCCCAACTGTTGAATTCGTGCGCGGTGGGCAACTTTGCCGGGTAAATCGGAGGGTGCGCTTTATCGTCTCTGTGCCCGCCCGGCGGTTTTCGAAACCCGCCACTTTCGTTCAATTCGCGCGCGTACGGACCGTACGTCTCATGATTATAAAACAGCGCTATATTTTCGTGGAAATTGAACGAGTCTGGGAATCGATCGGTTTCCGTTCTCGGGTACGAGATGAAACCTTTTTGGTACAACCTTTCGGCGAAGCTCATGATTCTTTCCGGGGGGATGCGCAAGGCTCTGTTCACCCGTTTCTGCATCTCCAATGTATTCAACGGGTGCGGCGGCCATTTCTTAATCTCTTGACCGCGAGTAGATAACACGGTCGCGTGTGGTGTGTTTTGAACTCTCTCGAACAAAGAGTTTGCCAGATGCTCGTCAAACACGCGCTGACGATTCCATCGAAACTCGACAACTCTGCCGCCGCCCCGCTGTCTCTGTTGTTGTTGTTGTTGTCGACCACCACCGCCAGCAGCAGCGGCGGCTGCTCCTCCTCCTTCTTGCATTTGATATCCGATGGAAATCGTCCAAAACCTTTCCGGAACGTGCGCATCCGCGTCCCACTTTCTTTGAACGATAAATCCTAGCGTTGGAAATTGACACGGGCCGTAACTTATCACGCCTTTATTATCTTTGTCGTTTCCTCCTCCCCTACCTCCTCCTCTTCCTCCTCCTCCTCCTCCTTCGCCTCCTCCGCCACCACCACCACCGTCGTTGTCGTCCAACAACCCCAAAATCCCGTTCCTTTTCACGCAAATCGTGTTAAACCTCGTAAACGCCGCCCCTAACCGTAAATCCAACTCCTGCCTCGCGTCCACCGCCATGGACGCCGCCTCGTCCGGCATTTGCAAGTTCATAAGCGCTCTCGAAACGTCCTGATAACTCAGCGCCGAAAACCTCGCTCGAAACACTTTCAACCGTCTGTTCGCTTTCAAACACACGTCCACGACCTCCATGGCGATATTTTCTCCCTCTCGATCGCAATCGAGCCACAAAATCAACCAATCGCTCGTCCTCGCCTCTCGTTCCAAGTTCGCTTTGACTTTTTTCATATTCTCTGGAACCGATTTCGCGATTCGCGCTCTCCCGAACAAATCTCGCATATCCGAGCGTTCCCACGACTTATACTCTTGCTCGATGAAATCGTAGTTCATTAAATGTCCCAGCACCGAGGTAAACTTCATCGCGCAGTCATGGCGGTTGTTTATCGGAAACGGGTTCATGAATTCAAATATTCTGTTGTACTCCGAAACGCCCGCGCGACTCGTCACGCCTCCGCCTCTGTTACCGCATAAAACTTTCGACACTTCTTTCGCGACGGATGGCTTTTCCGCCACGTTTAGTATTCGAACGCCTCCGTTTCCGTCGTTTCTTCTCTCTCCTCCTCCTCCTCCTCCTCCTCCTCCTCCGTTTCGTTGGTGGTGGTGGTGTTGGTGGTGTTGCCTCATATCGAGATGACGATGCGAGACAGACGCGAGATTTTTTTTTTGAAAATGTGGGCCAGCTTATGAATTTAGGGTTTTATTAAAAAGTAAAAAAGGTGCTCAGAATTTTTTTTCTTCCCTCCTCTCTTTTCCTTCTTCTCGGGAAAAAACAGAGAAAGAAGAAGAAGAAGAAGATGTCGTCGTCGACGTCGTCGTCGTCGCAAAGAAAGGAGGATTTGGCGAACAATCGAGAGAGGCTGGACCGATGGCGGAAACATATTTTACTGGGTTATTATTCGCGAGCGAATAGTTCGCGGGAAAAGAACGCCGCCACGAACGACGACGAGGACGGTTTGAAAACATCGTCATCGCCGCTGAATGCGACGAGAAGAGAATACGAAAAGTTGCGAGGAGAGTTCTTCTTCTCTTCTTTCTCGACGAAGACGAGAACGACGAGAAGACGCGCGCGCGAAGGTGAAGAAGAAGAAGAAGAAGAAACCTGCTCGCCGCTCTCGGCGATGAAGAAACAAAACTTTCCCTTGGTGTTTCAAAAAAAGGAACTGGTTCGGGTTATCAGACAAGACGTGGAACGCGTGGTGTTCGCCGAGGAGAAAGGGTTCGGAGGGAAGAAGTTTTGGCGGTCGCCCGAAGTGAGAGCGAGTTTAATCAGAGTGCTGACGGTATTCGTGCTCGGGAGCGGCGACGCGCGTCGTCGCGAGTATAAGCAAGGCATGCACGAGATAGCGGCGATGGTGTATTTGGCGACGAGTCGTGCGGCTTCTTCTTCGCTCGTCGCAGACGATGGTGTGGGTAGCGGTAATAACGATGGAGAAGGAGAAGAAGAAGAAGACGAAGAAGATGAAGACAATGAAGAAGGCGAAGGGGATTACGACGCGTTGTTAGATGTCCCTCTCGCGCTAGCGCCGCGAGACGACGATGATAATAATGAAGAAGATGTAGAAGGTTACGAATACAGCCGAAAGTTTATCGAGCACGATTGTTACGCTCTTTTCAGCGCGTTTATGAATAACACGAGGTCCTCGTTGCGACTTTTAGATTATTTTCAATCTCAAAACGAGTCCTTCATCGAAGAGTATTGCGAGCGGTTCAGACGCACCATGCACGCGGCGGACGAGGATACCGCAAAAGTTTTTTTCAGCAAAATGTCGCTGACGCGCTTGTACTTGCCGAGATTCTTAAAACTCGCTTATCAACGGGAAGTTAAACGATGTGATTTTCTGTTCATGATTTGGGATTCCATCATCGCAGAGATGGGCAGAGAAGGAGGAAAAGAATCGAATGCTGGTCAACCCTCGGCGCGAGAGATTTACGAATCCATAGGCGTCGCCGCCGTGTTGCGTTGCAAAGACACCATAACGCGCGAGATCGCGCTCTACTCTAACGAAAGCATCGGAAACATCTTGAACGAAATCAACGCGAAATCTTTCGATTTTTCAACATCATCCGACGTGGAAAAACTCATCGAAACTGCCAAGCGCATAGCCGCCGCCACGAAAGACTGCGAGATTGTCAGCGACAACGACCGAAACGAAAACGAAGAAGAACAAGAACAAGAGCAACAGTTTTTCGACGAATCGATCTTCAAGAGTAATCTCTTCTCTGCCATGGAAATCAGAACAAACGGGTTGAGCGCGTAAAAATAGTTTAGTATGTGTATTAAAAAAGAACATTCGCTCGCGTGTAAATTAAATTCCCCTACGACGTAAAATACTTCGTCATTCAAGAGAAAGTCCTCAGAGAGACAGTTACAAATACAATGTCGCCGTCTCCACCGCCTTTACGAAAGAAGAACGAGGAAGAAGAAGAAACGAAAAAGAGAAAGCGCAGCGGCAAGAGAAAGCCTCTCCCCTTCTCTCAAGTCCGAACCTGTCGCGCGCAAGCCGCGAAAGTCCTCTCCAAACTCCTCCGATGCGCGCGCGAGAAAAAAAACGGCGCGTCGATAAAAAGTTTAACTTTGGACGCGAAGAGGATCGATTTCCCGTCCGCGACGCACGCCATCGTGTGCGAAACCGTGAAAGTGTTACCGCTGTTGCGATTGCTGATTAAAGAGAACGAGGAGATGCGCAAGCGCGTGCTTTTTGAGGACGACGACGACGACGACGACGACGACGACGACGACGACGACGAAAAGGAAGAAGATGAAGATGACACGCCGCCAGCCGCGAAGAAGAAGAAGAAGAAGACAGACGAGAAAATTTTACCAGAGTCGATGGCGTACGTGTTGCTATACGAGCTGTTACTGTCTCCGGGCAAGAGCATTACACCACCACAACAACAGCAATTAGTAGAAACAGGAAGGGAAGAAGAAGAAGCGAAAAGCTCAGCGATATCGTTAACCGACGCGGAGAAGGTAGTCGCGAGCAAAAGCGGGGAATTGAGAAACCAGTTAAAGGAACGATTGAGGAAAGCGAACGCGGCGTCGGCGTTGGAGTTTGTGGAGAGACGGTTGCCGGAAAGAGTGAGAAAGATTGTGAACGACGATCCGATGAGTAGGTTTGCGAGAGTGAACGCGATGAAAGTGAGAGATGCCGGTGTTTTGGTGAAGGAATTGAAAGAGAGAGGCTTCGCGTTTGAAGAGGAAGACGCGCATTTAGGCGGGGGAGAAGGAGGAGGAGGAGGAGGAGGTTGTCGATACATTTCGTTCTCGAAGGATTGCGATCGGAAGAAACTGAGTGGGATGAAAATGGTGAAGAATGGAGAGTTGATTCTGCAAGGGAAGTCGTCGTGCATGCCCGCGCACTGCTTGTTGGTGAATGAAGAAGAGAGGTTGAGCGATGATATGAGCGCTATTTTTGAGCGCATTTGTCAATCCGACGTCATCGACGCGTGCGCGGCTCCAGGGAACAAAACGACTCACCTAGCCGCGTTGTTAAACGAAAAGAAGAGTAAAAATGGGAGAGGAGGAGGAGGGAAAGTTTTTGCATTCGAGAAGGACCACCGACGAGCGCAACGGTTACGCGATACGATTGATTTGTACGGATGCTCGAAGAAAGTTATCGTCGCCAAGAAGAATTTCTTAGAGGTGGATGGGAACGACGAGAAGTATCGAAACGTGCGCTCGATTTTGCTCGATCCGAGCTGTTCTGGCTCCGGGACGGTGCAAAACAGAGGAGATGCATTGATGGAGTACGCTTTGAAAGACGGATACGACGACGAAGAAGAAGAAGAAGATGATGCTGAAAGAAATAAACGCAGGGAAGAGGAAGAGAATGAAGAAGAACAAACGCGAAAGAAACGCGTGATGAGTTTACAAAAGTTCCAAGTCGAGGTGCTTTCGCACGCCATGCGATTCCCGGGCGTCCTCCGAATCTCGTATTCCACGTGTTCAATCTATCGCGAAGAAAATGAAGATGTTGTACAAAAAGTAATGCCTTTGGCGAAAGAGTTAGGATTTGAACTCGCAAAATGTTTACCGAAATGGCCCCGACGAGGATTTTCGGAGGTGTTGGGCGAAGCAGAGGCGTCGAAAGTCGTTCGCGTGAACCCGTTCGAAGGCGACGATTGCGAAGGCTTCTTCGTGGCCGTGTTTCAGAGGAAGAAAGAGGTGTGCGAGAAAATCATCGCGGCGTTTGAAAAAGAACGAGAAGAAGAAAAGTCGAAGCAGAAGAACAAAAACAAACGAGATTTAGAATCCGGCGACGTCGTCGTCGTCCCGGTGCTCAACACCACCGGAAACGCGAAGAAGAAGAAGAAAAACGGCGGTTCGAAAATGCCGTTGTTCCGCTGAGAACTTGTTAGTTTACATAGAATAGATTTAGATAGATTTAGATAGATAACGAGAGCTATGTGATCGAGACGCGCGTCTCTCTTTCTCTCTCTCTCTATATATATATATATGTATAAACATATAGTACTTGCTTAATCTTCAGTCCACGTCAACGCTTCCTTCACGTACTTGAACCCGAGTCCGGCCGAGGCGAGCGCGACCGGAGCCGCCCCCAAGTGCCAATCCATCTCTTGTTGAAACAAAATCCCTCTACTCATCGTCGTCGCGGCTAACGGAATCGCCAACACCGCCAACAACTCTCCATTCAACACTTTCCCCATTCTCGTCGCCAACTTTTCGCTAATGTACGTCTCGTTCTCGTCCGTGCTCTTTTGCTTCTCCGCGAACGTCGTGATCGTCTTTATCGTCACGAACAAAGAAGACGAACCCATCACCGCGAACAAGAACATCTTGAACCAAAATATCGGTTCGTGCGAATAAAACTCCCACCCTTTGCCGTATTGCGTGACTCGCAAGTATCCGGTGTACAACACCAAAACCCCGGCGATGCCGTACACGGAATCCGCGATGACGAGTTTCATCAACTCGTCGCCAGTCATGTTCGGCTTCAAAATAGCCTTCTCCGTGGCTAAACTCCCCACGATGAGTAAAAGACCGAGATAGTGCCCGTACGCGGCAAAAGCGGACGGAACGGCATCCGCGGCGGACGCAAACGCCGGAGACGAGTGGAAAAGCGCCGCGGCGGCTAACCCGGTCGTCGCAGCGGTCGTCGTCATTTTTTGTTCCTCCTTCTTCTTC
>Ga0255762_10003359_pt1 | contig 12641 bp, 13 predicted proteins | sample 101ome_16_FD_179962 | JGI IMG/M metagenome (GOLD analysis project Ga0255762, IMG submission 179962) | Coastal salt marsh microbial communities from the Groves Creek Marsh, Skidaway Island, Georgia - 101401AT metaG (version 2) | ecosystem: Environmental > Aquatic > Marine > Intertidal zone >...
TCGTTGGGCGAGACTTCCTTATGACTTTTTAGATACAGTTTCTAATAGGATAATTAATGAGATCAACAGAATCTCAAGAGTTGTTTATGATATATCTGGAAAGCCACCAGCAACTATCGAGTGGGAATAAATTGCTGAGCGATCTTCCCGTTTCCGAATGGCAGGAACGTTTCGCCGCGCAGGGCGTGCCGCTGGAAGACGGCCCGGTGGCCAAGACCGGGGCAAAAGGACCCTTGATATCGGTTTATGTCCGCGACCCTGACGGCAACCTGATCGAGATTTCCAACCAGCTTGACGGCGCGCAGAACGCCTTAAGGAGATCACGTAAATCAAATTTAGGTTTCAACGTAAACCATAATTCTTTAGGGAATATGTATAATTGAGTCATGTTTTTTTGCTTCAATTTCAGCATAAATTGTCGTGCGGTAGCTATTGTCTGTCGGGTGGAAATTGACCTTCGATAATAGCCATTATCGAGACTAAAGTCACAAGTGGTACTTGTTAGGTAAAAAGCTATTGAGATTATTTAAGTTATGAATTTATCCGGAATCATAATATGAAATTCCTCATCACTGGCGGCGCTGGTTTCATAGGCTCAGCTGTCATTCGTCATTTGATTAATGACACTGACGCCCAGGTGCTTAATCTCGATAAGCTCACTTACGCCGGTAATCTTGATTCTCTACTCGACATCGATTCATCTGATCGTTACCAGCTTGTTCAAGCTGATATCTGTGATGCGGCAGCTGTCCATAATATCTTCTCTGACTTCAAGCCTAATGTGGCGATGCACTTGGCAGCGGAGAGCCATGTCGATCGTTCTATTGATGGGCCTTCAGAGTTTATTCAGACCAACATTGTCGGCACTTACACACTCCTAGATGCCGCACGTGAGTATTGGTTTTCTTTAGCTGATGAAGTTAAGGCCTCTTTCCGCTTTCACCATGTCTCAACCGATGAGGTTTATGGTGATTTAGAAGGCACGGATGATTTGTTTTTAGAAACCACCGCTTATGAGCCAAGCTCGCCCTACTCGGCATCAAAAGCCAGCTCCGATCATTTAGTCCGTGCTTGGCACCGTACCTACGGTTTACCTATTGTTATTACTAACTGTTCTAACAACTACGGTCCTTATCAGTTCCCTGAGAAGCTGATCCCTCACATGATCCTCAATGCAATCTCGGGTAAGTCATTACCGATATACGGTGATGGTTTACAGATCCGTGACTGGCTGCATGTCGGAGATCATGCACGAGCATTAGTTAAAGTGGCTTTAGAAGCCAAAGAGGGTGAGACCTATAACATCGGTGGGCATAACGAGATGGCTAACATTGATGTGGTACGCACACTCTGTGGCTTGCTCGAAGAGTTTGTACCGATTAAGCCGGAGGGCGTTGAGCGTTACGAAGACTTGATCGTATATGTTAAAGATCGCCCGGGACATGATGTGCGTTATGCGATTGATGCCTCAAAGATCGAGCGTGATCTTGGCTGGACACCGCAAGAGACTTTTGAAACAGGTTTGCGAAAGACCGTTGAGTGGTATCTCTCCAATCAAACCTGGTGGCAACGTGTGCTCGATGGTGACTATCGCTTAGGTCGATTGGGTGAGGGCGCTTAAATGAAAGGGATTGTTCTAGCCGGTGGCTCAGGTACCCGGTTGCATCCACTAACACTGAGTACTTCTAAACAGATGCTGCCGATCTACGATAAACCGATGATCTATTACCCGATCTCTGTGCTCATGCTCAGTGGTATCCAAGAGATTTTGATTATCTCAACGCCTGAGGATTTACCGGGCTTTCAGCGATTATTGGGCACGGGCGAGCAGTTTGGTGCGGAGTTCACCTATGCGGAGCAGCCATCGCCGGATGGGTTGGCACAAGCCTTTATCATCGGTGAGCAGTTTATTGGTAACGACTCAGTTTGCTTAGTCCTCGGTGACAATATCTTCTATGGCCATGGCATGGGTGGACTACTGAAAGAGGCCGCGAGTAAAGACTCAGGCGCGACAGTATTTGGCTATCACGTGACTGACCCTGAGCGCTTTGGCGTGGTGGAGTTTGATGCGGAGGGTAAAGTCTTATCGATCGAAGAGAAGCCCGCTAAGCCTAAATCAAACTACGCTGTGACCGGACTATATTATTATGACAACCGGGTAGTTGAGATTGCGAAGAATGTGAAGCCCAGTGATCGGGGCGAGCTTGAAATCACCAGTGTGAATAATGCGTATCTTGAGCTTGATGAGCTCAATGTCAGTGTGTTGGGTCGTGGCGTTGCCTGGCTTGATACCGGCACCCATGAGTCACTGATGGAAGCGAGTCATTTTGTGCAAGCGATCGAATCGCGACAAGGCTTAAAGATCGCCTGTTTGGAAGAGATCGGCTTTAAACAAGGCTGGTTATCTCAACAGTCACTTAAAGCCAGAGGGCAGCTTTTAAGTAAGACGGGCTACGGGCAGTACTTGCTGCGTTTAGCGAATAGCTGATGAAGGTCACAGAAACCCAACTTGCTGGTGTGCTCATTATTGAGCCTAAGGTCTTTGGCGACTCAAGAGGCTTTTTCAAAGAGACCTTTCAAGCAGAACGATACCGAGAAGCCGGTATTGAATGTACGTTCGTGCAAGATAACTACTCTCGCTCTCAGAAAGGGGTACTGCGTGGGCTGCATTTTCAGATCACAAAACCGCAAGGCAAGTTAGTTTCCTGTCCTAAAGGTGCGGTGTTTGATGTAGCGGTGGATATTGATCCTGAATCAACCACGTATGGTCAGTATGTTGGTGTTGAGCTAACCGAAGAAAATCACAAGCAGCTGTGGGTACCACCAGGCTATGCGCATGGCTTCTGTGTGCTATCAGAGACAGCAGATTTTCAGTACAAGTGTACCGACTACTACGATCCATCGGATGAGGGTGGGGTAATCTGGAATGATCCCGATGTTGCAATAGAATGGCCCATCGATCATCCATCGTTATCGAGTAAAGATGCGCTTTTACCAACTCTCAAAGAGCTAGCGCATCAGTCATGAAGATCCTGATCACTGGCATTAATGGTCAAGTAGGCTCAGCGCTATTTCGCCAAGCAAAAACGCTTGGCCATGAGGTCATCGCCATATCACGTGAGCAATGGGATATGGCGCTATCACCAGAATATGGTGAAGAACTTGTTTTAAAAACAAACCCAGATCTTGTGATCAATCCAGCGGCTTATACCAATGTCGATGGTGCAGAGGATGATGAAGCAACCGCGTTAAAGGTCAACGTAGATGCGCCAAGAGCACTAGCAAAAGGCTGCAAACAGCTCGATATCCGAATGTTCCATGTCTCAACTGACTATGTGTTTGATGGCATTAAAGAAGAGCCCTATGTTGAAACTGATAAAACCAATCCGATTAACGCTTACGGTCGTACGAAATTAGCGGGTGAGCTAGCAGTACAAGAAGAGACGCAGAAGTACATTATTTTAAGAACAAGCTGGGTTTTTTCAAAAGATGGTAAGAACTTTGTGAATACTATTCTGCGATTAGCGAGAGAGCGTGATGAGCTGAAAGTCGTCAATGATCAGTTTGGCGGTCCAACAAGTGCGGAATGTATTTCAGAGGTCCTACTTCAACTTGCAACTGAACATAAAGAACACTGGGGTATTTATCATTTCTCAGGTCAGCCTTTTGTGAGTTGGTATGAGCTTGCGAAGCAGATTGTCGAACAGGGTATAAAAGACGGTCTACTCACTAAAGTGCCACAAATAAAGCCCTGTGGGAGTGATGAGTACCCCGTAATTGCTAAGAGACCAAAAAACTCTCGATTATCCAGTAAAAAAATAGCTAGTTATTTTGGGTTATCAGTTTGCGATTGGACTCAATCAGTTAGGGGATTTTAATGATAAAATTGCTTCATATTCAAGGCATGCGTGCATTGGCTGTGATCGCAGTATTTGTCTTCCATGCAAATTCTGATTGGCTACCCGGTGGTTATTAGGTGTAGATGCTTTCTTTGTAATTAGCGGTTTTTTGATGGCAAGTATTCTTGTTAAACAAAAGCCATCAAACTTTAAAGACGTCCTGTCTTTTTATAAAAGACGATTGTCTAGAGTAGAACCTGCAGCGCTTTTAATTGCAATTCTAACAATTTTAAATAGAAAAAATATATTTAATCAATATGTTAACTGAAGATCAAAAAAAAGCAGTGATTTATTTGGCAAAAGCTGCGGGCGAAAAAATAATGGCCATTTACGCGCAAGATTTTGACGTAGATTATAAAGATGATTCGAGTCCCTTAACCCAAGCAGACCTTGCCTCTCATCACTGTATTGTTGATGGATTACGTGAGCTTACGCCTCATATGCCAGTACTTTCAGAAGAGTCATCAGAGGAAGAAAAGCTTAACCGCATCAGTTGGCAAACGTACTGGCTGATTGACCCGCTAGATGGTACTAAAGAGTTTGTTAAAAAGAACGGCGAATTCACTGTAAACATCGCTCTAGTGACTAATCAACAACCCGTGTTCGGTGTTGTTTATGCACCTGCACTCGATGTGACGTATTGGGGCGACAAATCTTCAGGTGCTTTTAAATCTGAAGATGGTTTTGTTAAATCTTTAAAAGTCAGGCCGCGCTCAGCAAGCATTGCTAATTGGGTCGTGGTAGGTAGTCGATCGCATCATTCAGATGAGTTTAAAGCTTTTATTGAAGACTACGCGGATGCGGAGATAGTCTCGATGGGAAGCTCTTTAAAACTGTGTCTTATTGCAGAGGGTAAGGCGGATCTTTATCCAAGGCTCGGGTTAACCTCTGAATGGGATACCGCCGCATCTCAGGCCGTAGTTGAGGCCGCTGGCGGTCAAGTTTTGGCGTTTCCTGAAATGAAACCTCTTGGCTGCAATCAAAACGCAGACTCCTTACTGAATCCTCCTTTTTTAGTCTGCGCATCCCCACTTTAAATTATTAATTATCAATATGAATCAGAAAAGTACGAATGTAGTCTGGGAGAGGTCACTGATCACACGACAAGATCGTGAAGCTCTTATTGGACATAAGTCCTTTGTGCTTTGGTTTACCGGTCTTTCAGGATCCGGTAAGTCAACGCTGGCCCATGCCGTTGAGAAAAAGCTTTATGAAAAAGGCTGCAGCACCTTTGTTCTCGATGGCGATAACGTACGACATGGTTTGTCGTCGAACCTGAGCTTTTCAGAAGAAGATAGAAAAGAAAATATACGCCGTATTGGTGAAGCAGCAAAGCTAATGACCGAAGCTGGGATTATTGTTTTGACGGCTTTTATTAGTCCATTCAGGGGTGGCCGTGAGATGGTGAGAAACCTATTTCCACATGGTGAATTTATTGAGGTGTACTGCAATGCTTCGCTAGAGGTTTGTGAAAGTCGTGATGTGAAGGGCTTGTACAAAAAAGCCAGAGCGGGTGAAATTAAAAATTATACGGGTATAGATTCCCCTTACGAAACTCCTGTAAATCCAGAGATTGTTGTAACAACCGGAATTGACAATATTTATTCATCTATTCATCAAGTTATAATGTATTTAAAAAATAGGGGGCTGCTGTAAGATAGCTAATTACCTTTGGCGCAGGTTTCATAGGCTCAGCACTGTCCACAGCATGCTTAATAAGAGAAATGAGTGTTTTGTATTGTATTTTGGAATGGAAAATTTTGGTACACGGATGATTTATAAAATTAGACTTTCCGATGGGTTATCATTTCCTTGCCTACAAAATGAAAGTATCCTACATGCAGCTACAAGAGTTGGAATCCATTTAGAGCATAGCTGTAAGGATGGTCGTTGTGGCGTATGCAAAACAAAATTGCTCTCAGGTCAGGTGAATGAGGTTGGTGGGTCTGCTTCATTAACGGAGGATGAGCGAGCCCGGGGTTTTATCCTCACCTGCAGTGCTACACCCAACAGTGATCTTGCTGTTCAGTCAGAAAACTTATCACGCTTAGAGGGGATAGAAACGAAGGTCCTCCCTTGCAGAATTGACTCAATTTTGTTGTTAGACCCAACAGTTATCACTGTTGTTTTGCGCTTGCCACCCAATGCAGGTTTCAACTATTTGCCAGGACAATACGTGGATGTGCTTGGGCCGGGTGGTGTCCGTCGCAGCTACTCTATTGCCTCAACACCTGGTGAACTTGGGGGAAAAATTGAGTTACTCATCCGTTACTACCCTGGCGGGGTGATGAGTGAGTATTGGTTTTCTAAGGCGAAGGTTGATGACCTGCTCAGATTAGAGGGACCTCAGGGTACTTTTTTTCTGCGAGATACGACTAATATGGATGTAATTTTTTTGGCTACTGGTACAGGCATAGCGCCAGTTAAAGCCATGGTCAGCGAGCTTGTTCAAACTGGTGAGATATCTACATTGCGCAGTTGCAGCGTTTTTTTTGGTTGTCGAACGCAGTCAGAAATGTTTTTTGATGCCTCTGCTTGGTTTCCAAAGGGAGTAGCCTTTGTATCAGTTTATTCTCAAGAAGCGGTTGCAGATAGAGAGCCTGGCTACATACAAGATCAAGTGGCTGGTAACAAAATAATTGGCCCTAATACTAGAGTTTATGCATGTGGATCTAATGCCATGATTAAAGATGCAAAGAACCTGATGTTAGAGCGCAGTTTGGATGAAAAGAATTTTTACTCGGATGCCTTTTTAGCATCAGAAACATATAGATAGAAAATATATGAAAGCAGTTATATTAGCGGGTGGGTTAGGCACACGATTGGCTGAAGAGACCTCGGTAAGACCAAAGCCGATGGTTGAGGTCGGGGGTAAGCCTATCCTTTGGCATATCATGAAGATGTACTCTCAGCACGGAGTTAACGATTTTATTGTATGCTGTGGATACAAGGGCTACTTCGTTAAAGAGTACTTCGCGAACTATTTTTTGCATCAATCAGATGTCACCTTTTGCATGAAGTCTAACTCAATGGAAGTTCACCACCAGCGTGCTGAGCCTTGGACAGTGACACTAGTTGATACGGGTGATCATTCGATGACGGGTGGCCGCTTAGGCCGTGTCGCCAGTTACCTTAAGGACGAAGAATCCTTTTGTATGACCTACGGTGACGGTGTGTCTGACATTAACATCACTGAGCTCCTTGAGTTTCATCGAGCACACGGTAAAGAGGCAACGCTGACAGCTACCTATCCCCCGGGTCGCTTTGGCGCCTTGGGTTTTGACGGTGATCAGATTGTTACCTTTAAGGAAAAACCTAAAGGTGATGGTGCCATGATCAATGGTGGTTTTTTTGTGCTCTCACCCAAGGTTTTAGAGCGGATTTCAGGTGATAAATGTGTTTGGGAGCAAGAGCCATTGATGGGATTAGCCACCGATGGTCAATTGATGTCTTTTAAGCATGAAGGCTTCTGGCAGCCGATGGATACCTTAAGAGATAAAATGTATCTAGAAGAACTTTGGGACTCTGGTGAGGCGCCGTGGAAAACTTGGAATGATTGATCAAGCTTTCTGGCAATCTCGCCGTGTCTTTATAACCGGTCATACCGGGTTTAAAGGTAGCTGGCTATGCCTCTGGTTAAATCAGTTGGGTGTAATTGTGAAAGGCTATGCGCTTGAGCCACCCACAACACCCAGCCTTTATCAAGAGGCACAGGTTGGTGAGCTGATCGAGTCGGAGATAGGCGATATTCGTGACTTTGAACAGCTCCAAAAAAGCCTTCATGACTTTAAGCCGGATGTTGTTATTCACATGGCCGCACAGCCATTAGTCCGATATTCCTACACAGCTCCTTTAGAGACTTATGCGGTAAATGTATTGGGAACCGCGAACGTTTTAGAGTCTGCCTTGTCGTGTGAGACGGTGCGCTCTGTCGTGAGTGTGACCACCGATAAATGTTATGAGAATAAAGAGTGGCCCTGGGCTTACCGTGAATACGAACCAATGGGAGGTCATGACCCTTACAGTAGCTCTAAGGGGTGCGCTGAATTAGTTACGGCCAGTTACCGACAGTCTTTTTATTCATCAAAAGGTAAGGGCCTGGCATCTGCCCGTGCGGGTAATGTTGTCGGTGGAGGTGACTGGGCGTTAGATCGTTTGATACCAGATATCCTAAGGGCTTTTGAGAAAAATGAGTCAGTGGTCATTCGCAGTCCCAACGCAGTGCGCCCATGGCAACATGTTCTAGAGCCATTGAGTGGATACCTAGCACTTGCACAGCGCTTGTTTGAAAATCCAGATGACTTTGCAGAAGGTTGGAATTTCGGACCTAATGAAGAAGATGCAAAACCGGTGAGTTGGATTCTTGATCGCATGGTCGATGCTTGGCCTGAATCTTCGTGGACGCTCGATCAAGCAACTAATAATCCGCATGAGGCAAATTATCTCAAATTAGATATTTCTAAGGCCAAATCTAAACTGAACTGGCAGCCCACATGGGACCTAAAACATACACTTGAAAACATTGTGCAGTGGCATCGCGCGTGGCTGTCAGGCGACAACATGCAAAAATTTTCAAAAAATGAAATAAACGAATTTATGAATTCATTGGAACGCAGTAAGAATGGATAAGTTAGAGCAAATTAGAGATCAGATCGCATCATTGGTGTCAGAGTACGCAGCAGAAAAATATGCGCCTACACAGTTTGAGGCCGGCGTCAGTGTGATACCGCCATCGGGCAAGGTGATCGGAGAGCGTGAGCTACAGCTGATGGTCGAAGCATCTCTTGATGGTTGGCTAACAACGGGGCGGTTTAACGAAGACTTTGAGAAGAAACTCGCTGATTTTATTGGGGTTAAGCATCTCATTACGGTTAATTCAGGATCCTCAGCAAATCTGGTTGCGTTTAGCGCATTAACCTCTCCAAAGCTTGGTGATCGTGCGATTAAAAAAGGCGATGAGGTCATTGGTGTTGCAGCAGGTTTCCCAACGACAGTAAACCCGATTGTTCAGTTTGGCGCGATACCGGTATTTGTTGATGTGGATATGAAAACGCACAATATTAATGCCGATCTTGTTGAAGCTGCCATTACGCCTAAAACCAAGGCGATTATGTTGGCACATACACTAGGTAATCCATTTAATCTTGCAAAGATAAAAGCGATTTGTGAAAACCATAATTTGTGGTTGGTGGAAGACTGTTGCGATGCATTAGGCGCAAAATATAACGGCGAACACGTCGGGACATTTGGTGATATCGCTACAGTCAGTTTTTATCCTGCGCATCACATCACCATGGGTGAGGGCGGAGCCGTCTTTACCAATGATCCTCAGCTCGCATCCATCGCTGAATCGTTCAGAGACTGGGGGCGTGACTGCTACTGCAAACCAGGCTGTGATAATACCTGTGGCACACGCTTCAGTACCCAACTAGGCACATTGCCAGCTGGCTATGACCATAAGTACACCTACTCACATCTTGGCTACAATCTTAAGATAACTGACATGCAGGCGGCCTGTGGTCTAGCGCAATTAGAGCGTCTACCCGAGTTTATCCAGGCGCGAAATAAAAACTATTCTTATCTTAAATCTAAGCTTGCAAACCTATCTGATTTTTTGACTGTTGCTGAACCTACTGAAAATTCAACTCCCTCTTGGTTTGGATTCCCGATAACCTTAGAAGAAGGAGCTGGGGTTGAACTAGTCGAGGTAACAAAGTACCTAGATCAGAACAACATTGGTACGCGTTTGCTTTTCGCAGGTAACTTGATTAGGCAGCCGTATTTTCAAGGACTTGAGTACCGAGCTGCGACTCAATTAAATAATACTGACATAACAATGAGTAATACTTTTTGGGTTGGTATTTATCCGGGGCTAACCAACAAACATTTGGACTATGTCGCCCTAAAGCTTGAACAATTTTTTGGTATAAATTTTTAAGGATATATAATGAAAAAGCTTATTATTTTAGAAATGGCTAACAACCATATGGGTGATATTCCGCATGGCAAGTCACTTATAGAGTCCTTTGCGAATGTCGCAAAAAAATTTCCTGAATTCGATTACGCATTCAAATTTCAATATAGGCAGCTAGACACATTCATACATCCAAGTATGCAGGGAAGAATGGATGTTAAGTTCATCAAACGTTTTTCAGAAACACGCCTGATGAGGGAACAATTTGAAGAATTAATTGATGTATCAAGAAATAATGGGTTTCATGTTCTTTCAACTCCATTTGACGAAGAGTCTGTAGATTTGATTGAAGATCAAAACTTAGATTTTATTAAAATTGCGAGTTGTTCGTTCGGCGATTGGCCACTTATGGAAAGAATCGCACGATCAAATAAACAGATCATTGCATCTACTGCTGGGGCTTCGCTAGATTTGATTGATCAAGTGGTAGCTTTTTTTGAGAATAGAAATAAAGACCTAACAATTATGCATTGCGTGGGAGAGTATCCAACAGTTGATGAAAAAATGAATGTTAATCAAATTGAGTTCTTGAAGAAGCGCTATCCTGAAATAAAGGTTGGTTTTTCTACACACGAGAATCCAAATAACTTCGATATTGTAAAATTAGCTGCTGCTAAAGGTGCTGATGTTTTTGAGAAGCATGTGGGCTTACCTACGGAAAATTACCCAAACAATGCTTATTCGGTAGATCCTGTCCAATTTGATAAATGGTTAGCTGCGCTTAAGTGGTCGGAAAGCACGCTTGGTATTTCAGACTCTAGATCTCCTGTAAATGAAGATGAGCAAGCTGCATTGCTAGGGTTACGAAGAGGTGTGTTTGTTAAAACTAATGTCAAGAAAGGCGAGAGTATCGACAATAGCAACGTTTATTTTGCATTTCCACCAAATGAGGGTCAGGTTACAACGATAGACTGGTCAAAGTATAAAAATTTTATTGCAACAACTGATCTTGGAAAAGACGATGCTGTGACACCTGTAAATAGTGAGTCTATCGATTTAAGGGATGGTGTTTTGCAGGCTGCAAAATCAGTAGCTAACTATCTAAGTACTACTGATGTTGTAGTGCCGGTAGATGCCCAGCTTGAATTGTCACATCACTATGGATTAGTTAAGTTTTATGAAACTGGCTTGACATTAATAACAGTAGTTAACAGAGAATACTGCAAAAAAATATTGGTGTCGTTGCCAAACCAATTCCATCCAGAGCAATATCACAAACAGAAAGAAGAGACGTTTCACATTTTGCATGGTGAGGTAGACTTAATTTTAGATGGTGTAAAGCAGACGAATAGAGTTGGTGATGTCATTACTATCATGCCCGGTATTAGGCATGCATTCGTGAGCAAAACGGGCTGTGTTATTGAAGAGATATCGAGCACGCATTACGTTAACGACTCTTTCTATACAGATGAAAAAATAGCCCAGAACCTAAATAGAAAAACCACAATTTCTCATTGGAGAGGGTTGTAAATTCATGCCTATTTTAATTGCAGATGCGCTGATTGAATATTTTATAAAACAAGGAGTAAGTAATTTCTTCACTGTCCCGGGTGGCGGGGCAATGTACTTGATCGATGCACTAGTAAAAAACAAATATGCCAAAGGGGTTAGCTGTCACCATGAGCAATCTGCAGCTATTGCTGCAGAATACTCAGCAAGGTTGAATAAAAAAACTAATTATGGCGTTTGTGTTGTTACTAGCGGGCCAGGAGCGACCAATGCGATTACAGGATTAGTAGGCTCTTGGTTGGAATCAGTGCCCGTTGTTTACTTGTCTGGACAAGCTAAATCTACCGACTTAATTGGACATTCTGGTGTTAGGCAAATTGGTGTTCAAGAAGTTGACATAGTTAGCATGGTGAAGAGTTGTACAAAGTACGCCAAAACTTGGCTCCCCGATATGGATTTCGCTAAAGAGCTAAAAATTGCCATGGATGCAATGATGACAGGAAGAAGGGGACCTATATGGATTGACCTCCCTTTGGATGTCCAAAATACATTTGTTAATGAAAATATTTTTAAACAAATCGATATAAATAACGAAATTGGAGATGCAAAAAATATAGACAGTGAAATATGGGATTTGATACGTCAGTCTAAAAGACCACTTTTATACCTTGGTCATGGAGTGAGATTATCAAATTCCAATAAAATTGCGGTAGATGTAATAGATAGTTTCGGTGTTCCGTATGTAACAACGTGGAACCAGATGGATATATTGCCATATGAACATGAATTAAATTTTGGACGTCCAGGGGTTGTTGCTGAAAGATATGCAAATTTTGCAGTTCAAAACTGTGACCTATTGATAAGTATTGGTTCTCGACTTAATAACGCACTAACTGCATATAATCCGGCCAATTTTGCGAAAAATGCCACTAAAATTATTTTTGATATAGACCTAAATGAGTTAAATATAAACAATATACCTAACTCTATTAAAGTGCAGATGAATGCAAGAAGCGCATTAAATCATATCAAGAAAAATGCAATGTTTGAGAATTTGGAGAATGGATGGGTTGAAAAGCTAAGATTTTGGAAGAAAAGATATAGTTTAGAAAATGAAGCATTAATAAGTTCAGAAACTCTAAATCATTATAAAGCAATATGGGCTTTATCTGATGCGATACCAGAAAATAGAACAATAATAACTGGCAGTTCCGGATTGGCAGTTGAGGCATTCTATGTTGGTTTTAAAAATAAACATGGGCAAAGAATACTCCATACATCAGCTTTGGGTTCAATGGGATATGGTGTCCCCGCCGCCA
>Ga0255762_10003362_pt1 | contig 12637 bp, 8 predicted proteins | sample 101ome_16_FD_179962 | JGI IMG/M metagenome (GOLD analysis project Ga0255762, IMG submission 179962) | Coastal salt marsh microbial communities from the Groves Creek Marsh, Skidaway Island, Georgia - 101401AT metaG (version 2) | ecosystem: Environmental > Aquatic > Marine > Intertidal zone > Salt...
GCGCAACACATTCATGATGTGTTGACGTTTCTGTACTTCAGCGGCTGAAAAATCTCTGGTCCCTTTCGCTATAGAAGGCTTCATAGATGCGGATTGACGTTTGTTATTGGACAAAAATACCGCATAAAGATGGCTTTGCCGCTATGGCAATCGACAACTTCTGTACATTTCTTGGAAGCGCGGAGATTCGGCTAAGGCGTTGAAGGTGCGTTCATTGTGGGACCAATTCTTCCGCATGGGCAGCTCCCTAAAATGCAGATGTGCAATACCATCCACGCCGTATTCGTCCAACAACGCCCAGTACAGGCAAACGACATCGGGATCACCGTCTAGGGTTCCCATATAATTTGCCAAGGTCTGCTTTGTCATCGCAAAATAGATCTCCGCTGTTTCTGTATGAATGTACTGATCGAGCAGCTCGTAATAGTTTGGATTCTCGGCGTTGAAGGCCACTACAAACTTGGCTCCCGGGAGCATTGGCATTCCCGCAGGTCCGACGATCCAAGAACCGTCAATGAATCTACCATTGATATCCTTTTCAAAGCGCTTGCCGTTGTAGGTCCACTCAATGGTGTAGGTGCGGTGATTGTCTAGCCTGACGACTTCGGCCATGCGCTCTACTCTATTGCGCTCTATCATCCAGTGGTTAATCTTGGGCTGGGAAATAAACCACAATCCAACTATCCCGAGCACCACCAATAGTCCAATAGTCCATTTTTGTGCCTGCTGATTGCGCAATCGATCCTCCTCAGCCCTACGGCGCAGCATTTGCTCCCTCAAAATAGCCCGCTTCCTCGCTAAGGCATCTTCCGTGGCCGTTTTCGTTTGAACGCGCTGGTTCAACAACAGGAGCGCTCGTTTGAGATACTCAACCGCTTCGCCCAATTCCTGAAAGGCAGCCTCACTCCCTCCCGCATCCGGGTGTAGCTTCTTGGCCAAATCCCTGTACACAGCATTGAGCTCCGCCTCATCCTTGGGCAGCCGGTCCAAACCGATAATTGATAGTGCGCTTTCGAGTTTCACGAAGGGAATTTAGGAAAATGCGCGCGTAGTTGATGCGTTCATCGATTATTTACCCTGGTACATGAGGAGCTCTTCTTCTCTTGCTGGGACCAATTCCCCCGCAATGAACTTCCGCACCAGAATATTCTCGATCAACTTATCCTCTGCATCTTCCACGGGATCGTAAGGCTTTTTTAAATCGATGTCGTACCACCACGCAGTGAGTGACCAGAATCGGGCCGAAAACCCATTTCGATAAGTCTTGATAATATCATAAACACTCGTACCGGTCTCCCGGTAAATGAGCTTGCTCAATATCTGACCCTCACTTCTTGTCAAACGACGCAGCTCAGGCTCGAAACGTTCCTCCAAAAAATCCTGATATTCTTTGACGTACTTCTTGCGCTTGCGACGTCCCTCAATCCCTTCGAGCTTCATATTCACGCTGTCCATGCGCAACGCGGCCTCCCGCACGTACGGGTACACGCGCTTCACCTTCTTCATCAACATGTAATACTGTCGGCGTGCCTGAAAATCGTTGAGAGTCGGCGCGGGAACGAACAAGATCTCGTCCAATACGGTCCAAGGAATGGTATCGCCGTCAATGACTAATTGGCCCACCAAAGGACTACTGGCATCTTCCACGCGAGACAAGGTATCGACCTGCGCCTGCAGGTTCCACCCCATCGCCCATAGCAGTAGACTAAGTACGATTCGCCTTCCAGCGACTGTTCGTTCCATTCTTTTGAATCTTTTGATGACCCTTTTGCTCTTGCAACAAACTTGCCAATGCCATAGCTCCAATGGATTCCACGGCTGCATCATTGCCTTGTAACACGTCCGGCGTAAAGTATTTCTCTACGAAATGGGTATCAAAATCCCCGCTAATGAAGGCCTCGTGATCCATGACGTAATCCGCGAAATCCAAGGTGGTCTGCACTCCAGCAATTCTGTATTCACTGATGGCGCGCTTCATACGAGCAATCGCTTCAGTACGATCCGCTCCAAAAGTGATGAGCTTCGCAATCATGGGATCGTAATAAATACTGACTTCCATGCCTTCTTCAAGACCGTCATCCACGCGAATGCCCAATCCCTGCGGTCGCTTGTATTCACGCAACGTACCGGTGGCCGGCATAAAGTTCTCTGCAGCGTTCTCCGCATATACACGCACCTCGAGCGCATGTCCTTGTATCTTCAAATCCTCCTGGGAGAACCATAGTTTTTCACCTTGTGCCACACGGATTTGGGCCTTGACGAGATCCACACCAGTGATCTGTTCCGTCACAGGGTGCTCCACCTGCAATCGTGTGTTCATCTCCAAGAAATAGAACGTTCCACCTGGCTCGAAAATAAACTCTACAGTTCCCGCACCGCGGTAATCACAGGCCTTAGCCACATTCACCGCAGCTGTTCCCATCGCATCTCTTAATTCCGGCGTCAACACCACAGATGGCGCTTCCTCAATGACCTTTTGATGGCGACGTTGAATGGAACATTCACGCTCAAACAAATGCACCACATTGCCGTGCTCATCCGCCAAGACCTGTATTTCAATATGACGAGGGTTCTGAATATACTTCTCTACGAAGACCGCACCATTGCCGAAGCTATTGGTGGCCTCACTGATGGCGCGCTTCATCTGCGACTCAAATTCGGCTGCCTCATGTACGATACGCATTCCCTTACCACCACCACCGGCACTGGCTTTGATCATCACAGGAAAACCGATAGACTCTGCAATGGCCAACGCTTCTTGCACATCTTGCACCTCGCCTTCTGAACCGGGCACCAACGGCACCTCAAAATCCTTGACCGCATCCTTTGCACTGAGCTTATCGCCCATGATCTCGATGGCATGTGTACGCGGACCAATAAAGGTCATACCTGCAGCCTCCACCTCAGCAGCAAAAGCAGCATTTTCACTTAAGAAACCATAACCGGGATGGATACCATCCACGCCCAATTCCTTTGCAACGCGCACAATCTCCGAACCTCTTAAATAACTCTCCGATGACGGTGCTGGACCCACACAAACTGCTTCATCCGCAAACAGCACATGCGGCGCGCGACGGTCAACTTCAGAATAAACGGCTACTGTTTTAATGCCCATTTCACGGGCACTACGCATCACACGTAAGGCGATCTCACCTCGGTTAGCGACTAAGATTTTGGTCAATTGTTTCATATTCGTGGGGGCTACCCAAAAGAGTGATAGACCACAAATATAAGCACCGACTCTTTCGGATTACGGCTTAACGATACTTTGATTCCACTGCGCTTCTTCCCCTTGCCAACGCAACCAATAGGTTCCGCTCGGCCAAGTACTCAGATCGAGCAAAATAGAACTCTCGTAATTCACCTCCATTTGACCCAACATGGCGCCAGTGGCAGTATAGTAGTATAAGGTCCCGACAACAGGCTGCTCAAACACCACATTAAGTTCGCCCTGTGTAGGGTTTGGATAAATGCTCGCATGACGCTCCGCATCCGCAATACCCGCCTCAGTAAGACTATGCGTCACGATGGTGGAATCACCACAATCATTAATCAGTACTAAGTTGATGGTGTAGTTCAATGTGATGACCCCATAGGTATGCTGCGCATTCGGGGTTGTGCCTTTGTCGTTCGTTCCATCGCCCCAGTACCAGTGGTATTGTGTGGCATCTGTCGCTGTTGCGAAGAAATTCACGACCATACCATTACCGCCCGTAGATACGATATTGAAACTAAAATCACCTTGAGGCACTTCACAAGTAGCCACATCTTTAGAATACGTATGTTGATTTCCACAAGAATCTGTGGCGGTTAGCACCACCGTGTAGGATCCATTAGATAGATAGGTGTGGTTGACAGAAGCACCGGAACCGTAGAAACTATCTCCGAAATCCCAAGCATAGCTCACTAAATTTGATGGGGTCGCCACAAAACTAAAGTTGTTGCCATTGGCTGTCTCTGTAAAGCTCAAATTGACAGGACTACATATCTCAAGCAATATGGTATCCGTCATAGTCTCGCCACAGTAAGAGGTCGCCGTACAAATGACCGTATAACTACCCGCAGAGGTATAGGTATGTGTAGCGCTGCTTCCCGTGCCTGAATTCCCATCGCCGAAATCCCAAGCGTAAGACAATCCAGTCCCCTGAGATCCCGTCGTTGTAAAGGTCGTCGACAGCCCATTTACGGTATACCCAGTGGTGATCTGCATGGTATCACATACATCTACAGCGTGTAGTACAGAATCTGAACTTCCACAGGCATTGAACACTACCTGGTAGATGTTAAATGTGCCAAAAGGTGAAGAATAAGCATGGCTTACTACATTCCCCGTATCAGAGGAGCCATCTCCCCAATACCACAGCACAGAATCAGCCGCGGTAGTCATGTTAGTAGCGGTAACGCTCGTCCCATTGACACTGGTGCCTCCAGAGGCAGTAATCGATGGACAAGGAAGTGTCGTAAACGTGATATCCTCCCATGTACTTGTAAGGGTAGCCGTACAGGTATCTTTCACCCAAACGGTATATGAAGTATTGGGTTGTAAGCCAGTTAAGCCATAGGCTCTATTCGTAGCAGTAACTCGGGTACCATTACCGAGCGTATAACCTGTCACTCCATATTCCAATGCAGAGGTAGCCGCATAGCCATTCCAAGAAATATCTGCACTATTGTAGGAGATGTTATTCACCGCCAATGTGGGTGTAGGACAGTTCGTCGGCTCGTCAATCTTGATATCATCTAATGAGATGGCCGCACGGAAAGTTGCCGACGTTCCCGTTTTAAATGCCTTGAAGATGATCTGAACCGTATCCCCTTCGTAACCATTGAGGTTAATGGTCGCTTTCTGCCAATTCGAATTACTCGCGGTTTGTTGCTGCCCACTAAGCGTCAATAAGGTCGAAGCCGTAGCGCCCAATGGCTTTATAAAAATGCGCAGTTTATCAATATGATCACCAAACATGTGGTACCAGAACGTCAACTGCGGGCTTTGTAAAGTATCCAAATCAATCAATGGGGTACGCAGTTCCGTATCCGCAGTGGCCGTGAAAGGTGTTCCACTGCGAGCAAAGACGTAACCACCACTCCCTGATGTATGGTCCCCCGAAGGTCCTGTATTGAAATAATGATTCACCGTTCCTCCGCCGGTCCAGAAATAATCTGTGGTATCATTTCTCAACCAACACTCGTCTACTTCACCATTTTGGTCGGGCCAACCCGGTCCTACCCATTTATTCGAGTTCGAGAAGGTCTCTGTAAACGGAGCCGTGTAGTATGTACAGTTCGTAGTAAAACGAGGTCCTGGAACCCATTCGCTAACATCACCCGTTCCACAAGAATCGCGAACGAACCATTCATATGTCGTTTGGGGAGAAAGCATTGGTATCCCTTTGCTGCTGGTATTTGCAGTAGTCCAACTCCAACTTGATGTTCCCACTTCGCGGTATCGAATCTGATAATTCGATGCGCCGCCACTGCTCCAATCTAGTTGGGCCACTTGCACGCCTACTGCTGTTACGGCAGTATTGTAGGGCTTCGGACAGCTTGGCTCATTATCGATTTTAACATCATCAATGGCAAATTGCGTGTAGAAGGAATTGCTGTTGTTTGTATAATCAAATCGAATACGAACCGTATCCCCCGCATAGGAGGACAACGAGATAATTTTTTCCAACCACGCTGCACTGGATCCACCATGAGTAGAGCCGCTGGTATCCCAAAGTGCAGACCAAGTACCCCTAAAGACTGAACATAGACATCAAAGTCGCCCATGCTAATACCATAACCATGGTACCAGAAAGAAAGCTCAGGACTTGAAAGCGTATCAAGATCAATCCATGGAGAAATTAATCGAGGATTCGTTCCAGAAACGAAGGTCGAAGTCACTTGATTGTACATGTACTGTCCATTCCCAGTGGTATGATCGCCTGATGGTCCTGTTTGGGTCCAATTAAATGCTGGAGGCCCCGGCGTCCAAAACTGCGTCGTCGACCCCTGATCCAACCAACACTGGTCTAGATCTCCCTGAATATTCCAAGTTCCAGCTGGATCCCAAGAATTGGCCTCAAAATCTTCTTCAAAAGGCGCTGTGTAATACGAGCATTGTGTAGTAAAAACAGTGAAGTTTGACCAGCCCGAAGTATCACCAGCCGAACAAATTTCTCTGGCACGGGCGGCATAGGTGGTATTGGCGCTCAGCCCGGAAAGCGTCGTGGGTTTTGTTGAAGAGGTAATGATAGTCCCCCCGGACGGTGTAGTGTTTCCCTGCTTATACTGTACCTGGTAGGCCAGCGGAGAGGTATTGAGCGAGGACCAATTGATTTGTGCCGACGTCGCCACCACGTTAGAAGAGGTCATCGAAAAAGGCAAATCACAAGAAGGTGTTTCTTCAACGAGAATATCGTCGATACAAACACGCGAATTGGTCCACCAAGAAAAACCGACATCGCGCTTTGCTGAGAAACGGATTTGAATGGTATCCCCTGCCCAGTTGCTCAAACTCTCCACCTGCTTGCGCCAAGCTGAATTCGTGGAAGAGAACTGGTTAGACGCAGTCGTTGAATTTACCACATGAATCTGGGTCCAAGTATTAGTGCCCACCTTACGTACTCGTACATCCAACAAATCGATGTCCGAACCATACATGTGGTAATAGAAGATCAACCTTGGCAACGTATCGCTTGACAAGTCAATGGGTGGTGTAATGAGATGGGTAACTGTAGCATTGGTACTCGTGGATCCGGTAAACCACCCTTCGGCAACGGCATATCCTCCACCATTTCCTGGAGTATGGTCGTCTGCAGGTCCAGAGTTTAGAGATCCTAAAGACGGCGGTCCGGCCATCCACAGGTAGTTGTTGCTGGTTTGCAGTCGAGACCAACAAGTAGGAATGGAACCACTATTGTTCCAGTTCGATTGAGGTACCCAATTCGAACCTTCAAAATCTTGCGTATAAGGCGTGCTCTTCACACACTGCGCAAATGCTACGTTCGCGACAAAAAACAAGGTCAAAACGACCGCGTATAACCGTGAGTTTTTCATAAGTACAATGATACCACAACTTTCGTACCGAAATAGCAACAATGAGTTAGCGCAAGTGTTCAATGAACTTGAGAATTATCAGTAGATTTATCATTGTGAAGAAACTGCTCATTTTACTAGCGATCATAGGGCTTCAACACCCGGGCTCCGGACAAGTTTTGGCTGTTATGAAATACAACGGCGGTGGGGATTGGTACGCGAATCCAACCGCCTTAGAAAACCTAGCTTCTTTCTACAATGAAAATTTGAACGGCGTTTGTCAGGTCCAAGGCCACATTACCCCCGCAAACGTGCTGACCTCAGGCATCTCGTTTCTACATGCCACGGGCCACGGCCGTATCTTTTTTGACGAGATGGATGTTCAAAATCTCAGAGCCTTCGTGGAGCGCGGTGGATTTCTGCACATTGACGACAACTATGGCATGGCCGAGTTTGCCCGCACTGAAATGCACAAGATTTTCCCAGACCAGCAGGGCCAACTCCTTCCTGCCGACCACTTCATTTTCAAAGGACCATATGCATTCCCTGAAGGCCTCCCAAAAATTCACGAACACGATGCCAAGCCCCCACAAGCACTTGGCTACTTCCTCGAAGGGGAATTAGTCGCGGTACTTACTTTAGAATCAGATTTAGGAGATGGCTGGGAAGACCCCGAAGTTCACAATGACGGTCAAGAGACTCGCGAAAAAGCACTAAAAATGGGCGCAAACTTGTTACATTGGGCCTTAACACGAAACACTGAGCCATGAGTTTAATCCAACTACAACCCATCGCCAAAGCGGCCTTGCAATTGCTTGGTGTCGCCCTAGGTATTTACGCATTATTCCTGATTCAAGGCGTAGTAGCATACGCACTTATTGCACTATACATCAGTGTTTTAGGACGTCCATTGTTTAAGCTTATTCAAGATAAAAGTCCCATAGGCAAATACATAGGGCCAACGGGAAGCGCCACCTTAACCATGCTTGCCATAGGGGCCGTGTTTTCTTTTCTCATTTCGTGGTTTGTTCCAATGGTTTTGGAGGAGTTCTCCTTCCTACGCAGCATGCAATACGACAAATTGATCTCGAGTTTAGAACAAGAAATGACCCAATTCTCTAACCTCCTCGCCAACCTAGGCATTGATAGTCAGGCTGAATTACAGAAAATCAACCAGAGCCTCCAGAACTTTGCCAGTGTCGAAGCCATATCCGGAGCGGTACAGGGAGTACTCGGATCAGTCGGAAACGTAATCATAGGGCTGTTTTCCATTGCCTTTATCAGCTTCTTTTTGATCCGCGAACAAGAATTGGCCCATACGTTTATTGATTATATCACCCCAAAGAAGCACCACAATAAAGTGGACATGATTGTCCCTCAGATCAAGCGAATTGTCACCCGTTACAGTTTTGGGATCCTGTTGCAAATCACAGCCATCTTTACCTTGCTTTCCATCGGCATGACCCTCATCGGCGTGGAAGGTGCCATCGTGTTGGCACTGACAGCAGCGATTTTCAATCTAGTGCCGTATGTCGGACCTATCATTGGAGCGACACTTGGTATTTTACTTAGCATGGGACAACTTTATGCGGTTGGAGCGGCAGATCCGGCTGTAAATCCAAATTTAGTGCAAGGTCTCTACCTCTTGGTAGGTTTGTTTGCGGTGGTCCAATTATTGGATAACATCGTATTTCAACCGTTCATCTTCAGTAACAGCGTTGGAGCACATCCGCTTGAGATTTTCATCGTCATATCCATTGCTGGCACCCTGCTCGGAATTGCAGGAATGATCTTCGCCGTTCCCGCCTACAGCATTATTCGTGTCGTCATCAATACGGTTCGCGACGAGTTGAACCAAGGGTCCTAGCCATGGCGCAACCCCAGCAACAGGTACACCCCGAAGATTTCAAAGATTCCGCTGCCTGGGCATGGATGGCTGAACATGAAGGAAATTCGATTGCTGATCTGCGCCTAAAATACGGGCTTGAACGTCCCTACTTTAGCTGGATCAGCCAGTTAGAGGCCAAACGTAAATATGCCCGCAAATTCGGGCCGTTATTCGAAAGGCAATGGTTATTCCCCACAGGCTTGCCCCTCGAGCAAAGCAGCAGTTTTGCGACGGCGTGGTTCAAAGCAACATTGCTTACCACCCCTTATTCCATAGACCTCTGTGCAGGCATGGGTATAGACAGCCATGCCCTTTCTCAGCGTCCTGAGCTCCATCAGCATTGGGCCAATGAATTAAATCCAGACCTCGCACAATTACTCGAGCACAACCTTCCTACCACGAAGGTGACCAGTGCACCTGCCGAAGAACTTTTTACAGCTATTGAAGCTTGGAAACAGGCCTTGGACATTGATGCCGAGGACCTGACACTTTATGTGGACCCTGACCGCCGCGCCAGTGGCAACAAAGCCCACAGCCTAGAATATACTGTGCCGCATCTCCCCTCCTTGCAAGGACAGTGGCTGGAATGTGCACATACCTTGGTTTCCAAACACAGCCCAATGGCTTCCTTAGAAGAGCTGAAACAACTACAGAATTGTGCAGCCATTTATGTAGTGGAATTTCATGGGGAGTGCAAAGAATTGTTGTGTGTACAACAAAAAAATTGGGCCGGGGCGCCCGACATACATACAGTGGTCATTTTGCGAGAAGAGGATGTACGCCTCTTCACTAGCAATACCTCGGCAACCCCTACCTCCCATACAGATCAAATACACACCTTTCTCGTCCAGCCCGGACCGGCACTATCGAAAAGTGGTGGTCATGAGGAACTCCTTGGAGGGATGGGCGCGAAAAAATTGGTCACAGGCAATATGTATACTTCTAAACACATGCCTGCACCAAACGAACTGTATGAACGTTATGAGGTTATAGAAATAGCGAAGCCGTACAAGATTCAAACCCCTGTGGACCGAGCCGCCATTGAGCGCATCGGATTCCCTGAGCACCCGGATTTGATTCGGAAAAAGCTCAAGATTAAAGAAGGGCGAGAGTTGAAGATTTTCGCAATGAAATTGGGCACTCAGAAACAAATGATTCTTGCAAGACGCCTGGATTGAGGCATGCTTTTTGAATCGTAACTTAGTAGTATGAAACTCCGTCAAATCCTTTGGGCCCTTCTTTTGCTCTGCGCAGGCACACTGCACGGACAGGAGGCGATTTTTGTCCCAAACGAGGGGCAATGGGACGGTGAATTTCAATACAAGCTTCCATTGAAATACGGCGCTCTTTTCTTCGAGCCTGGATCTGTGCAAATGGTGCTTCGTGATGCGGGGCAAATTGAAGACCTGCGAGGACACCACATGCACGAGGCGGGCTTGAGCCTGCCGGTGGATCCGCTGCGTACTCACGCGGTTCGAATGTCCTTCATTGACGCCGAACCTGCCGAAAGTCGAGGTGCGCATGAAACGGGATATTATCACAATTACTTCTTAGGAGAAGATCAAAGCCGTTGGAAAGGTGGCGTTCGACCGCACGATGCATTAGTCTACGAAGACCTCTACCCTTCCACGACACTCAAATTTTATGCTAAAGACAGCCACCTGAAGTACGATTGGCAGTTGCGAGACCCTGAGGTGCTTTCTCAGATTAAATGGACGTACGACGGCGCTACGGGGGTCCAATTAAACCCTGAGGGCAGCCTACAAATCCAAACCTCCGTCGGTGAATTTATGGAAAGTACACCGGTCGCCTGGGGTTGGAAAAACGGAGAGCGCGTAGATTTTGGCTGTTGGTATACTTTGGTTGATCATGAAATAGGCTTTGCCGCGGAAGATGAAGCCATGGATTTAGATTCCTTGGTCATAGATCCGCAACTCATATTTACTTCCTTTAGTGGTTCGTTGACTGATAACTGGGGATTCTCTGCCACCTACGATGATGCAGGAAGATTATACGGTGCTGGCGTTGCTTTTGCTACTGGTTATGTGGCCTCCACCGGTGCGTTTCAAACCACCTACAATGATCCTCCCGGCATCAACCTTGGCTATAATCCAGACGTAACCATCACGGTCTTCGAGCCGCAAGGCACGACTATGCTCTACGCCACCTACCTCGGCGGAACTGCTCCGGATCATCCGCACAGTATGGTGGTCAATAGTAACGACCAACTCATTGTGATGGGCACCACCGGGAGCTCGAATTTTCCAACCCAAAACCCTGTACAAAGCAGCAACGCTGGCGGAAACGATGTAACCATCAACGGCTACGAGTTCAAAAAGTCTGACCTATTCGTCACTAGATTCAACACCTCTGGCACGGCAGTACTGAGCTCCACATACCTCGGCGGAACAGGCAACGATGGCCTCAACACGGCGATTATTGAGAACTACGGAGATGCCGCCCGTGGAGAAGTCGTGGTCGACGCATCCAACAATATTTATGTGACGGCTTCCACCAACAGTTCAAACTTCCCATCGACCAACTGTACGCGTTGTTCAAATGCCGGTGGCCAAGATGCCGTAGTCTTAAAGTTGAATGCTTCAGGAACATCTTTACTATGGTCAAACTATTACGGAAGCACCAGTGATGACGCTGGGTACAGCCTCAAATACCACAATGGCGCTGTGTTTATCACTGGTGGAACCGAAGGCGGAAACCTCCCTTCCACAAGCGGCGGATTTAAAAGTTCCTATGGAGGTAATACGGACGGTTATGTGGCCAAGTTCAATGCTTCTACCGGTGCCTTATTGCAAAGCACCTATGTCGGCACCTCACAATACGACCAAAGCTTCATTCTAGATGTCGATAAACTAGGCAATGTATATGCCTTCGGGCAAACCTTGGGTAACTACCCCATCACTGCCGGTGCCTGGGGAACCCCTCAATACCGCAAGCAGTTCATTCACAAGATCAGCAACGACCTAACGGCTAGCCAGGCCTCCACAGCCTTTGGATCGCCGTCAGGGAGCTTGAACCTCGTACCTACAGCCTTCAACGTGGACGACTGTCTAAACATCCTACTCTCCGGTTGGGGCGGGGTCACTAACAACGGCTATTTCCCCACAACGGTAGAGCAACTCCCCGTGAGTGCGGATGCCCTGCAAAGCTCCACCAACGGATCGGACTTCTACTTCATGGTATTGACCAAGAACTTCGGTTCCTTCAAATACGGAAGCTATTTCGGGGGTTCTACCTCAGCCGAACACGTAGATGGAGGAACGAGCAGGTTTGACGAGCGTGGCCGAATTTACCAGGCCGTATGTGCCGGCTGTGGAGGTAATGACGACCTTCCCACTACTCCCGGCGCCTTCAGTGAGACCAACAACAGCAGCAATTGTAACCTAGGGGTCATCAAACTTGATTTTGAAACGGGCATTGAGGCTAATTGGTCAACTAACTCCGGCTACAACGTTGTTTTCAACGGGATACTTCCTGACACCTCTTGTGAAGCTCTGACGTTGCAATTTTCAGGAGATTCTAGTATTAATGCAAACGCCTATTTCTGGGATTTTGGTCAAGGAATCACCTCAACTTCTAAAGAACCCATTGCTACTTTTCAAACACTAGGGACCTATAACATTATGTTTGTTGCAATAGACACAATATGTGATAGGTATGACACAGTGTATTTCGATATTAACCATGATAGCGCTGATTTCCCATCCTCGA
>Ga0255762_10003364_pt1 | contig 12635 bp, 5 predicted proteins | sample 101ome_16_FD_179962 | JGI IMG/M metagenome (GOLD analysis project Ga0255762, IMG submission 179962) | Coastal salt marsh microbial communities from the Groves Creek Marsh, Skidaway Island, Georgia - 101401AT metaG (version 2) | ecosystem: Environmental > Aquatic > Marine > Intertidal zone > Salt...
GCACCCATCACCCTGCCCAGCTCCCTCACCCCGCCGCAGGTGCGCGAGGGCGGCGGTCGAGGCCCGCGCGCTCGGCCGTGCGCTCGCGGCCGCGCCCCCTACTGAGCCAGCTGCCATGGCCGACTTGGCCGACGTGGGCTCCGCGGCGTGCTCTTCCCTCGTCGCGGCGCTGCGGCTCGCCCCCCCTCTCCGCCGTCCGCATCGGCCGACTCCTGAACCGACGAGGTCACGCACCGTCGAAGACGCCGCCGCCTCCGGCCATACCCCCTCCCCCTCCCCCCGCCTGCCAACGGGCCGAGGCAAGCGGGGCACGCCTGGACCTGCAGGCATGGCCGACGTCACCCGAAGCGTGGTTGTTTCGCCTCCTTCCCCCCAAGCCGAGGCGCTCGCCGCCGTGATGGGCCTCGTCGCTTCGCTGTCGCATGTGGTTGCGGACGCCTCGCCCGCTTCGGGTCCAGCCGCAGCTGGCGGTGTGACGCGCACCATGCTCCTCCGCTTTGCCCGTGGCCTCCTTGCCGTGTCCGACGCTTCCCTCCTGTCGCCGCCTCTGCTCGCGTCGCTGGGGTCGTCGCTGTTCAGCTCGCAAGTCCCTGACCTTCGTCGAGCGCTGAAGGAGGATCTGCCGCGAATCCTCTGCGCGGGCGCGGCGACGGGCGCGATGGGGGCAGCGGCCTCGATGGACTCAGAGGAGGAGAGGTCTGTCGGCGCCCTCGCGGGCGACTGCCTTGCCGAGCTGTTTTCCCAAACGCGCGCGCTGTCGCTGTCGACGGCATGCGAGGGCCGGACACCAGCGGTCAGCGCCTCTGGTCCCGACGTGGTCCTGGACGCCCGTCTCTGTGCCCTAGCAGCGGGCGCCCCCGGGAACGAGGTCCTGCGGTCCTTTGCCTCTCTCAACTGCCTCGCGGTGGCTCTGACGGGCGCTCTCGCCTCCCTCTCGCCTGGGGCACTGGCCTCGACGCGGTGGCCGAGCGCGGAGATGGACGCCGAGCGGTTGCCTGGAGGGCGCGCCGCCGCCGCCGTTGTCGTCCACCTGGTCGACTGTGTCGTGGGGATCTCCCGCCTCCAGAGCAGCCACCTCGGGACGTGGCCTGGCAGCCCGGAGGTTGCTGCTGCGTCTGTGGCCTCGGCAGGCAGGGTAGCTCGCTTTTGGGTCCAGCGGCTCGCCCAAACGGCACGCGGATGTCGGGCGGGGGCTGCGGCGTCGGCGGGCGTGCTGGCATGCGCTCTCACCGAGCTTGAAGCGCTCGTGGCTGAAGCGGAGCAGAGGGGCGCGTCCCGGGTCTCCGACAACGTGGACGCGGCAGCCACTGCTGCCGTCCTGGCTTCGCTGCGGGGCTCAACGGCACAGCTTCAGACCCTCCTCGAAACGGCTCTCATCAGTCGGGTGAATCCGGCCGGTGAGGACTCGTTGACACCCTGCGCACCGACGTCGGCATCGACGGCCTGTAGTGGGCCGGGGTCTCGCGCCGCGGCATCGATCGTTGCCGCTGCCGTTCGCAATGGCCTCAAGCGCAGACTCCCGCCTCCTGAGATCCTGACGGCGGTCCTGCTGCGCCTCTGCCCCGTCCTCTTGGCGGTCGCAGCAAAGGACGCGCCGAATGTGGAGCCAGAGGCGGACGCTTGTCTCATGGAGCGTGTGGGGGGCGCCGTCGCGGTGGCCGTCTCTGGAGCTGCGCGCGCAGCCCAAGAGAACGCAGGCGATCCTGTATCTCAGGCTGCCTGGGCTGCGGCCCAGACACTCGTGCTGCGCTCGGCCGCTGCGTCGGACCTGAGGATGCCTGTGATCACGGGGCCCGCTCTCGCCGCTGCAATCCGAGCAGCGGGTGGAGGCCCCGATGGAGGGGGATGGAGGTTTGTCTCCGGTCCGCTTCTCGCCGCGCTGGCCTGCACCGCTTACGCCCGCGTCGAGCTCGAGCTCGAGGGGATCGCCCCGATGGCGCCAGGGACCTCGCAAGAGCGGGCCGACACGGAGGCCAGCCTCGCGCAGGCCGTCGTGACCCTCGTTGGCGCGCTCGACGACCCATCCGCTGCGGCAGTCCGCGTCGTTGTCCTTCTCGGCGGAGGGCAGGACGCGAGGCGGGGCCCATCCGTGGCTCTCACAGCAGAGGCCGCGCCGTGCAGCCTTGCGGCCGTGCTGGACCCCGGTGGCCTCGTCCACGCGGCCTGTGTCTGGTCGACGCGCCCGGCTGAGATGGGTGCCATGCGTCGTGCTTTGATCGACGCCGGCCGGGCCCTGCTCGACGGCGAGAAGTCTCCGGTCTCAGCGTGGGCCGCCGCACGTGTCTTGGGGAGTCGCCATGATGCCGCGGGCCCGCCAGGGCCCGCCGGCTGTCCGCGTGCGTCTGCCGAGCCTCGTTTTCCCTTAGGCTTCTGGGGGGCGCTCCGGGGCGCCGTAGCCGTCGCGCGGGCCCTGGGGCACCCGTCCCTGGGCCGCATCCCTGGGGCCGACACGTTGGGCCTGGCTGCCAAGCTTTCGGACGTCGCCAGCGCCGCGCTGCAGCTGTCGCTCAAGGAGAAGCCACGGGTCTCTAGCGCACCGTTCTGGACGTCTTTCATATCATCTTCCCGCACTGCCCTGTGCCTCGATGGCCTTGGCGCCGCTGCTGGCCTCGAATTTGCTCCTGGTGCAGCGTCAATGGGTCCGGCGTCAGCGGCGGCTGCTGCAGCTGTGCATCATGGCGCTCGAGTCATGGGCGATAACGCTTCGGGAGTGGCACGCGGGCTTTTGGCCCTGGCAGAGGGCGCTGGCTTGTCGTCGCCGGTTGGCTGTGGCGCACTTAAGGCTGCTCGGAAGCTCTTTTTGGATCAGGGGTTCAAAGGGGTTCAAAGGGGTCTGCACAAGGGCTGACTGTAGGTTCATCCTTTGAATTGCTCCCTCAGAGTCCCACATCCCACTTCTCCTTACCGCGTGGCATTTGTCGTGTGAGAGAAGTCGAACCCTTCAAAGGCCGCGGCGAGCGCTGCCGCTTCGCTCGAAGATGCCGAGGATGAGCCCAAGCTTTCCGGGCCGCCCGGCAGAGCTGCGTCAGCTTCGCCCGGGGACAGGATGTCAGGCCTGCCGTCGCCCTCAACAGCGGCGTTGGGAACACGTGGGCAGCCAGAAAGAGCTAGTTTACGGGTCCCCACCACGGGGACGGGTCCAGGCTCGAGTGCAGACTTGGACTCCGCACGACAAGCCGATCGAGCGGCGTCGTCCGTCGCGATCACTCCAAGGACGGCACCTGCACGCCCAGAAATACGCAGGCTCTGCGACCGGACGCCTCTGCCCTCCTCCTCTTTGACGCCCCAGATGCCCTTCGACGACTCGCCGTCTCCGCTGGCCCCCGTGCCAGTGCCGGCGTGCATCTTCCCGAAGGACGCCCCCGACGCCTCAGAGCGCCTTGTTGTGCGGGCCAGGCGCCGGGTGCCTGACCCGCGCTTGAGGGCTCCGCCATCATCGCCGATAAGCTCAACCAGGACGCCGCTCTTCACCGAAGCCGAGCTGTGGGCCGACCCCTCTCCAAACAACACACCAGATGGCTGGCTAGGACCGTCCAAGAACTGGACCCGGCGAGGAGCGTCTGCCGCCTCCTCTTGAAAAGCGAAGGCGATGCGTTTCATGGGAGTACGCTCCAGCAGAGCAGCAGAGCCATCGGCAACGACAGAGCGCCTTGCGACTACGGCCTCCGGAGCTCGAGAGGTGGGAAGAGAGTCTGGAGCGAAACGCAAGTTGTCCACCACGTCATCGAGCGCAGAGCCGCGCGTGCAAAAGGAGTTTGACGACCCACGAAAACGCTCTGAATCGCTTGCAACGGGGACACGGGTGCCATCGCTCTGCTGTGCTGTTGACGATTGGCACGAGGCGGGGACCATGCCACCTGGTGCAATTAAATTGAACGGTCCGGCAGCACCAGAGTCAGTGGATCTTCGATCACCCTGCCCTGACCGCTGGTCACCTGCACCAAAGCGGCTCCGAGCACTTGCGCTCCGTCCAGCGGCTCGCATGTCAGATCCTCCAGACTCGCTAAGACGCTGGTGATGCTCACCACCCTCAGACGAGGAGCATTGAGCAGACCCTGCAAAAGGGCAGTAACGGATCTCCCCGCCGTCAGCACTCCGGCGTGGAGTCCCCGGCATGGAGCACGGTAACCGGCAGTCATAACCTGAAGAGTCTCCCATGCGGGAGCCCGCTGGCGACGCTGGCCTCGATCCAATTCGGACGCCACCGAGCTGAGAGGCACCCCGTGAGACGGAGGCCGAGTCGCCTGGGACGTTGTGGGAGGCCGTTTCCCCAGGCAGCGCGGAATCCAAGCCACGGCGGCTGCCCCTACGGCTCCCTCCAGGACCAACTAGTGTCGACATGCGTTTGCGGTATTCCGCAAGGACATCAGCCGTGACATCAATCTGCCGTGAGCTCTTGTGCCGTCTGCCAACCTCGCCGTCCTGGCGCTGTGACGCCATGCGCATGCGAAAGAGACCAGCGGGGTCTGCTTGGGCCATGTCAACCTCCCCTGTAGCCAACAAGTCAGTCTCATCAACCTCCCTATCCTGGGCCTCGGCAGAGAGGCTTCGAGCTCCCTGTTGGACATCGCATTGTGCGCCAGCAAGTTGGCTGGATCGTTCCCAGCTCATGCCAGGCGGCTCGGCGTCTTCATCGTTGGCGACGAGGGTCGTCTCCAGGTTGCCGGAGGCATCCTGGCCCCTAACCGACCCATTCCCGTGCGAGCTGGCCGATCCCAGAGGAACGCAGGCATGTGAAGAGACCCGACTCACTCTTTCGGTATGCAGCGGAGTGTCGTTGTCTGCCGGCTGTGGACCGTGGCTCTGGCCGACGGCAGGCAACTCGCTGCCAGAAACAGCCGTTCGCGAGCCTGGCGAGTTCAACGAACTGCCCCCGCTCCTCGCCCTGGACTGCACCGACGGGGTGGCCTCCAGGAGCAAGGGCATATCCTCTGCGACGCGGAATGAGACCTGCTTTTTCGGCTTGGGCTTTGAAACAGCAGAAACCTGAGTAGCCGCCAGCTCTCGGTCAGGGTCTTCATGCACCGAGGCAATTGGTATGTGGGACCTTGCAGGAGAAGCATCCGCCTGACCCTGACTCTCGTGGCCAGTGCCGTCTTCAGCCGATCTGGGTGTGTCGATGTCAGGGTCATCCCCGTCAGGGTCACCCGTCAGGCCCGCTGTCTCAACCTCGGCGTCTCTGGGGGCAGTCGCAGACCGGGCAAAGCGCGACATCGGGGTTGGCTGTCCCCGGGCGAGCGGCTGTGAACGGATCCTCGACTTGCTCCGGTCCTTGTTCCTCTGCCGCTCGCCCAGCCCAAAGTCGGCTGCCATGGAGTCGCGGGAGACGTCCTTCTTGCCCTCTTGCCAAAAGAACGAGGTGTCGTCAATACCCTCAAGCTCTGGCACGAACACGGGTTCCGACTTGCCGAGCTCGAGGAGGTCCCAGTCAATCTTGCGAAGCCACGGATGTTCCATGAGCTCCTGCGCCCCTCGCGACCCGCCGAGGCGCGTCTTGGGGTCGCCATCGAGGAGGCTCAGGATGAAGTCCTGCGCCTCCGGCGAGAATAGAGGCATCCCATCGTCTGGGTCATTGGGCCATTCGGGCAACTCGCCCATCAGGATGTTGTCAAAGATTTCCTCGGGCGAGTCAGCGCTGAAGGGGCAAAAGCCCGCTATCAGCTCGTAGGCCATCACACCGACCGACCACCAGTCTGACGCCCACGTATGCCCATCGCCAAGCAGGACCTCGGGAGCCATGTAATCGGGGGTGCCCATCTTGCGACCGCCGTCCTGCTCGGCTTCAGCGCCGCCCGCCGACCCCACAGACCCCATGCCACCCAACTGCACCGTGCCCACCTCGCGGGTCCTAGCCATGCCCATGCAGCCCGAAATCGCCCCAACGTTTCCGGCCGGAAGAGCGAGGGCGGTCCCCTCTCCGGAAGTTACCGGCCCAACGCCAACGCAACCGTCCTGCGATAGAGCAGCGGCACCATCCGTAGCCTTGATTTCCCCGGACCTGCCGGAACCGTCCCCACCCGAGGCCATCAGGGCGGCGCCAGCCGCCGCTGTCGTCGAGAGGCCGAAATCAGTCAGCTTAAGATGTCCGTCGGCCCCGATGAGCAAGTTGTCGGGCTTGATGTCGCGGTGGATAACACCCGACGAGTGGCAGTAGCGGATGGCCGCGATCGTCTCAGCAACGTAGGTCGCAGCAGCGTCCTCCGGTAGGCGCTCCATCTTGCGGAGAAGGCCAAAAAGGTCACCTCCGGGAGAGTACTCCATGACGAGGTACACCGTGTCCCGGGACTGGAACGAGTGGAAGAAACGCACAAGAAACGGATGGTTGGTGGCGGCCATGATGTCGCGCTCGGCACGGATGCTGCTGACGAGGTTTTTGCGCAAGAGGTCGCGCTTGGACATGGCCTTGATCGCAAACACGTCCCCCGTGGCTTTCTTCGCCATGAGGTACACGCGACCATAAGCTCCGCGCGAGATGTACTTGAGGAAGCGGAAGTCGTCGATGGAGAGCTCGCCGCGCACCGCGGGGGCCGGAGATGGGGGCTCGATCTCGCCACCAGCGGCGAGGCCCGCCATGGGCGTGGTGGGCAGCAGCGGAGGGAGCTCGTCCTCGGCGTCGCCTGCGTCCTCATCGGCCGGTCCGGCACTGGCCACGAGCGCATCGCTGCCAGCCTCCGACTGCCACCGGGCGGAGCTCAGCTCGCGCTCCAGGTTGCGCGTCGCGGCGCTCAGGGCCATGCCCTTGGCACGGGCGAGCCAGCAGACCTTGCGGGCCCACACGGCAGCTGACGTGGCCGCCGCGTGCCACGCGGGTTCTGTGGACCGGGCGGGACCCGAGACGTCCAGGGGAAAGGAAGAAGCTGGCTCCCGCAGGACCCTCTCAAGCGCACGATGGACGCGCCGCGCGTGCACCACAATGCGCTTGGCCCGCTTGACTGGGGCCGCCAGAGCGACGGCTTGGGCCTCACGGGCGGCGTCCGCTGCCTGGCGCGGAGGCAGCGGCATCCCGTTGGGCCCCGGCTTGGCCGCCGCCCGCACTGCCCGCTGACGCAGGTCCGTCTCGGTGGGTGGCCTGATCTTGTAGAGAGCAGCCGCCAGGGCAGCAACACGTCCGAGGTAACGCAGAGGGCGGGAAGCATCGCGGCGAGCAGTCGTCTCGGGGTCCTCCACGTCGTCTCCGGCCGGAGTATCATCGCGGCGTTGCTCAGGCATCCCAATCGCAGTCTCTGTCTCCGTGGCAAGCTTGTGGTCCGGGCCATCGGGACGTGTCGACTGGGCGGATATCATCGCGCCGGCCAGGTCCTCCCCAATACCGGTCGCAGCGAGGTGCCTCAGCCCACCTGTCGTTGGCTGCGACCCACCCCTGGATGTCTCGTCGGGGGGGGCGGCTCCCTCCGCGTCAGCCACCACGTCTCCCCACGGCCCCCAGCTCGAGGGAATGCGGAGAGCATCCCGCATTGCCTTGCGCTCGCGGTCTCCTGCGGCACGTGCCGCTCGCATGAGTAGCCGATCGAGCTCAGCCACCCTCACATCCACGTCATGGTGGGACTCATCGCCACCAGCAGACGACGCCGGCGGGGACGCATCGGGGCCGCGCAACAGCGAGCATACACGCAAGTGCTCCGCGAACAAGACGACGGGCAGCGGATGCTCGCAAATGCGGCAGACAGCCACCTCCCCCCGCCCCCCTGGTCTGGTTTTGCGGACCATGGCACGATTGCGAATGCTAGAGAGATGTTCGCGCCCAGTGCCGCCGGATGCTTGCCGAGGTCCATGCCGCCGGTCCTCGCCCGAGACGGCCTCGCTGCCCCGCAGCGGTTCCGAGTCGATCCGCGCCCTGAGGGCCGAGCCCCGTCCGCCGCTGGCCCGGGCCATCACGTCGCCCTCGACGAGGTGCGCGGCCCGGATTGGCGCAACGGAGTGGAGGCGGGAAACCTCCAGCGTACGGTCGGAGTCCCACCGCGCGGGGTCCACTCGGGGACGCCGTGAGCGCTCTGCCCCCGCCCGTACCGCAGACGGCTGGAGATGAACATCCTCCACTCGCAATGCAATGGGGACCGGCTGGGGAACGACACCGGGGGCGCCCCCGAAGACCGAGGGGCCGCCGGCGACCCCGCCAGGGGCCACTACGGCGGAATCGCCGCCCTCGTCAGGTCGAGCGGGGAGTAAGGTCGGGCCAGCCACGGCGGGCGACGAAGGGGAGGAGGAAGACGCCGGCTGCGCGCCGCTCGATGCGGAGGCGCTGCGCATCGGTCCACCGCCCTGGGGCAGGGTCCTCACGGCTGGCGCCTCCGGCTCCAACTCTTCTTCGCTGCTTGTCGTCGCAGCGCGGATCGGATGCTCCCACTGCGAACGCGCCGGACGCCGTGGCGTGGCCGCCGAGCTCGACTGGGATTTCCCCGAACCGTCCTGAAGAGAGGACGGCACCCCGAGCCCAATCGACGGGTGGGCGCTCTTTCTCGCGAGCCTGGTGGTGCCCGGGGCAGTGCCACGCGACCGGACATCGTGCAGGACAGCGCCGAGGTGCGACCTGCGGACCGAGGACCTCCAGTCTGACATCCCCGTTCCCGTAGCTGTCTGCGTCCCTCCCGAGCCATTGGACAACGACAGCCCCCCCTGGGAGCCAAGAAGAATCCCCCCGTCGTCTGATCCGTCCGCGTCCGAGTCCGGTGGGGTCGACGACGGCCCGCAGGCTCTAGGGTCGACGAGCTTGGACTCAGGGCCTACGCAGGGGCGCGACGCAGCAAACGAAGCGCCACCTCTGGGAACACGGTTTTTTGGGCCAAGATGTGACGGTCCTTCAGCCCGGGTGTCCTCTTGCGACGAAAAATTGTCAGAGGCGGGCCAGCCCAGTGGGACCGAGAGCGCGGCGCCGCGTCCCGGGCCGAGTGACGTCATGCTCGACTCGTCGTCGTCGAGGTCGCCACCATCGACAGACATCAGCGAGCGGGGACCGCGACTCAAGATGGATCCCGAGGCACGCGGGGGCCGGCCAACTCCAGCGGACGGCACAATTCCAGCGACGCCGGCCGCCTGTGGCTCGGCGCGCACGGCGGCATCACGACTGACGAAGCCGCCGCCCTCCGGAACCCTCGGATACGGCGGTAAAGTCGTCACTTCCGAGGAGGCGGGGGTCTCGGCGGCGAGCTCGCGCTCGGCCTCTGCCTCGCGCCCCGTCTTGTGCTGACCAGCGATTCCACCAAGGGCATTCAGCATGACAAGTAAGCGAGTCACCAGTACACGATTCGTGCGCTGCAGGACCGTGGACCGCAAGCCCTGGATCCGGTCTCTGAACCCCGGAAGCGCGACCAGGTAATCGTCGGGCCGGGCAACGAGATCCGACGCCTCGCGGGCGGTTTTGTCAAGAATCGCCAGGACAGCCGCCGTGTCGTCCCCGCCCACGTCGACGCAATGGCTGCTCGCCATCGCCAGGGGCAGCCGTTGATGTCCCGCAGCCAGGGGGCCCTCGACAGGTACAGCTCCACGTAGTGAGGGATGCTGACGGTCTCCACCATCCACGAGACGCCCGCCTACGGGTCGACGGGCACCGGGGCCCGGGGTGAGAGGCGCCGCCCGGACCGGCGACGCCAGCGGTGGGCCATTGTCCTCTGCCGCAGCACCAGCGCCGCGGGGGAAGGACTCGGTGCCCGACACATAGGCCGATGAGAACCCCGAGGCACCCGTAACTCCTCCTCGGGACGTCCACGGGCCGCGATAGATGCCGGGCAGCAACGTCGAGTCCTCGGCGAGCGGCTTGGCGGACGGCCGAGCCGGCTTCTCCTCCTCCTCCGCAGCCCAAGCAGCCACCAACCTAGGCGACGAGACCCGAAGCGAGTTGTGGCGCCCGGGAAGTGCGTGGGTGGAGAGGAAGCGGCCAGCCGCCCCGGCAAATCCGAGGCAGCGCTCAACATCGGTCGGGGCTGCGGGGCCATCGGCATCACCGCCGCCACGAGAGGCACCGGCCGATCCCTCGCCCGGGGACTGTGGTAGTGGGGGCGGAGGCGGAGGCGCCGCGGCGAAGGCGCCGAACCGAACTCCTCCCCTCGCGGAGGGAGACGTCGGCACGGGGCCGGCACGGTCTGCTTCGCCATCCACGGCGCCGTGCGTCTTGTCGCCCGGTTCGCCCCCCCGGGGTTCATCGCCATCGCTCGAGTCTGCCGCATCGCCCGCAACGTGCGGAGCGCCATCTCGGTCTGCGGTCACGGCCCGCGACATTCGCGACGCCATATGCCTCGGCCTGTTTGCACCGCGCGAAGACGATCCCACCACGATGGGAGGAGGCACTCGATCGCCCATGTCCTGGCTGCCTCCCTCATCCGACTGCTCGTCTGACGAGCCGTCGAAGGCACGCGACACCTGCACCATAGAGACGTGTGCTGAGCGGACCTGCATCAGGCTGCGAAGCGCCGAAACTCCAGCACGGACCTCGCTCGTCTCGCCGCCGACGTCTCCTCGCTCTCCACCGGGGGCGGCGCCGGCGATTGAGCCTTCGCCGTCGTCCGCCCGGTCGACCGAGTCCGAGTCAACGCAAGTCACCACTGAGTCGCGATGGGCGGGCATGCCAGCGGCCGATCTCATGCGGTCATGGACAGCGGACACCCCGCCCGCGGCTGCGTCGTCCGCGCCTTCGCCAACAGCCTCTGCGCCCAAGTCAAGCGGAGCAGGGCGGCGGTGCTCGCGGGGCTCGCTCGTTCCACGGGAAAGCACGCGACGTCGACCCGACGTCGACGGCGATCGGTCGCTGCTGCCCTCGGCGGCCGATCCCCGCGAGCCAGTGAGAGCGGCACGCATGAGCCCCGCCGCCCGGCTCATGCCAGCGCGGCGCGCGCCCCGCGACGCTGGCGGCGCTGCGCCCGTTTCAGAGTCGTAGCTCTCGTCGAGGGGGGGTCGAGTAGGGCCACCACCGAGCTCGGAGCCGGCGCGTACGCGTGCAAACCCACCTCCGCCTCCGCCACGAGAGAGAAGCCGGGTCGCGAGACGGACGCTGCCATTCCCATCTTCCACCTGCGGCACGAAGGTGGCGTCAGCCCCGCCCCCGTGATGCGTGTCCCGTCGCGCGCCACCGGCCTCGGCGACGGGAGAGCGCGGCGTCTCGGCGCCAGTGGCCGTAACCGAGGCCGTGAGGGCGCGGGGGGGAAACCCCAGCGAGTTGGCTGCCTCGGTGCCAGCCGCGAGGGCGCCCCCGCATGCTCCGGTGCCAGCCGTGCCGCCCGACCTGGCCCCGGAGTCAGCAACCGACCCAACTCCTTCGGCAGCGCGCAGAAGGGGAGCCAGATTGCGACGAGCGGCCACCGTGGCCACGGCATGGGCACGCGTGGGGGCGCCGGGGGTCACGCGCAACGCCGCTCCTGGGCCATGCAGACCGCCCAAAGCGGACATGTGCATCTGCGTGGGAGAGCGGGACAGGACGTGCCGCGGTCGAGCTCGAGAAAGGGGGTCATGGGGCTCGCCAGAGGGATCCGCACATGCGCGGGCGCGCCGTCGCCGCTGCCGCCACTGTTTCCCCCCCCCCGCCTGAATCTCAGCGAGGCCCTGTTGCCGCTCCTCGAGGTTGCTCAGCTCGATCCGCAGCTGCGTGGAGCGGCGTGAAAGGGGAGTGGGTAGGAGGGAGTCGCGGTCAGGAGGACAGCGAGTGGGGTCGAGTCGGAAGCGCTCGCTGCAGCGCCATGAACAGCTGCCTCAGCGCCGAACGCCGCGGAGTCCCAGCGAGCGCCGCACCGAGTGCCGTCTCGCCTGCTGCTGAAAGAGGTCGAGCTCCGCGCGCATCTTTCGCTGGACGGCGGCGGTATCCTTGTCCTGCGACGTCGTCGGGACCCCGCCGCGGTCGGGATCCGGGGCGTCGGCTCGGTCCTGGTCATCTCGGCCGGACTCCGCCGTTGCCACCCAGTCCTGAGCCGAGGACGGGTCAGCTGGGAAACTCGGCGACTCCGCGGTCGGCCTGAACGGGAAGGGTGATGTGAATGCCAGAGCAGATGCCGCCGAGCGCTGGGGGCGCTGCTCGGGGGGACGCGGTGCCATTCGGCCGGTCGATGACCTCTCCACGCTTTGGGCGCTGGCCCGGCGGCGGCGCGCCACGGAGTGCGCGACGCCACGCCGCGCGTTGTTCTCCTCTCCCTTGTCCGAGCCGTGACAGTGCTAGGGAAGGGAAGAGGCAGTCTTACTTGGGGGCAGTCGAGTTTTGCCACCACCCATCACACCGACTTCCTTCCAATCTACGACCTCAGACTTCGGCTGCGTCATATTTCCTTCACGGTACCCTCCCGCAGCCGGCACAGGCGGTGAGTTCCATGCGCACAGGGCGCCGGGGGCTCTTCGACTCGGTTCAAAGTGAGCTCAGGCTTGGGGCCGTGCTTCCAGGTGTAGTACTTTCTCGGGGCGCGGCGGCAGCAGGTGAGCATCGGCCCGCGCCAGGCTCCCTGGTTTACCATCCCCCCCGCCGCACTCGCGCCCCGCGATCCCGCCCACTCGGAGAGGACCACCCGCGGTTCTCGATCGAGGGGTGCTCTGCCGCCGGAGTGTGGGTCTTCGTCCGCCTCGCCGTGGCCCTCTAGGCTGCCCCGGGGACGACGCCAAGAACGTGCTTTACACGCCGAACTATCGCGTCGCCGGCCCCCAAGAGCCTCCCCAGCTGTAGCCCG
>Ga0255762_10003370_pt1 | contig 12622 bp, 12 predicted proteins | sample 101ome_16_FD_179962 | JGI IMG/M metagenome (GOLD analysis project Ga0255762, IMG submission 179962) | Coastal salt marsh microbial communities from the Groves Creek Marsh, Skidaway Island, Georgia - 101401AT metaG (version 2) | ecosystem: Environmental > Aquatic > Marine > Intertidal zone >...
ATAAGCTGAGGTTTCCATGAACCCATAACCCGCTGCCAGCTGCCAGCCCGAAGCGCATTGATAATTGAGGCCCGGTTGAACCAGCACTTGCATCGGTTCGGCACCCAGGTCACTGCGACGCAATTGAGCATCGAAATGTAAACCCCAGGGTCCGCCTGAAAGAGGATGATCCCCGAAATAGCTGAACCAAGCGTTTTGATTATGATCCTGCTGCTCGCCCTGAAGGTTCCATCCCATCCAGAACAAGGCAATCCAAAACAAGCGAGTGGCTGATGAGCACATGGATTACGGTGAGAGCATCCAGCGTGCCAAGGAAGAGAATCGCCCTCTACGAGACCAATCAAAAGCTACGGTGGCCCCAAACCAGTGACTGGAATCCTGCCTGGTGGGGCAGATCATGCAGCACCTTGCATGGAATCTGCAAGAACATGCAGGGAGCAAGCACCCTACTTCGACCAAAGCTGTGAGTCCTTCACGGCAATTCGCCTTGCCTAATCAATGGGATGACAACCTGAACTTGGAAGCCAGATTTAGGCTCGGAGACATTCCGACAAGTCATACGACCACCGTGCATGTTAATCAGCCCCTTACAAATTGCCAGCCCCAGACCTGAACCAGAGCGAAAGACTTCCTTGGGATGAGCTCGGACAAAACGTTCAAAAATGATCGAAATTCGATTCTGCGGCACCCCGGGACCTTCATCCTGAATGATCAGAGTCCAGTGCTGCTGATCGATCATGCTTCGCATGGTAATAGGCGTGTCGGGATAGCCATATTTGAGGGCATTTGAAAGAAGGTTGAAGAGCACCTGCCTGACCCAGGAGGCATCCACTTGAACCAGCCCTGGTGGGTTGGCTTCCATGAGAAAGGTTCGGCCAGCCTGTTCACAGAGTAGTTGTGCATCGTCAGCAAAACTACCCAGTAGCTCCTCAATGGCGACCTGTCGAACATTCATGGGAAGCATGCCCGACTCAGCTCGCGCCAACACAAGCAGGTGTTCCAGCACCTCATCCAAGCGTGCGATTTCGTCGAGCATTTCATCCAACATCAAACCCAGTTCCTGTTGATCCTGACCCAGGAACTTGGCCATCTTTTCGGCCTGGAGCTTCATCACCGTCAGAGGCATCCTGATTTCATGGGCTGCATCCGCAGTGAACCGCTGACTTTGCTTGAAGGATTGTTCCAGACGTTCAAGCATCTGATTGAACAAGGTCGAGAGCTCCCTCAACTCGAGGGGCCCAGCCGGGTTATCCAGTCGTTGATCAAGCGTGTTGAGATTAATCGAGGCAGCAGCTTTCTGGATGCGTGTCAACGGTCTCAGTGTGATGGAGCTAATGCCATACCCCAGCAAAACCCCGATTGCGACGATGATCACAAATCCAAAAGCAGAAAACTGATGAATCTGACTCACGGCTCCTAGCCAGGGCTTATGATTGATCGCAACGATCAAGTGCAAAGAATCCCAATAGAATTCAGCGACACGAAGGTCTCCAACAGTCAATCTGGACACGTCTCCACCTGATGCCATGACTTCACTCAAATCAGGTAGATAATGATTCTCCAGATTGGCTGAACTAAAAACGATGCCACCCTCTTCGAGATGAATTTGTAGTAGGGCCTCGCCAACCTCGTTGACAGAAAAATTCTCAAGTCGTATTGCCGAGGTCAACTTGAGCTGTTTGCCCTCATCCAGTTCGATGAGTTCATGGGCACGCTGTGCCACATCCTCCAGAAAAGCATCCATGCGAACAATTGCCTGCTGGTGCATGAAATAGTTCACACCTCCTAGGAGGGCAGCAAACACCAACGACAAACTCGCCCCATACCATAGTGCCAGCCGCGTTCTCAAAGTCATGGTTCAGGACTCCTTATGATCGACAAGGGCAAAACCAACACCTCGAATGGTGCGGATGGAAACACCTGCTGCCTTGCCTGTTTCAATTTTACCGCGCAGGCGATTGACATAAACATTGATGAGGTTGGTCCCCGAATCGAAATGCTGATTCCAGACCTGTTCGATCATCTTAGTCTTGGTAACTGGGCTGGGAGCATGTGTCATGAGCAGCTCCAGCAGGGCGAATTCCTTATTGGTGAGCTCAATGGATTCCCCAGCATATTGCACCTGGCGACTGAGCAGATCCATTTGGAGAGCGCCCACACACAAGGCATTGGACTGGTTCGGTCGCTGGCGCCGGAGCAAAGCACGCAGTCTAGCCAGCAACTCCTCCATCGAAAACGGCTTAGTGAGGTAGTCATCCCCACCGGCATCGAGGCCTCTGATTCGGTTTTCCACCTCGTTACGGGCAGAAAGAAATAAAATAGGAAAAGTGAGTCCCTGACGTCTGAGTTGCCGCACAACACTAAAACCATCCCTACCTGGCATCATCACATCCAACACAGCTGCATCAAACCCATGGTTTTCAGCCAACCAAATTGCTTCCTCACCATCACTGGCCAGGTCAACGGTATAGGCGGCCTCCTCCAACCCGCGTTTGATATAGCGAGCTAGCTTATCCTCATCCTCTGCTAACAAGATCCTCATTTATCATCACGTTCTAACCGAACAAAACTCCATGGACTCTATGGTCAATCCTGGACCAAAAGCCATGGACAACCCAGAAGCCGGCGCCTGCTGGCCTGATCGCCGCAGGATCGATTCCAGCACAAACATGACGGTTGCTGATGACATATTTCCATAATCCTTAAGTACTTGCCTGGAATCTTCCATCAGAGACTCGCAAATGCCCAGCCCAGATTGCACCGAATCCAGGATAGCTCTACCTCCGGGATGAATGGCCCAGTGCCCAAAATCCGATGGCTGAACTCGCTGGAAAAGAGCATTCTTCTCCCGGTCCAGCAGCCGCTGAATCAGCTGAGGCACTTCTTTGTCCAAGGTCATTTCAAAACCCTTGTCCTGCACCATCCAGCTCATTCTATCGATCGCATCCAGCCCGAGCATGGAATGAAAGCCTATCAGTTCAAGGCCTTCAGGATCGCAGCTAAGCAATGAAACAGCACAGCCGTCGCCAAAGAGCAGGTAACTCACCATACGATCCATCGGCGCTTCCTGCTGAAGGTGAAGACTGCATAGCTCAAGGTTAACCATCAGCACCTTGGCTTGTGGCTGACTGCGAAGGATGTCTCGCGCCATGCGAAGCCCAGAAATGGCAGCATAACATCCCATGTAGGTGATCAGGGTTCGATGAACAGATGGTAGGAAACCGCCATGACGCACCAGATCGATATCCAATCCCGGAGCATAGAATCCGGTGCATGAAGTGATGATGAGGTGCGTCACCTCCTGCTTATCCCGTGAAGATAAGGCCAACCTTTCCAGGGCAAGCATAGCAAGACCCAGGGCATGCTCACGATAGGTCTCCATCCGTTGACCTGTGGAGGGAAACTGACCAGGGCGGTAGTAGGCCTTGGAATCAGTCGGCCCAATTAATGTGGGAAGGACCGAATATCGCCGCTCAATACCAGCATGCGCAGCAATCCTCCTCAGTCGAGAGGCACGATGAGCCGGAAGGATTTGCTCCAAATGATCCAGAAACGACTGGTGACATTCATGTTCTGGGACCGCCGTGGCAACCCGGTTGAGGTAGGCCCTAGATGGGCTGAAAGACGCATTGTTATCAAGTGTAACCATGTCACCAAGGTTTGAGTGTTCGTTTCAGGAAAGCGCCATGTTCCAGATAGCCCGGCCCGGGCGGCTTACATTGCCAATGAGCCCGATAAAGGCATCACCTCTGGTGTTGCTCCCAGCCAGGTAGTGCCGGAGGCGGTTGCACCATTTGGGGCGATGAATCATATGCTGGAAGATTCTGGAAATAATCGCTTTGGATGCCAAGTCTAGCCGGCGCTGCCGCTGATAAGCCCTAAGTGATCGAGCTAAAGCCGTCTGAGTCTGATTAGCAGGACCCGGCAAGCATGCCACGAGCATACTCGCCGTCTTCAAGGCCACATAAATTCCCTCACCAGTCAGCGGGTCCACAAAACCCGAGGCGTCCCCGATCAAGGCTGCTTGGGGCCCGACGCATCCGCGAACCCGATGGGTTATCGGACAGGTGACCTGGGTTTCAACTTTTGCATACCACGCAAACCGGTTGCGTAGGTTGGGGGATTGCTGAATTCTCCGCCTCAAGGCAGAACTCGAACTCTGGCCCTCCAAATCTTCCTTTCGACAGACCCATGAGACATTGACCAGGCCATCATCCACTGGATTGAGACCGATATAATCGGCAGCATCAAACAAGTGCATCTCACCCATGCGAGGATTTGCCTTGATTGATTGGAGAGTGGCATGGACGGCAAGTCGCCTATGCGGCATCGATCGGGATAAGCCTAGGTGGCGGCTCACCACCGATTTCCGACCGTCAGCGCCAATCAGAAGTGCGGTAGAGATGGCATAACCACCAGAGGTTTTCAAGGACCACCCCAGCGAGGTTTGGGCCAATGCGATTAAGCGTTGTCCGAAGATCAGTTCACCACCCGAATGAAGGTAATCGCCGGCCAGAAATCCGTCAAAGCGTCGCCGATCCAAGGAAAGACCGTATGGATGGCAACCTGTCCTGCGGGCATCCGCACCAGCAAAATAAGTCTGTAAAAGTTGACCATCTGGGCTGGATAAGATCATGCCATGGACTGGCTCAAAAAGTGATTCCATCGCAGGCAGCAGATCCATGGCCTTGAGCAATTCAACGCCAGCCGGACACAAGTAGGCACCACAAACCTTATCATCTATCTCAGGTCGAGCCTCAATCACCAGCACACGATAGCCTTTTTCAACCATCAAGCGGCCACAGAGCAAGCCTGCAGGACCTGCTCCAACGATCACCGCATCGTATGAAATGGATCCCCTCATGGTGCTTGGTTACTTGATTGGAGACTGATCGGCTTTGACCTCGCTCATGGCATCCAAAACGACCTGGGCTCGAACCTTTACACTGTCCCCTACCTTAATCAGCCCCAGAGCAGTCTGCGGACGCATCAGACCAAAGGCCTTCAAGGATAACTCGGCTTCCATAACCATCTCGAGGTGCCCAGCCTGCTCAGAAATGGAAACAATACTAACTGGCACAATGACTTCTTGATCAAGGATGCGTATGCCAAGTAGGACTTGCTCTGGGCCAGGCTCTGGCATGATTTGAAGCCCAACAGACGGGTCAGCATCCAAGGTTCTGAGGTGGATCCTCGGGAAATCGGTGACCCGAAACATTTCCATCATGCGCGCATCGCGCTTGGCATGATCAGTGGTCATACCGGCAACTTCCAAACTCGCCTCCATCTTCCAGCGCATAGGGTTTCCGGATCGAGGATCATCTATGCGCTCTACCCGAATAGGCAGATCGGGAATCCGACCTCCAAAATCGTGTAGGGTGGAAGTCCCAGAAAACCCAATCATCGCTTTCCCCTGGTAGCTCTGCGTGATCTGGCCCTGTGCGATCGCAGGTAAGCACTGGGAAATCAGCATCACCAGAGAGAGTAAGGCATGTTTCTTGGTAAAGATTAATAGGTTCATTGTTTGGTAATCAGAGTAAAAATCACTCAACTCAGAGAATACAAAATGAGGTTATAAGCCAGCGCCTTCCCATTGAGGGCGCAAGACCGAAGAGGACTTCCACCGGAAAGGACGTCGGATAGCATTAAGCAGGCTCAGATATTGCCAGTAGGGCTTGGGAAGTCCGGTAAGAGGAAGTAGGCTTAAGGCCAACCTGGTAGGCCAATCATGCCCTTCGCAAGAAAGCATGACATGAGCATGTTCACGCTGGAAGGAGCGCAAACGCGCCTCAAGCCACTCAGGCGGTGTTTGACTTGAATAATGAAAGGGCGTTTGGCTTGCCTGATCCCGATGAATACTTTGAGCGGCCAGTCTGCCCTCTTCCCAGGCATCGGCCATGGGGCTTCCCTGGTAAATGCGGATTCCCGAAGTGATGTACACCGCATCGGGCGGCTGAATATGCTTGGCAATAAACTCTAGGCTTTCCTCGACACTTGCCGGGGTTTCGCCGGGACCTGCCAACAAAAAAACCCAAAGGGAACCTAGTCGGTATTTCTGAAGTAAAGTGCTGGCCCGTTCAAGTGCTTCTGGCGTGTAGTTTTTGCCGTAGGACCGAAGCATTGAAGCCGAAGCACTTTCAGCAGTCAGGATGACCTGGCGGAAGCCTGCTTGATACATGGCATCAAGCAAGTCCTCCCTGAGCACGGAAGGATTGATACCAGTACCGTGGTAGCGAGCTTTCAAACCTCGTCGAAGCAGTGTCTGCACCACTTCCATGGCGTGGCCGGGAGGCAGGTTGAAAGTGCTGTCAACAAATTCAAAATCATGGATACCAGCTTCCATGGCACCCTCGATTTCATCTGCGATGGCCTCGGGGGCCAATCGTCGGTAGCGGGCACCTTCAATGCGTCCATAGGTGCAGTAAGTACATTTCAGGGGACAACCCCGCTTGGTTTGCACCGGGTAGCCTGCATCTCCTTTTAAGTAGGCCTTCATGGAGGTCCATCGGTGCAGCCTCGGGGCAGGCAATGAGCGTGTCTCCGCAATACGGAAGGGTTGCTTACCACCCCCAGCCCCGATGATTCGCTCAAGCCGCTCTCCAGATTCAAGCGCCTGGAGGCAGGCAAGCACTGCCTCTTCCCCTTCCCCCAGAATAAGGTGATCGGCCTGGACGCGATCCATTACCCTAGCTGCATCAACGGTACCAGCTGAACCACCCAATAAAATAGGGCAGTTTGGCGACCATTTTCTGATTGTGGTGACCAAACGTGCAGGCAAAGACAGGTAAGTCTGGAAGGCATGATAATCAGAATTATCCAGGTTCCTGATTCCCATCGCTACCACATCCGGTTGCCATTGGCGCAAGGCGGCTCGTAATCGAAGGAGTCCCAAAGGTCCCTGCAGATGATCCAAAAGCCGGACCTCACGACCGGATTGTTCGATGGCCGAAGCAATGAAAGCAAGCCCCAGCGGGGCCACCCTGTATGGTGTTTGAGTCTCATTGCCATTGAGAATCAGGACGCGTCGGGGCCTTTTACTTGGCCGTTCTGAAAGGTAATTGACTGACCTTTGCATCTTCACTGATCCCAAGCTTAGGCTTGCGAAAATGAAGAAACCATGAATCGAAGATTAAAATAAGTTTATCTTTGGGTCTCAGAGAGACTCAGCCGCTTGGTTGCACCCAAAACAGAAACCAACTAGGGTGAAGCATGATGATGCGGCCACGCTCAAACCCATTGAACATTTCTAGCTGGCAATTCACGTTACTGTTGCTTGCCAGTATCCACCTGATCGAGGCCCAGCAAACGCCTGCGAAATCCCCCAATTCCATCACCTACGAAAATATCCCCTACGGGGATCACCCGCAGCAGATCATCGATTTCTGGCAGGCCAAGGTGGAGGATCCTGCGCCACTCATCCTTTTTATTCACGGAGGTGGTTTCACCGGCGGCTCCCATGATAAGATCAACCAGGGATTCCTGGAGGCCTGTCTGGGTGCTGGCATGCATTTTGCCTCCATTGAATACCGACTCCTCCAACACGCCTGGTTCCCAGCAGCTCACCATGACTGTGTAAGGGCCTTGCAGTTTCTCCGCAGCAAGGCGTCGCAATGGGGCATTGATCCAAATCGTATTGGTGGCTTTGGAGGCTCAGCGGGAGCCCAGCTCGTTGCCTACCTTGCCTGGTCCCCTGACTTTGCCGATCCTTCAAGCAACGACTCCATCGCGCACGAATCCTCCCGCTTGAAGGCGGTGGGCCTGATCGGTGGCCAGGCCAACCTGGACTTTGACTGGTGGGTCGAAAATATTCCGGGGTATCAAAAAGATTTTCACTCTAAGCAGATTCCCGAGCATCTCTCGCCGATCGATGTGAGGGCTCTGATGCACGAGCTATCCATTGAAAACCATATCAGCACCGATGATCCTCCCTCCTTCATGAGCTATGGTATGGCACCCAATGACCCCATCCCCAACGAACCCCGCGCGGCGCGCGGATGGTCGATCCATCATGTGAATTTTGGTTTATCCATGCAGACCTTACTGGAGAAGCATGGAGTCGAACATATCCTGAAATATCCTGGCACGGAGCAAGCTCATGAAAATGCGGTTGATTTTCTAATCCATCATCTCAAAAAGTGACCGTGGCTTGCGTTGGGGTTGGTCCTCAAGAAAGAATGAGGAAGATTGGCACAACCCTTTTGCCAATTCACCTCATCACAAAAGAATGTGGAAACCAAGGAATCTAATGGTTTAGGCTATTTGCATGTTCCACCCGCAAGCCAACCAAACCCGTCGCTCCTTCCTGGCTCGCAGCGCAGCGGCAGCCTCGACCCTGGCATTTCCATTTGTCTCAACACGATCGGTACTTGGAGCCAATGACCGGTTGAACATCGCGGGCATTGGCTGCGGTGGCAAGGGCAAGGCCGACCTGACCTTCTGCCAATCCCAAAATATCGTGGCGCTGGTGGATGTCGACCACAAGCATGGTGGCGAAATGATGGAAACCTTCTCAGAGGCTCGTCGCTTCAAGGACTACCGTGTGATGTTCGACCAAATGAGCGATCGCATCGACGCAGTCACCATATCAACCCCAGATCACATGCATTTCCATCCAGCCATGCGGGCCATCCAGGCTGGGAAGCATGTCTTTTGCCAAAAGCCGCTGACCCACACCGTCTGGGAAGCCCGCACCTTGACCAAGGCTGCACGCCAGGCAGGTGTGGCCACGCAGATGGGCAATCAAGGCATTTCATCCCCTAGGATGCGGCACGATGCGGCGATTGTCCGAGCTGGCGTTCTAGGTGACATCCTGGAAATGCACTGCTGGTCAGACCGACCCGGGGGGCGATGGAAGCAAGGGATCGAACGACCGAGCGGGAGCCCTCAAGTGCCCGAGCACATTGACTGGGACCTGTGGATTGGCTGTGCCCCTTGGCGCCCCTACCACCCCGCCTATCACCCCTTTGCCTGGCGTGGTTTTTGGGATTTTGGGACTGGGGCCATCGGTGACATGGGCTGTCACCTCCTGAACCTGGCAGCCCTGGCCATGGACATCCGCGACCCCGAAAAAATCGTCGCCGAAGGTGTGGGGCAAACCGAGGAAACCGCCCCCCTTCACTCACACATCGTGTGGGATTTCCCGGCTAACGAGCAACGCCCGGCCTTCAAGTTTCATTGGTATGATGGCGGGCGTAAACCGCCTCAGGAACTTTTCCCGGCAGAGGCATATGACACCAACGGTATCCTGTTGATTGGCAAAAACGACACGATGCTCACCCATTACAGCGGCGGTGGCACCCTGAAAAGTGGTCGTCGTGCCAAGGACATAGAAGTCCCTCAGCTTTTTGGCACCTGTGAGGACTGGCACCAGTGCCATTATGATGACTGGTTTGCGGCATGCCGAGGAGGGGCCCCAGCTCTGTCTAATTTTGACAAAGCAGGCCCCGTTACCGAAGTCGTGCTGCTCGGTCAGGTGGCCATGCGCGCTGGTGTGGAGATCCACTGGGATCCCAAGCAGATGAAAGTGACCAATCACCCGCAGGCCAACCAATACATCACCAAAGAATACCGCAAGGGCTGGGAGGTTTGAGATACAGCCCAATCACTCAGGTCATAGACAACGGAAGTAGGGCCAAAAAGCGCGGTATGGGCAGCCAGAGTCCACGGCCTAATTGTCATAAGCAGGATGCCGAAGCTTGGAACCATGGCATCAGCTCGGGGTTCTGGTCTGATTGCCATTCTCCATCAAAGAGCATCTTGGGAGTTGAGTTTCCAAACGAACCCAAAAAGCGCCACTTCAACCAGGACAATGACTATGGCACTACCCGTGCAGAGCCAAACTGCCTGCATGGCTTCGGCATAAGTGGTGAGGTTTGACAGGTCACATGTCTCACAAACCCAGGCATCACCATCGGAAAATTTCTTGATCTTACGGTCACTCGGGTAGGTCACCTTCTTGCATGTCTGACACCACTGACCCCCGGGGTCCATCGAGGGTATTTCTTTGGCCCAATGAAAACATAACCAAGCACCAAGCAGACAAAGCATGGCACTGAATGACAGAACCCCTAGGAGCCTTCTTAGCTCGAGAAAAGTAGACTTGGCCACGCTCATAAGGTTTTTGGATCCTATGGTAGATCCGACCCGAAGCTCAAGTGATCACTTAGAATCATCCCTTGTCGAAACTGACTCGTGCACGATTTGAGGCCCTGTTTTGAACGATCACCCAAAGCAAAGTAGCGCCAAATAAAAAACAGGATATCAAACAGCTTATCGCTGCAAAAAAATGCATGGATGCAAAAAGCCCACGATCTGGGTAAACTTGACTCAGGCATCTTTGACAGACCCCGACATCCGCAAAGGTCACAAGCTGACTACCATCCCCTATAGGGCTCGTGGTTTCAAAAACGCGATCCGCTAGATAGGTCACCTTTTTGCACTCAAAACAGTACGCACCCCCTGGGTCCATGGGAGGCATCTGGTAGTACCACACATAACAACCATAAGCCCAGGTACCAAAACCAGCAATTGGCACCAAAAGCAAAAGAAGCATGAGCTTCCCAAAGCCAGCAGCTCGGACACCCTTCAAACCTTGAATCATAGTGCTTATCGGAGGTTCTCCCAAAGTGGTCAGGTTTTTACCAAAGCCCATGCAGAAGCTCAATCCGTGTTCGTGAAACAAAGTCGCTGACCTTTTAAAGGTCAAGATCCCTAACTCTGATGCAACTCATTCCATGAGGAAACCTGAACACTGGGTAAGGCCACTGAGGCAACTGTGCTCATCGACAGAAATGCCTACTGGAAAGCCAAGGAGAAAATACGTGAAAAAGGTATACACCCGTAGGGAGTCGCCCCCCAAACATCCGCCCGCACTGTTCCCTCGAACGGCTCACGCCGCTTGAGTTTGTCGCCCTGGAAACGGATCCAAAAACCTGCGGTGTTAACCTCCAAGGCATGGGCTCCCTTCGGTCTACGCTCTCCTTGCACCCAAGCCTTTCCATCCTCTGAAACCTAACCCTGAATCACATCATCAACCCGCTCAGACTAACTTTCAAGGCGGCTGCGCTTGCATAGGCAGGTCAACGGTTGGAACTGACACAGGCTACCAGGCTGTGGTGCATCAGGTGTTCCTAGGCAACCAGCGAGGATGATCGACACCTCGCTCCTCCCATCCACGGGTCAATGCATGCGAAGCACTCCCGTCAGCAGCCATGACGTTCAACTCTGGAACGCCCCCTGTCCCGGCTCGACAGAAGGCGATCCATTTTCCGCTGGATGATTCGCTGGCACGGAAATCCCAGTTGGGAGGAAGGCTGGATGTCACTGATTCCATCTTACCATCGGCAGGATTGAGACGACAAATCTCTGTACCACCACGGGCAAGTTCTGGTTTGAAATCTCGATTGAAGTGATCGACGTCAGGTCGGTTCGATTGATATTCCCACGGCACTTTGGAGTCGGGCAACCGACGCGGGAAAAGAATCCGACCGGCTCGAGTCCATTCCGCCACATTGGAACCACCTCCCCGTGTCTCAGGATTCCCGTAAGTGGCCCCAAACCACATGGCCTGATCTTGTGTCAACATACGCAACTCGCTGCCGTCAGGACGAGCCATGCAAACATCACTCCAATCGTGTCCGGGATCCGCTTTGAATCGGCAGGCCTGGAAGAGCAGCCATGAGCCGTCAGGCGACCACCTGGGACCGAAATAAAGGAAATCAGGATGAGCCGCAACCTTTACTTTGTCAGTCCCGTTCAGGTCACTCGTCCATATTTGATAACCCTGTGGACTCGCCAGGTGGTAGGCCACCCGCTGACCGTCAGGGCGCAGGCTGAGACCGTAGGGCAACCCTTCACCGAGCTGGGTGAACGCGCGCGCATCCGACCCGTCCAGGTTCATACTGAAAATCTGCCCCCCTTCATCTCGGACCACCTGCACCAGCAATCTTTCGTCTGAAAGCAGCAACGCAGGCGTGTAAAAGACTGCCAGCCGGTCGCGGGTGCAGATTTCCGTCAACTGATCATTCTCAAAATCATAAAGCCAAAGGTGCGTCGGAGTGTGGTGATAATATTTGTCAAACGGTCGCCCAGGTCCATCACGTCGCTCCTCCATGCTGAGAAAAATCATGTGACGTCCGTCCGAAAGCAGCGGTCCAGGCTGCCACGTCACTTGATTTGCCACTTGAAAATCAAAGTATCGCAAACCCGAACCATCCGCATGGATCATGGCGGTACGACCGTGTGAGGTGAATAACAACTTCTCCGGCGAGGCAGACGCATGCCGAGCTCGATCCAATCGACGACACCCCGCCCCAGCGGCGACAGAAGCAACAGCCGCTCCGCATTGAAACAAAAAGTCCCGCCGACTGACATTGCTTGATGTTGTGACATTCATAGAGATCATCGAATATGAAAAAATTGACTCTTAAGGCCCGCATACACCACGTCACGGAGTGCGCCACTTGATTCAGTCAAATCCTGCAGGATCCGGTTCACCTCCTCGCTATCATGCAAGTTGAGTTCACGACCTGTGGCGTTGGTGAGAAACCTAGTCTTTTGGCACATAAAGTGCCAGTGGATTGAGGTATTTCTACAATAGCCTAACGCATCCAGAGGGCCCTTT
>Ga0255762_10003373_pt1 | contig 12607 bp, 14 predicted proteins | sample 101ome_16_FD_179962 | JGI IMG/M metagenome (GOLD analysis project Ga0255762, IMG submission 179962) | Coastal salt marsh microbial communities from the Groves Creek Marsh, Skidaway Island, Georgia - 101401AT metaG (version 2) | ecosystem: Environmental > Aquatic > Marine > Intertidal zone >...
TTGATTGGCTAAAGGTGCGTTTATACTCTCTTCCTTCACTGAAATATAGTAACTTTTCTAAATCGTAAATTGCTTGATTAATATTGAGCATAGCTTTATAGTGCAATTATTTATCTAAATAAAGCAACCCTTTTTTATGGCTACCAATCCAAGATTATCTATTTGTATTCCTACTTATAATTTCGGTAACTATATTGGTCAAACTTTAGATAGTATATTTAATCAACCCGCTGATAATCTTGAAGTAATAATTGGAGATGGCGGGTCTTCTGATAATACATCTTCAGTTATCGCGAAATATATAAAAGTTCATCCTAATATTAAATATCATAACTTTGGTTCCAAGGGTGGCATTGATGTTGATATTGCAAAAACTATAGATCTTGCATCGGGTGATTATATTTGGTTACTTTCAGCTGATGATGTATTAACTGATAATGCTATAATTAAATTATTATCTTATCTATCTTCGGATTTTTCAATATACCTTCTTGATAGAATCGACTGTGATAAATCTCTTTTGCCTCTGAGTTCTAGGCATTGGCTAAAAGATAATTACCGTAAAGTCTATAACTTTTCTACTTCCTCTGATCTTCGCTGTTATTTAAATAAATCATTGGGTTTAGGTGCGCTTTTCAGCTATATGAGTAGTATTGTTGTTAAGCGTGAATCATGGGTTTCATCAGCTGCTCCTGAAATCTTTTATGGTTCTAATTATGCACATGTCGCAATACTATTTAATATTAGTCTTAATGGTGGTCGTTTGATGTGGATTAACTCACCTTTCGTTTATAATCGTAATTTTAATGATAGCTTCATGAGCGACGGGATCACAACCAGGTTTATAATTGATTTTTATGGCTATGATTTAATTATGAGCCATTTTTTCACTGATTTAGTTACTATTAATCATATAAAGCGTATTATGCGCTTTGAACACAAGTGGTACCACTTGTTTAGTTTAAGAAGCAAAGTTAATCTATCGGATTGGTCCAAGCTTAAAAAATGGTTATATCACTATAGATACCCATCCATTGTTATTTTTTGTGCTGATTTATTTGGTAGATCCTCTTTATATAAGTTTCTTAGCCGTATCTTAAAGTCTTTAACTTTGCATTTTTTTCGTTGAGTCATTTTTATGACCCTCAAGTCCATAGCAATTGATGGTCGCCCTTTTCAGGGTTCAAGAACGGGTATAGGACGTTATGTTTATGAATTATGTAGTGTTCTTGATAGAGAGCTTACTGATGTAAATTTTTATATTTATACTAATCGTGAACTTAATTTCACCCCTTTTTCTTCGAGATGGCATATTTGTTATGAAAGTAATAAATTTTTAAGATTAATAAAGCCTGCTCTATGGCTAAAATATTTTGCCTCTAGACTGATTAACAATCAACAACCTTTTTGCTTTTGGGCTAGCGCTTCTTTTTTACCTTCATTTTTGCATTCTCAAATAAAAACTTTACTGACTGTCTATGACTTAAATTTTTTGTTTGTTCCAGAAACCATGACATGGTCACATCGTTTGTCATATCAGCTTTATTTCAAAAATGATATCCATAGAGCTAGTGTTCTTATGAGTATTTCCTTTGGGACATCAGATAGACTTTACAATAATTTTGGTAGAAATGCTGATATTGTTATTAGTCCATCTGCTGATAAAAATTTGTTTCGCGTGCCGAGTATCGATGAGATTGATGAGTGTAAGCATAAATATAACATCATTACTCCTTATTTTTTAGCTGTCGCTACCCTTGAGCCAAGAAAAAATTTAGAAATTCTGTTGGATGCATTTGAAACTCTAAAGACTCAAGATGGTGTTGTAAAAGATGTATCTCTGTTACTTGTTGGCGCCGATGGATGGAAGAATAAGATTTTAAGTCAGAAGGTTGTAAACTCAACCGGTATTCGTCGATTGGGTTTTGTGCCTGATGATGATTTACGTACTCTTTATGCAGGATCTGTTAGTTTGGTTTTCCCCTCTAGATATGAAGGATTTGGAATGCCAGTTCTTGAGGCACGTCTTTGTGGTGCCATGGTTATTGCTTCTGATATACCTGAAATACGCGAGGCTGGAGGTGAAGAAATCTGCTATATAAATCCTGATCATGATCAATTGGTCCTAGCAATGAAAAATGCGCTAGAACTTAATTTTAAACTAAACGAAGAAGTACGAACCTCTTGGACTGTTAGTGGGAAAATGTTAGCTTCTGCGATTTCAGCATTACTTACCTAAATGGAAAAAATTACATGTAATAGATTTTACAATCAATCCGTTATAACGCGTTTGTTTTTATATCTGTTATCTGGCTCTATGTTTTTTGCTACTATTAGTATTTTCCATGTAAATAGTTTTAATATCCGATTTTGGCAAATTTTCTTATTAGTTTATTTCCTATTTAATTTTTTATTATGTTATCGATATTGTTTTTTATTAAATCTAAATAAGTATCAGTATTTTTTTGCATCATTAATTTTCCTTTTATTTTTTCTATTGCTTATTTCGGGTTTCAATGCATTGGATGGTTTTCTTTTTATTAAGCAGTTTACTTTAATAACTATTATGTTTTTGCTGTTCTTTGCAATGGCCTTTCTGCGTGATATTAATGTAATTCTTTATTTAATAAAACTGCTTGGTATTATCGGAACACTGGTTTGCTTGTACTCAATCTGGGAGTTATTTTATAACCATGCCAATCTTCCGAAGTATTATTTTAATGGTATTTATTTACCACGAGCCAGAGGTTTTTTTGTTGAGCCTAATGAGTTCTCACAATATATGACACTGCCATTTAGTTTTGTTTTAAGTCGTTTTTTAATAGAAAAGTCCAAAAAAATTGAAAAACTCTTTCTTTTTACAATGTTAATTATTCTCATAACTGGTCAATTATTTAGTTTATCAAGAGGAGGAATTCTGTCCTATATGGTCAGTATATTTGTAATTTTTTTTCTTAATCGTAACTTATTTTATAAAAATAAATTTATCAAGTTATTTGTCGTTTTCTTATTTATTATTTCTTCCGTTTATATTTTTTCTGGGAGTGTCTTTTTTTCCTTGCTTATCGAGCGTTTGATTAGTTTATTTTCTGGTTCTGATGCAACTGCAGGTATTAGATACGATGCAATTATTAATGCTTTGTCATTCCAATCCGAAGACCCTTTTTATATCTTATTTGGTATAGGTTTTGGCAACCTTCCGGTTTTACTTGGTTCAGATGTGGCTACTACTTCAAATTTTATAATTGATTACTATGTAGAGTCGGGCCTTTTCTCTATTTTTATATTATTATTTTTTATTTTATATTTACTTAGGATATCATTTTCACAATTAACCATTTTGTACGATGATATGCCGTACGACTTGAGAGCTGGCTTTGTAGGTGTATTAGCTTCTTTTTGCGGCGTACTTGTAGGCGGCCTTACATATGCTACGCATTTGCTTAATATATTTTGGTTTACAGCTGGACTCTTAGTCGCATTTATATGCTTTTTCAAGAGTCCTCGCTATGAGAGTCGTGGGATATTATGATCACTATTGACGCTCGCTGGATAAATACCTCCGGTATTGGTACTTATCTGCGCCACATTATCCCAGGAATTATCGAACGCTTTCCCTCGCATGAAATAACACTCTTGGGGCGAGTTGACGAGCTGCAGGGCACACTTGGAAAAATAATTGCTCGTTGTCAGATAATACAAGCCCAAGCCAAAATGTACTCTATTCGCGAGCAGATTGAATATGTTCGCCTCATACCGCGTGAAACTAAACTATATTTCGCAACTCACTATAATATTCCACTCTTTTACTCCGGCAGAATGTTGGTAACGATCTATGATTTGATGCATATTGCTTTGCCGCAGTTTGTACCCGGCTTTCACAAGCAACTTTATGCAAAGTTAATGTTTTCTGCGGTACGCTACAAGGCAGACTCGATACTGACTATATCTGAGTTCACAAAGCATGAAATGGAGCGCTTGCTTGGTCGTTTTGATCAAGCGATTACTCCGATTCATCTCGGTGTGAGCAATGAGTGGTTTTCGATTCCAGCCCTGCCTTCGCCGCATCCACGGCCTTATGTTTTATATGTTGGCAATATTAAGCCGCATAAAAATCTAAAGTCTTTAGTGAAGGGTTTCATCGCTATAGCGTCCCGCGTTCCTCATGATCTTGTTTTAGTTGGCAAGAAAGAGGGGTTCATTACTGGTGATGATGATGTGGCGGAGTTAGCGCGGACCTTGGGGGGGAAAATTCACTTCACGGGCAGGGTTGCAGATGATCAACTTCATCAGTATGTCCAACATGCCGATGCATTGGCATTTCCATCTCACTATGAAGGGTTTGGATTGCCGCCACTTGAAGCGATGGCAGCCGGTTGCCCCGTTTTAGTATCGACCGCAGCATCACTACCAGAGGTATGTGGTGATGCAGCCATGTACTTTGACCCCAGCGATGTAAATGACCTGTCGAGTAAATTGGAATTGATTCTCGTCAATAATGAACTGCGTGACTCCCTGCGTGAGAAGGGTTTGGCGCGAGCCCGGTCATTTACATGGCACCACTGCGTCAATAGGACATGTGATGTGATTGAAAAAATGTTGGATGAAGATGTGGTAGGGTGAATATGAAGATAGCGATTGTGCATGACTACTTGTGTGGTATGGGGGGGGCTGAACGCGTATTCCAATATATTTGCGAGGAATTCGAAGAGGCAGATACCTACACCTTGGCATATAATTCGAATCGTACCCTGCCTTATTTCAAAAGGCGGCAAATACGTACAACATGGCTGAATCACTTTGTTCAATCCATGGATGCGTTCCGCTGGTCCTTTCCCATTGCGACACATGTGATGGAATCGCTTGACTTGAGCGAGTATGACATAGTCTTATCATCTTCTGCGACAGTTGGTAAATACATCCGTGTTCCCAATGGTAAACATATTTGTTATTGCTATATTCCAACTCGCGCGTTGTGGCAAACGGATGAGTATTTTGGTGGTAGTTGGAAGTCGAAATTATTCAACTATTTTCTTTCTTACCTAAGGCGACACGATCTTGAAGCTGCGCAACGCGTCAATCAATTCATCGCGATTTCAAAGACGACAAAGGATCACATCGCCAAGACGTATTTCAGAGATTCGAGTGTTATTTTTTCTCCGATCTGCCTGGACCGCTTTGCACCATCCGAAAATCGAGGCGAGCATTATCTGATCGTTTCCAGGCTGGAACAGTGGAAGCGGGTTGACTATGCCATTGAGGCATTTAGTCGCCTTGGCTTGCTCTTGACGGTGATCGGAACTGGCAAAGAGGAAGCTCGTCTTCGTGAAATGGCAGAACCCAACATTACCTTTTTGGGTGGGGTCGATGATGAAACCCTTGCTAGGGAATATGCGGTGGCCAAGGCCGTTATATTCACTCCGTTTCTGGAGTACGGATTAATTCCGTTAGAGGCCAATGCGAGCGGTACTCCTGTGATCTGTTACGGTGTTGGCGGTATTACTGAGACCATGATTCCGTGGTCTAAAGATTCCGATCAAAAAGGCTCTTCGGCAACTGCAGTGTTCTTTTATGAACAGACTTCTGATGCTTTGATCGAGGCCGTTCGGCAATTTGAAGAGGTCTCGTTTGATCCTTCTTATCTGGTCAAGCATGCTTCACGTTGGGGCGTGCCGGAGTTCAAGAGACAACTTCGTGCAGCAGTTGAGGCAATCGGAGGCTCGGCGTGAGGAAGCTTTTACTGGTGGGGGGCACCGGATTCGTTGGCAGCCACATGGCCGAGCATTGTTCGGAGAGATACGATGTCGTAACCACCGGACGAGAGGTTGATGTTTGCAATCCCGATCAGCTGCAATCGTTGATATCGCGGGTGCAGCCTGACGATGTGGTACATCTTGCAGCGATCACCACCCTCAAGGAATCGTTTGAAAACCCGCGAGAAACCTACGATGTCAATTTTGGCGGGACGCTCAACATGCTGACGGCATTACGGGCGTCGGGGTTTGCGGGTCGTTTTCTTTTTGTGAGTTCAAGTGAAGTTTATGGTCGTTTAAGTGAAGACGACTTGCCCGTTGCCGAATCAAGACCTGTGAAGCCTCTGAGCCCGTATTCCGTTGCCAAGATAGCCGCTGAAGCTTTGTGTTATCAATGGAGCCAGACAGAGCAATTCAAGATCGTGATTGCTCGGCCCTTCAATCACATCGGACCGGGCCAAAGCAAGCGGTTCGCTATTGCAGATTTTGGTCGTCAAGTGGCGATGATCAAATTGGGCCTTACGGAACCGTTCATCCGCGTTGGGGATATCGACACGACGCGCGATTTTAGCGATGTGCGTGATATTACAGAAGCTTACGAAAAGCTGTTGGATCTTGGTCAGAGTGGGGAAATTTATAACGTTTGTTCAGGGGCTGAGCGCAGTGTTCGTTCATTGATCGAGCGGATGTGCCAGCTGTCAGGTATCTCTGTTGAAATAAAAATGGATTCGCAGCGTTTTCGCGCAAACGAACAAAGGCGAGTTCGAGGGGATAACAGCAAGATTGCGAACACTACAGGTTGGTCAAACTCACATTTAATTGATCAAACTTTGAAGGATATTGTGGATGATTGGATTGACCGGTTAGGGTCTTATGCAAACTAAACGAGCTTTGATTTGTGGTGTGAGTGGCCAAGATGGCGCCTATTTGGCTAAGCTATTACTTGAAAAAGGCTATGAAGTTGTTGGTTCTTCTCGGGACGTTACGTTGTCTTCTTTTCCAAATCTAAAGAAGCTAGAGATCCTTAAAAATATACATTTAATTTCTCTGGCAGTAGAGGAATATGCTAGCGTTTTAAAGACTATCCGAGATCTAATTCCAGATGAAATTTACTTTCTTTCTGGACAAAGCTCGGTGGGTTTATCATTTGATCAGCCATTAGGCACCTTACAAAGCTTTGCCTTTGGGGTACTAAATTTCCTCGAAGCAATTCGTTTTTTAGACAGACCAATTCGTTTCTTTAACGCCAGTTCTAGTGAGATGTTTGGCAACAATGGTCAAAAAGGTGCTACTGAACAAACATCATTTGACCCAAGAAGTCCTTATGCAATTGCGAAGGTGTCTGCACATCATTTGGTTGTTACATACAGGGATTCATACGGAATATATGCATGTAATGGAATTCTTTTTAATCATGAATCTCCTTTGCGACACTCAAGATTTGTAACGCAGAAAATTGTAGCTACAGCTTATGGTATAGCCAAAGGGGGTAAGGAAAAATTAGTCTTAGGTAATTTAGATACATGCCGTGATTGGGGATGGGCACCTGAATACGTTGAAGCAATGTGGCTTATGATGGAACAATCAAAAGCTGAAGACTTTGTTATTGCCACCGGTGAATCTTTTCCGCTTTCAGTTTTTGTAGAACGAACATTTAGTTTTTTTAATTTAGATTGGCGCGATTTTGTGGTTGTTGATTCAGATTTATACAGACCTTTTGATATAAGTGTGAGTCGTGCCGATCCTAGCAAAGCAAAAAAGGTATTGGGTTGGTCAGCTCGTATTTGTTTTGATCAGGTCATCAAACTTCTTTGTGAGCACCAAACAGAAAGCACTAAAAATTTATAAGCTTATTTCTTTGGATATTATGGATTCTTCATCTGTTAGGTTTGGTACAAGTGGCTTGCGAGGGTTGGTCAAGGATTTGACAAAGGATGTGTGTTTTCGTTTCACGCAGGCGTTTATTTTTAGATAAAGAAAATAAGTGTTTAGTTGTTGGGCATGATCTATGCACATCCAGTCCAGCTATAGCAAAGCTTTGCATTACGGCGGCTAAAAGTCTTGGGGTTGACTGTGTTTATGTGGGTGCCGTTCCTATTCCTGCGCTTGCGCCAGCTCGCAGAGCGCGGTTTCGACGTTCTGTGTGCGTGTTAGCCTGACCGTACACTCGGCGAGCTTGCTGATCAGTAAGGACTCAATCGTGCTCTTTGGCGCAAAGTCGTGGGTGAGCTGCTCGTCATCATTAAGCCATCGCTTCGAGGTAAGCCCGTGGTTGACCGCGTTCGCGCTCGATATTGCCTTGCCCTTCGGCGGCGGTTGGCCCGCCTGTTCGCTTGGGTGTCTTTGCCATGCCGTTCTCCTGAGATTACTCAGGATTAATCTACCTCAACTTAGCAGCAGATACCCGATAGGCACATCCGGCATGGTCCGTGAATAAGTGTCTTTTACAAAACGAACAGCAAGCCAGCTTAGGGTTGAAGTGTGTGAGTTAGTAGGCGTTTCTGTTGATAAAACCGACAAAGACTGTCTGAATGAGGATCTTGATGTCGAACCAGATCGACCAGTTGCTCACGTAGAACAGGTCGGCATCGACACGCTTTTGCATCTTCTCGAGCGTGTCGGTCTCGCCACGGTAACCGAGTACCTGCGCGTAGCCTGTGATACCGGGTTTGGCCAGGTGTCTTAGCATGTAGGCGGGAATCTGTTGGCGGTACTGCTCGTTATGCGCTTTGGCGTGTGGGCGAGGGCCGACCATGCTCATCTCGCCCTTAAACACGTTGAGCAGTTGCGGCAGCTCATCCAGGCTGGTCCTGCGGATGAAGCGGCCGACAGGTGTGATGCGTTGATCGCCTTTAGAGGCTTGAACGATCTTGTCCCCGTTGTCGCAGGTGGTCATCGAGCGGAACTTATAGACCTGTATCTCGCGCCCCGACAGGCCGTGCCGCGTCTGTTTAAACAGCACAGGCCCCGGGCTTGAGAGCTTGACCGCGAGCGCTATGATCAGCATCACCGGTGAGAACAGTGTCAGCGCAATGACTGAGAGGCTAAGGTCTTCAAGGCGCTTAAGTAGCTGCGCGGAGCGTGAGGAGAGTGGCGTGTCGTACACCCCGATGATGGGCATGCCCTGGTAGATTTCGACGTGGGAGTGGAGCAGGTTGAAGCTGAACAGGTCGGGCACGTACTTGACGACGTAGGCGGTGTTTGCCAGTTGATTGAAAAGCTGCTTGATCAGCCCCTCGGCGTATTTGGGTAGGCAGATATAGACCTCTTCAAACGCCGTTGATAGCTCGGCTAAGTCGGCGATCCTTCCGATCACCGGCGAGCCGTTAAACAAATTGCCCTGCTTGTCATCGGCGTCGTCGAGATAGCCTACCACCTCAAATCCCATCCAGGGGTTGTGATTAAACGTCGTTGCCAGGCGTTGACCAAGCATGCCCGCGCCGATGATTAGCACGCGGCGTCTACCCACGCCGCCCTTCCTTAGCAGGCCAAGTAGTATCCGTAGCAGCATCCGGTAGATGATCAGGATCGCGGGGGTGGTGACAGCCCACAGCAGCCAGAGCTCTCGGCTAAAGTTCTCTGAGATCTTCGTCACGAACGCGATCGCGACAATGACAAGCCAGCTCAGTAGCCAGGCGGTGGTGATCTTGCGAAGGCTGGCCAGCAGCGAGCGCCCGCGCCAGTCGGTGTAGGTGCCGTTTACCTGCGCGATAAAGGTTAAGAGCAGGCCTGCCAACAGGCCCGTCACGATGTAGCGGTCGTGGACTTTAGGTTGGCTCTGCAGCGCGAGCAGGATGATGACAGCCGTTGGCGTGGCCGCATCGATCAGACGATGGAGCCAGATGAACAGTGAGTTGGTGCTCGAGCGGATGTGCTGCATTTTTTTTTGCGAATCTTAAGGTCACAAATATTATACATTTGCCCCGTTGGGATGGAAGCCAAAGTTGCTCAGGGATAGAATAGCACCTGTTTTTAGCCTGACCTGAGAGTAACGATGGACCCGCAGCACACGTTTGACCCGAGAGACGATGAGATAGACCTGTTCGAGCTGTTCGAGTCGCTCTGGAGAGAGAGGGTCCTGATAGTTGCGATAACCTTCTTTATCGGATTGTTTGACTAAGCAATCATCTCCGACTGAATCTTCACCCGCTGTTGATGCCTTAAGAAATTTATGAGAACAATCGCTGACTTGTCCTCGTCATACTTCTCAAATATCGCATTGAAACCCTTGAAGGGGCCTGATTTAATGAAGACCTCATCTGCTTTTTGATGACGATTGATCTGATCCATTCGATCATTCATCACATCGACTACTTTTTTCAGATCATCAATCGTCTCATCGCTTACATTGGCGAAAGCCATCTCAAAGCGAACAAAATCACTCACCCCCCTTGTAGATCGGATGGACTGGAAGGTGTCTCCCGTTTTGGGTTTGATAAAAATATAGCCAGGGAAGATCACCTTACCCTCTCGCTTGCCACAGGTAAATCTCGGCAGGAAGTATTCAATTTTCTGGTTATTGAGGTTTATCTCCGCCATCTCCTCCATTCGGGGTTTGGTCTTAACCAGATACCAGATGTTTGTATGAAACTCCATTTAGATATTATAACCCCATTAAATATCAGGTATAGTAATCGCACTTAAATCAATACTCAGATAGACATATGGCCAAGAGATTATGAGTTCAGGGCAATGGCTTTTGTCTTTCCACTTTTCTTTATATTAATAAGTCTTTATGATTCTTATTTATGGGGTCATCATACTCAGGCTCTATTTGCTTACTTGACTGCAATTTTTTACAGATCTGATATGTACCAATCATAAGATAACCTAGCATAATAATGACAATTCTGACTTTAGATGAAAAATTCATGGCACTTGCTCTTCAAGAGGCGCAAAAATCACAAGAGATGAATGAAGTTCCTGTTGGAGCTATTGTTGTCATGAATGATGAAATCATATCTCAGTCTCATAATCAGTCTATCTCTCAAAACGATCCAACCTCTCATGCAGAAATTAACGTATTAAGATTCGCCTCTAAAATTCTGGGAAACTATCGATTAAGAGGTGCTACCTTATATACCACACTAGAGCCTTGTGCAATGTGTTATGGAGCAATTATTCATGCGCGTATCTCAAGATTAGTTTTTGGAGCATATGATCCTAAAACTGGAGTTTGTGGATCATCAATAAATCTTCATGAGCAAGAATGCTTTAATCATTCGCCTGAAATAATAGGAGGTATTTTGGAAAAAGATTGCTCTTTAATATTGAAAGATTTTTTCAAGGAAAGGCGAAATTAAACGGTATACATTCCGCCATTCACATGAAGAGTCTGAGCAGTAATATATGCTCCTGATTCTCCTGCCAAGAATAAAACAGACTCAGCAATCTCTTCAACTGTCCCTAATCTACCTAAAGGTATTTGATTAGCAAGAAACTCTTTTTGCTCCTCCGGTAAAGCATCTGTCATGTCAGTCTTGATAAAACCTGGAGCAATAGCATTGACAGTTATGCCTCTTGCACCAACTTCTCTGGCAAGAGATTTGGTAAAACCCATGATGCCAGCTTTAGCAGCAGAGTAATTGGTTTGACCAGCATTACCCATTGCACCGACTACTGATGCTATCGAGATGATTCGTCCACTTTTTTTCTTCATCATGCCTCGAAGTACAGTTTTAGACATTTTGTAGACTGACGCTAAGTTGGTATTCATGATGTCATTCCATTCATCATCCTTCATTCTCATGAGTAAATTATCTCGGGTTATTCCTGCATTATTAACTAGAATGTCGACAGATCCAAATTCATCAGAAATAGACTTCATGAGATTTTCTATTTGATCATTTTCAGTTACATTTAGGGAAAATCCCTTTCCAGAGATGCTATTTTCTTGAAATGTTTTGGATATTGCATCAGCGCCAGATTCACTTGTGGCAGTTCCTATAACTGTTGCTCCATTTTTTCCAAGAACGAGTGAAATTGCCTGCCCAATTCCTCTACTTGCACCAGTGATTAATGCAACTTTTCCAGATAAATCTGCCATTATGAAATCTCCTTAATTGTTTCCTGTAAAGAACTCTTATCAATTATAGCGTTTGCTGAAAGACTTTTATCTATTCTGCGAGTAAGACCAGTCAAGACCTTGCCAGGACCACACTCAATAATTTTTTCAACCCCAAGGTTTGACATATTTTCGATAGTTTGAGTCCATAAAACAGGCTTCTTGATTTGATCAATTAATTTTTGCTTTATTTGGTCAATATTATCTGACGGTAAGGCATCTACATTATGAATAACAGATCTATTGGGTAATTGAATATTGGTTTCACTGATAAATTCCGCAAATTCGTCTGAAGCGCTACTCATAAGTGAGCAGTGAGAAGGAACACTCACTTGGAGCGGTATTGCTCTTTTTGCGCCAGCTTCTTTCATGAGCTCACATATGTCATCAACTGCCTCTTTACTTCCTGCCACCACCACTTGTCCAGGAGAATTGAAATTGACTGGTTCAACAACGCCTTCACCCTTGTAGCCAAGACAAACATTTATAACCTCTTCATCAGATAAACCCAAGATTGCAGCCATTCCTCCAGTGCCAGAGGGTACTGCATCTTGCATCAATTCAGCTCTTTTTCTGACCAATTTAATAGCATCAGAAAATTCAATCGAATCAGCAGCAACAAGAGCTGAGTATTCTCCTAGGCTATGACCTGCAAATGATTGAGAGTTTAGATCAATTTCCCCCTTTACTACTTTAAAAGTTGCATATCCTGCCGCTAACATTGCCGGCTGAGTATTAATTGTTTGATTAAGAGAGTCACCATCTGTCTGACACATTTTCCAAAGATCAA
>Ga0255762_10003378_pt1 | contig 12594 bp, 13 predicted proteins | sample 101ome_16_FD_179962 | JGI IMG/M metagenome (GOLD analysis project Ga0255762, IMG submission 179962) | Coastal salt marsh microbial communities from the Groves Creek Marsh, Skidaway Island, Georgia - 101401AT metaG (version 2) | ecosystem: Environmental > Aquatic > Marine > Intertidal zone >...
TTTAGATCCACATGTAGTTTTAAGATCTTTTGTACAAAAAAGGTCTTTTTGGGCAATTGGTATTCCAGCTAATGAACCTGGATCGGGCATATTATCTAAATTATTTGCCTTTTTAATAGACTCCTCTTCATTGAGAGTTATGAATGCATTTAATTCAGAGTTATTTTTAATGTTTAAAAAAGTTTCTTGTATAAGTTCTGTATGAGAAATTTTTCTATCATTGAGCATATTTTTAAGCTCTTTAACACTTTTATACCGAATACTCATTCTACTACTCTTGGAACTAAGAAATAGTCATCATTAGACTTTGGAGATCTTTCAAGGAAAACTTCCTTTCTATTTTTAGCAGTTATGTTGTCTGTTCTTGTTTTGGCAGTTTTTTCAAGTGGATTGGCCAATGGTTCTATATTTTCAGTATCAGCCTGATCTAACTGATCAACAAATTTAATGATATTTTCTAGATCTTTAGTGATTTTATCCTCATTTTGCTCATTAAGAGACAGTCTTGATAAGTAAGCTATAGTTGAAACTGTTTTCTTGTCCATATATAGGATATTATTATAATTTAGTTGGGAGGATATTAACCCAACTTAATAATTATTTATATATTTTTTAAGGAATCGCGTGGAATTCAATATTTTTAAAACTGTTAGAGGATATTTCTCAAATGATCTTTCAATCGATTTAGGAACAGCAAATACACTTATTTATACGAAAGATGTGGGGATTGTCCTAGATGAACCATCCGTTGTAGCAATTAGAGAAGCTAGAGGTCAAAAGACTGTAGTGGCGGTTGGGACAGAAGCTAAAAAAATGCTTGGAAGGACCCCTGGAAATATTAAAGCAATTCGTCCTTTATCTGAAGGTGTTATTGCTGACTTTCAAGTTACAGAAAAAATGCTTCAACATTTTATATCAAAAGTGCATGAGCAGAGGTTTATAAAACCTAGTCCAAGAGTATTGGTATGTGTTCCCTGTAGATCAACTCAAGTTGAAAGAAGAGCTATAAGAGAATCTGTTCTTGGTGCCGGAGCACGAGATGTAAAATTAATTGAGGAGCCTATGGCTGCAGCCATTGGTGCAGGACTTCCTGTTGAAGAAGCAAGCGGCAACATGGTTGTCGATATTGGAGGAGGTACATCTGAAATTGCAATTTTGTCTTTAAATGGTGTTGTTTATTCGGAATCAGTAAAAATTGGCGGAGATAAAATGGATGAATCCATTACCTCATGGATAAGAAGAAATTATGGATGTGTCATTGGTGAATCAACAGCTGAAAAGATTAAATTCACAGTCGGCTGCGCAACTTCTGAATCAGAAAGGCTTGAAATGTCTATTACAGGTAGAAATCTTGCTGAGGGAATTCCAGAAACATTTACAATTAACAGTGAGCAAATATTTGAAGCTATGAAAGATCCTTTATACGGTATAGTAAGGTCAATTAGAAATGCCCTTGAGCTATCACCTCCTGAACTAGCTGCTGATATAGCTGAAAGAGGGATTGTTTTAACTGGTGGCGGAGCTTTAATGAGAGATCTTGATAAGCTTATATCTAATTCAACTGGCATACCTGTTATTTGTGCTGAAGACCCTCTTACTTGTGTTGCTAGAGGTGGAGGACAAGCACTTGAGATAATGGATAAATATAATATAGATTTACTTTCTTCTGAATAAATTATATGTCGAGGGCGGCACCTACTTTTGGCTCAAAACTCCTTTATTTCTTTTTTGTATGTATTTCTGGTCTGTTTTTATATTTTGACCTGAACTTCAAAAGCTTTGAAGGAGTTAAAAGTTTTTATCAATCCGCCATTATTTCATCTAAATACCTTTTTAAGAAAGTAACATTAGAGCCCTTAAGATTTTTTTATGAAACCACAAAAAGTAAGAGTGATTTAATTAATGAAAATAACAAACTCAAACTTGAACTAGATAAAAGCTATATCACAAACTTTATAATTTCACGTGACTCAAAATTTTTTGCAGATGATGAATCTATAAAAAGCTTTTTAGATTTAAATAGTTTTGAAAAAGTCTTTCACTTAGCTAAGCTTCAATATTTTGATACAGAAATGTATATGTGTTGCAGTAAACACAGAGCATTTATTCAAACATTTCAAACTAATAAAAATCTCGTTGGTAGCCCTGTGATAAATAATAATGGAATTATTGGCCAAGTTATTTATGGAGATTCTTTAATTGAGGTATTGTTACTTACTGACATTGATCATGTTTTGCCAATAGTTTCAGGGAATCATTTTTGTAATGCTCGAGGTTCTGGAAAACCTGAAATCGTAATTTGCAAATATAATAATAAACTATGGCAACAAAAAGTATTAATTGGACAAGAATTTTTCTCATCTGGAATGGGAGGTATTTACCCAAAAGGGATATTAATTGGAAAAGTTGTAGAAATAAGAGAAGTTGATGAAAATTTTAATGAATTTGACATAAAGTTAGTATCCAGCCCAATGTCATCAAATTTATTTGGAGTTCTCGAAAGTTTATGAGAAATATTGGTATTACAAAATTCTTAATTATTATATTTATATCAAATATCTTGGAAAGTTTTATTGCACCATACCTAATCACTTTTCATGTAACCGTACCAATAACTTTCCTAATTTTTTCTTATGCTATCTTTAAAACAAATCAAAGGTTAAATCCTTTATTTGCATTTCTATGTGGTTTGTATGTTGATCTTATATCAAGTTCACCATTTGGTCTTAATGCAGGACTTTTTACAATAATGTGTTATGCAATTAATAGTTATGCAAACACATTTAAACTATTTTCCTATATTCAAATATGCATATTTTTTGGAATATCTACTGTTTTTTATATTGGCTTTAAAAATTTAATTATGAATTTGGAAAATTTTTCATATTTATTGTTGTTTACAAGTCTTTTAGTAAATACCTTATTATTTTTATTGATTTCGATGCTTAGATACTATTTCCCATCAATGTCCGTGAGATATGATCAGTAAATTTAAAAAATTTTTTTTATATATATCGTTTTTTTTCTTTCTCAGCATCATAGCTTTGGTGAGTATATATAGCTTGCTGGTATACAAACCAGATAATGGAATAAAATTTATTGATAAAGTTTTAGTATTAAACCACTCTGTTAAAATCGAATCAGTTTCATCAAATAAAAATTTATTAAAACCTTTTTTTATATTTAAAGAAATACAAGTAAATGATAATCAGAATAATGATTTAATTTATATTCCAAATCTAAAGATAGGACTAAATCTTTTTGAATCTATTATCAAAGACTATTTGTCATTAAGCATTCTTGAAATAGATACAATCAAATCTTCTAATAACTCCTCAACTTCAATATTTGAACCATTTTTGATTAAGGGCCATAAATTAAAAATTTATAATGATGATATAAATATTACAGCAACTGAGTTTGAGGCATTAATATCTCCAAATAATTCAAAAATTCTTCTTTCAGATGGAAATATAAACGCATACTCTTTCAAAAAAATTAAAGCATTATTAGATTCATTCGATAATAAGCTGTTTTATGAGAGTTCTCATAGCTTAAATAGTATGGAATTAGGTCAAATTAATTCTATTGATCTGAGCTCACTTAAAGATCATGAAATATATCTAGGCCTTAATTCAAAAGGATACATAGACTTGAAAACAAATGAAAACAAAAGATTTGACAGATTGGAATTTCAAAAATCTAGAATCACCACAAACTCAGATTTCATAATTAAAGACATTAATTTAATAGCTTATTCAGATTTAAATAACGAATTATTGGGCATTTTTGATTCAGTATTACCAGATCAGAATATTTCAGGAAGTATCTTTTACGATTTTAATAAAAGTATCATCAGAACCAACTTGACTATAAATATGGATGGAATTATTGATACAAATCGTTATTTTTCAATGAATGGCAATGAAGTTTTTAGATCAACCATGGTTCTATCTGAAGAAAATTTTTCAATAGAGTTATTATCTAATCTTGATAATACAAAAATTACATCAAGCATAAATGAAATTAATGACAAATTAAATGAAACCATAGAAACTTCTATATTTATAAAAGACATGTCGAGTCCGAAATATCAAGTAAAAAATAAGTATGTAAATGCTTTAATCGACCCGAGTGGAAGAGGATATTTTGCTTTTGGCAATAGCTTTTTAGAAAAAATAAATAAAATTAATCATAAAGATGGTTTTTACGTATATCTAGATCTAGATAATCTAAGTTTAGATAACATCTTTTATGATAATTTGAGTGAAGACAATAATTTATTAAAAGCCATTAACATAAAAACAAAAAAATTTAGTTTATTTAATAATCAGTACTCAAATATAGAATTCAATGTTAACTTCGATGATGAGATATATATCAATGTCTCAGGTTTAGATTTAAATGGTGAAATTAAAATAGATAGGACTAATTTTATAAAAATTAATTTAATAGACACCAATTTCAATTTTGATGGCATCCAATTAGCTCAAAGTAATTTGGCCTCTGATCTTAATAATATAAGTCTTAGATTAATTGGTAATAATATAAAAACTAAGGATTATGTCTTTCAAGACCTAGATTTTTATATTCTAAAAAATAAAAATGTTTTAACTATTGATAATATAAATATCAATAGCAAGAGAATGAAGATTGGACCAGGCCAAGATAATCAAAAAGCATACATAAGTTATAACAATAAATCAGATCTATACAAGATTAAGGGTAAATATAGAATCGATAACTCTTCAGGATATTTTGATAACTTTACAAAATATAATTTTGATTTTTTTGAGTCCGATCTAAATATTCAATGGAATAGTTTAAGTAAACTAAAAAACTTAGAGGGGAAGATAGATTTTCTTATTAAAGATTTGAACATGGATGCAGAGATACCTGAATCTACTTTTTTGAGAGCATTAAGAATTTTCAATCTAAATGGAATAGTAGAGGGTCTAGATGATATTTCAAATAACATCATGAATATTAATAGAGCTTCAGGAAATTTTGTAATAGGTAAAAATAGAGCATTTATTGATTCACCAATTGTTTTTGAAACAGATGAAGCAAGCATGAAATGGGTTGGTGAAATAGGGAAAAATAGTAGCGGTGAATTAGATTCTTTAGAACTCAATCTATCGATGAGAATAAAAATTTCTGAAAATATTCCATGGTATGCAGCAATATTTGGAGGTGTGTCAGCTCTTGCTGGAGGTGTTGTAATTGAGAATATTTTTGAAGAAACCATTGAAGATGCATCTACTATAAATTTTCAGGTATTTGGAACTATTGATAAACCAAATATAAAAAGACTAGATTAAAAAAACTGTTGCTAGACCAAGAAAAGATAAAAATCCTATAACATCAGTTACAGTTGTTACTACCACGCTTCCTGAAATAGCTGGATCCTGATTCAACTTTCGTAAAATTATTGGAACAAAAACTCCAGCAATTACTGAGCTTACTAAATTTATAATTAGTGCAAATGAAATCAACAGAGCTAATGTAATTTCATGAAACCAAAAGTATGTCACAAGTCCAACTAAAATTGATAAGACTAAACCATTAAGAATGGATACAGCTAGCTCTCTTTTAAATAACCACCTTAGATTTGAGGAATTGATTTGTTCCAGTGTTAATCCCCTAAGAACAATAGTTAAGGTTTGTGTTGCAGCGACTCCGCCCATGCTAGCGACTATTGGCATTAAGATAGCTAAATATACAATTTGATCTAGCACATCTTTAAAAATATTTATTGTCATAGATGCAATAAAAGCAGTTAAAAGATTCATGCTTAACCAAAACACTCTGCTTCTTGCAGCTCTTCCTGGTGGGGCAAATGTATCTTCCGCAACTCCAGCCATACCCAGAAAATTTTGATCAGCATCCTCTCTTATGACATCTAAAACATCATCTATAGTAATTCTTCCTATTAATTTGCCAGACTCATCAATAACGGCAGATGAGATGATATCATTTCTTTCAAATATTGTTGCAACCTCTTTATCATCTTGAGAAACGAGAATTGGATTACTTGATGTGCTCATAATTTCTCTTACAGTCAGATTTGGCTTGCATGTAATTATCTTACTAATGGCAATCTCGCCAATATATTCATCCTCTTTATTAACAACAAAAATCTTATCAGTGTTATCTGGAAGTTCTTCTTGATCTCTAAGGTAGTTAATTACAACCTCTATACTATGACTTGGCCTGACGCTAATGACGTCTGTATTTAAAAGACCTCCAGCAGTGTTTTCAGGGTAGGTAAGACCAATTTCAATTCTTTTTCTGTCTCTATATGACATTTTAGAAAGAATGGTATTCATTCTGTCTTCAGGAAGATTCTGAAGAATATCTACAGTTTCATCCGGCTCAAGTTCTTTTACAGCTTCAGCAAGCTCTTCATTGGAAATATTTGAAACTAACTCTTGTTGGATCTCTTCACCAAGATCAACCAAAACATCTCCTTCTTCATTGGTTTCCAGAAGTGAAAAAAATAATTTTCTTTGTTTGGGAGGAGAGGATTCAAGAGCATGGGCAATTTCTGATGATGATAATTTTTTTAATAGACTTCTTATTTCATCTTGTGAAAGTTCAGAAGAACTTTCTAATAATTGATTAAGATTATTTTCTTGCTCTATGGGCTCCATAGACTAATTCTACATTAATGATAAAAAAATAATTACCTATTCCTTGAAGAAGCTATATTAAGTTTTTTTCTATATTTTGTGATGGTTCTTCTTGCTAGGTTGAAACCTCTTTTATTTAACTCTATGGCAATTTTATTATCACTTTTAGGTTTTTTTTCATTTTCTATTATTGATTCAATTAGCTGCATTAACTGTAAAGGAGTAACATCTCTAGTTTTGGAAACAGATGAAACTAATAAAGATTTTAAAGGTATTATACCTTTTGGAGTATCTATATATTTTGATCTTAGAATTCTTGAAACAGTTGACGGATGAAGCCCAAGCTCATCTGATAGACTTTTGTTAGAAAGAGGGTTAATTTTTAAAGGATTATCTTGTAAAAAAGAAATTTGCCTCTTGCAAATTAACTCTCCTACTTGCATGACAGTGTCATTTCTTTTTTTAATTGAGCTAAGAAGCCATTTAGCATCCTGAATTTTATCTGCTAACTCTTTATTAGGGTTATTTTTTAACTGGGTGTTCGTCTTTTCAATTAAATTATGGTCAATTTTAATTTTAGGGAAAGTATCATTTATAAAATTAACAGAAAGAGATTTCTCTTTTAATTCAATTTTTAAATCTGGAATTATGTAATTAGTATTTTCATAGTTAAGACCTGGACTTAAATCACATGATTTAATTTCATTCATTGCTTTTTCAATATCTTTGACCGCGTATCCCCTTTTTTGAAAGGTATTAATAATATCTTCTAAACTCTCAGATCCATTCTGACTGAGTATTTCCTGACATAGCGCTTTAATCTTATGATTAAATTTTTTGGAGTCAATTTGTATTTTTATACATTCTTTGAAATCTCTAAAACCGACACCAATGGGTTCTAGTTTTTGAACAATATCTTTTAAAACATCGCTGACATCACTTATAGAGTATTTGTAGGAGAGCATTTCCTCTATTTCGTCCAACCCCTCCAATAATTGACCAGATTCATCAATACATTCAACTATGATCAGAGCTATTTCCTTTTGTTTATCATTTAAGCTTAAATCATTTACTTGATTTATAAGAGACTCTCTTAAATTTTCGACAGCTGCTACATTAAAATCAAAATCAGCATCATTATAATTTTCGTCAAACTCAAAATCGTCAGTAATTTCTTTTTCAACAAAAGGATTAATTTCAATCTCTTGATCAATTTTTTGAATTAGCTCATACCTAGATAATTGAAGTAAATCAATCGATTTTTTAAGCAGTGGAGTCAATGAAATTTTTTGTTTTTGCTTAAATTCTTTAATTAATGAAATAGCCATGATGGTTTAACTATACATATCACCTAAATAAACTTTTTTAACCATTTCATCTTTGATTAATGAATTTTTGTCACCTTTTGCAATAATTGAACCATTATTAATAACAATTGCATGATCACATATTTCTAATGCCTCGCGAACATTATGATCGGTAATTAAAATACCAATATTTTTATTTTTAAGCTTTATAAGAACTTGTTTAATTTCATCAATAGCTATTGGATCTATTCCAGCAAAGGGTTCATCTAAAAGAATTATCTTTGGATTTGCTGCAAGTGTTCTTGCAATTTCAACCTTTCTTCTTTGACCACCTGAAAGCTGTCTTCCTTTATGGTTTAAGATTTCTGATAAATTAAATTCATCAATTGATTTAGTTATAAAATTTTGTATATCCTCTTTTCTTTTAAATGATAATTCTGCAAGACCTAATAAGTTTTCATAAACTGAAAGATTCTGAAAAATAGAAGGCTCTTGTGGCAAGTACTTTATTCCCATTTTTGATCTTTTATGCATAGCAAAGCTTGAAACATTTTCATCCGCCAAAAAAATATCACCTTTATCTGCTTTTATTAGCCCAGCTATCATGTAAAAGGTTGTAGTTTTACCAGCACCATTTGGCCCCAAAAGACCACTAATACAACCCGAAGGCACTTCAAAACTTATATTGTCTACAATATTTTTATCTTTAATTGTTTTATTTATGTTTTGTATTGAAAGCATAATTAATTATTTGATAAAACTTCACCATTTCTTGCGTTTAAAATTATTTCTTTAGATGAGATGCTTATATCGTCATAGTAGATAGTCGCATTACCAACTAGTTGTATTTTATCTGTTTCTGTAAAAATAATTTCGTCAGCGCTGCCAGTAAAAAAATTATTTTTAGCAGTTGATGAAATCTTAGATGGCTCGCCATAGACTGAGATAATTTTATTTATTTTGTTAAATATTGCTTCACGAGCTTCAATAGTAAATTCACCAGATTTTATAAAGACCCCATCATTAAAAAAAATTTTATTTGACTTCTTTTCTACCTCAATTGCGCCAGAATTTATAATAATATTATTTGATTTGAATTGATTATCTTTTGATTGACCATATGCCAAGTTACATAGTATTAATAGAGATAGGAGGCTTACTTTATTAAATTGCAAGTTATAAAATCCTTGCTTGAATTAAGTCATGCATTGATATTACACCAACATTTTTATTTTTTTTCATTACAACCAAAGTAAAGATTTTATTTTTTTCCATTATTCTCGCTGCATCAACAGCTAATGCATCCTCTTCAATTGTTTTAAATTTCTTAGTCATTACATCTTTAATCTTTGTTGTATTAATATCAATTTTTTGATTTAAACACCTTCTCAAATCACCATCTGTAAAAATACCTTCAACTTTTGAATGTTTTTTTACAAGAGTTATCCCTAAATTCTTTTCTGAAATTTCAATCAGAGCATCTGAAAGAATTGTATTTAAGCTTACTGATGGTATTTCAGATCCTTGATGCATTAAATGCTTTACTTGAGTAATTAATTTTTTACCTAGCTTTCCAGCAGGATGAGAAGATGCAAAATCATTTGAGGTAAAGCCTTTAGATTCTAATAGTGCAATTGCCAAGGCATCACCAAATGCTAATGCAGATGTTGTAGAAGATGTTGGAGCAAGATCAAGGGGGCATGCCTCTTTAGATTTAATAACAATAGATATATCAGATGCTAAAGCAATTGAAGATTTATTATTACTAGTAAGGGATGCTAGTTTATAAGAGGATCTTTTTAGTGAGGGAAGAATATTAATAATTTCATCAGTTTCACCAGAATTAGATATTAAAAAAACAATATCTTTTTTTTCTATCAAACCCATATCTCCATGAGCAGCCTCTGTTGGATGAATAAAAATTGATCCTGTCCCTGTGCTAGAGAGAGTTGCTGATATTTTTTGACCAATATGACCAGATTTACCAACTCCCATAATTATGAACTTTCCTTTGTTTGATCTTATTGAATCACAAAGTTGAGTAAAATTTTTATCTATTTGATTTGCAAGACTATTTATAGCATTAGACTCTATTTTGAAAGTTCTTTTAGCTGACGCAATGTAGTTAAATTTTTTCATAACTTTAGTAAGTTTGCTCGATTTTTATTATCTTCTAAATGCTATAATAGAACAATGTTAACACTACTAAAAAATTTTTTTACTGTATTGATTCTTTCCTCATCAATTAATCTATGGTCTGATGAAAATCCATACAATTTTATTGACTCTAATGCTCAAAAGATGGTGATTGTACTAAAAGAAAATAAATCATTATTCTTGGAAGATAGAAAGTTATATGAGCAAAAAATAAAAGAAATTTTTGAGCCAATGATTGATTTTAGAAGAGTTGCTGCAACTGTTATGGGTAAAAAGTACTACTTAGCCTCATCTAAAGAACAAAGAGCTGAATTTGTAGTAATTTTTAAAGATTCTCTTTTAGATACATATGCTGAAACTTTAGCCCAGTGGGAAAACCAAACAATCACTACGATTTTTCCAAAAAATATGGAAATCCAAACTAACAATTTGAAAAATATTGAGGTACAACAAACTCTTAATACAGGTAGCAGCAAATATCCAATTTCTTATAAGCTCAGAAAAAATAAAGATAACAGCTGGTCAATAGTGAACATAATTGTAAATGGTGTAAATTTAGGACTAACATTTAGGAATCAGTTTCAAGCCCTAGCAATAAAAAATAATGGAAATATCGAATCTACCCTTAATGGATGGGTTTCTGATGCAGGAGATGCTGGAATAAGTGGATAAAGAACTAATAAGAGAAATTATCTCTTCAGCAATTCCAAACTCTAAATGTGTTTTTGAGGGAGATTCCTGCAATCTAAAACTGATGGTCATATCAGGTTCTTTTAATGGAATTTCTCTAATAAAACAACACAAGATGGTTTTAAGTCCTCTGAAAGAACATTTTGAATCAGGTACACTGCATGCCCTTAGCATAGAAACAAAAACAAGTTAAATGGAAAAGTTATTAATAAAAGGAGGCGCCTCTTTAAAAGGTGAGATAAGTTGTTCAGGTGCAAAGAATGCAGCACTACCAATGATTGCTGCAACAATATTATCGGATGAAGATGTTATTTTAAAAAACTTACCATATCTTCAAGACATTACAACAATGTTTGAATTATTGGGCTCTATGGGTGCTGATATTCTTTTAAATGAAAACATGGATTTCACTATTGCTACAAATAATCTAAGGGAAAAAGAAGCCAGATATGAATTAGTCAAAACCATGAGAGCATCAATTCTTGTTTTAGGGCCATTAGTTGCAAAATACGGTGAGGCTAGAATTGCATTGCCTGGTGGCTGTGCTATCGGGAGCAGACCAGTTAATTATCATTTAGATGCTTTAGAGCAACTTGGTGCAACTATAACTCTTAAAAATGGTTATATTGAAGCGAGTGCAAAAAAACTAATTGGATCAAAGATTAAATTTGATGGTATTACAGTTACCGGGACAGAAAATATAATGATGGCAGCTTGTTTGGCTGAAGGTACAACAACCTTAACCAATGTAGCTAAAGAACCTGAAATTATTGATTTGGCAGAATTTTTAAACAAAATGGGTGCAAAAATATCTGGAGCAGGTTCTGATGAGATAACTATTGAAGGTGTTGAGAGATTATATGGAACGGAACATAGTATCCCGGCTGATAGAATTGAAGCTGGAACATATCTAGTTGCTGCTGCTGTTACAAATGGTGAAATAAAGATCAATGGTATTAACCCAAATAGATTGATAAAAGTATTAGATAAATTAATTGAAACAGGAGCTAAAGTTGAGACTAGTGAAGATTCAATTTCATTGATCATGAACAAAGATAAGCCCAAACCTGTTGACATTACTACAGCACCTTTTCCTGAATTTCCAACAGATATGCAGGCTCAGTTTTCAGTTATAAATGCGTTAGCAAATGGTGTTTCAAATATTTATGAGACTGTTTTTGAGAATAGGTTTATGCATGTTCAAGAATTAAATAGAATGGGTTGTAATATTCAAATTAATGGCAATCAGGCTGTTATTGAGGGCGTTGATTCATTATATGGCGCAGAAGTTATGGCAACAGATTTAAGAGCTTCGGCGAGTTTAATTTTAGCAGGGTTGTGCGCCAAAGGAGAAACAAAAGTAGATCGTATTTATCACATAGATAGGGGATACGAACGCATAGAAGAAAAACTAAATTACTTAGGCGCAAATATTATTAGATTACCGAGTTAATTCTTTTATTTCAGATGATTCGATTTCAATTGATTTAAAAGTATTATTGCTTGAAATAATTTCAAAACTTATATTATTTCCAAGGCCGGCAAACTTTAAAGAAGAAGTTAAATTTTTCCAACTCCCTTCATTATTATTAATTCGAATAATTACATCATTAACACTTGCACCTTTCTCATACAAAGGCCCAACTGAATCAATTTCAACAATTCTTAATCCGTTTATTAAGTTATTATTTAATCTTAACCTTATAGGTGCTACTCTAAAATTACCTATCCAACCAGATCTAATTTCACCGTACTGAATTATTTCAGATGCTATCTGAACAATATTATTGGACGGAATTGCAAACCCC
>Ga0255762_10003389_pt1 | contig 12567 bp, 7 predicted proteins | sample 101ome_16_FD_179962 | JGI IMG/M metagenome (GOLD analysis project Ga0255762, IMG submission 179962) | Coastal salt marsh microbial communities from the Groves Creek Marsh, Skidaway Island, Georgia - 101401AT metaG (version 2) | ecosystem: Environmental > Aquatic > Marine > Intertidal zone > Salt...
CGCCGAGAGGTACGTCTTCAACGTCGGGGAAGGTTTTCAGCGGTTTTGCGTCGAGCGGCGACTGCGACTGTCGAGACTCGCCTCGAACGTGTTTCTCACGAGAATCGATTCGAGCGCGTGCGGGGGGCTCGTGGGGATGTTGTTGACGATGAGCGATCAGCGAGCGTCGGTGGAGGATGGTGGGGGGGACGCGTCGAGGACGGTGACGGCGCGCGGTCCGCGACGACGCGTCGGCGCGTTGACGCGGGCGGCGAGGACTTTATTCGGGAACGGACGCGCGGTGACGCTCGAGGACGGTGGATTCGATCGCGTTGATGGTGGTGCGGTGTTGGTGGACGACGAATCGGTGGTGATTCGCGGGGTGGTTTTGGGTGAAGACGCGACGACGTCGGGACGCGGCGAAGGCGAAGACGCTTCGGACGACGACGACGGGTACGATTCCTTTGACGACGAACGCGCGTCTAAACGCGTCAAGACGTCGAACGCACAGCGAGTCTACGCATCGGCGTGTTACGACGTCAAACTCGCCGGAATTCCCGGTAAATTCGACATGGCGGCGGCGACGCGACTCGGCGTCCCCAACGGTCCGCAGCGCGGTCGGCTCGTCAAGGGCGAATCGATAACCCTCGACGACGGACGCGTCGTCACGCCGGACATGTGCGTCGGTCCCGAACAACCCGGACCGAGAATCATCGTCTTCGATGCGCCGACGCTCGCGCACGCGCGCGAGGCTCGAGCGCGAGGTGACGCGCTCTTCGGCGACGTCTCGGACGCGAGCGTCGTCGTTCATCTCGCCGGCGCCGACGTCGTCTTCGACGAGGAATACGCCGACATCGTGCGTCGTGTCTTCGGTGCCGCGGTCTCGGCGACGCACGTGTTTGCGAATTCAAAATCCATGGACGAAACACCGGTGTTCGCGTCGTCGGCGAGGATACAGGCGAGATTACACGCGGTGTGTCCGCGAACGTTTCCCGAACGCGAAGAACGTTCGCCGCCGCCGTCTCCGTCTCGCGGTGACAACGCCGAGACGCGCGACGTCGTCCCGACATCGATTCCCAACGCAGTCGCGGGACGAAACATGTTCAAGTACACGCTAATTCCGACGAAAAACGCGGGTCCGGACGCGAGCGAGGTACCGCGGCGCGTTCCGGGATTCGCGCACCGTCGACGCGTGACGCGCGAGACGCTCGACTTGGCGGCGCGCGCGAGACGCGACGCGAGTCCGTCGGCGTCGGCGTCGATGTCCGCGGGGGCGGACGTGGACGTCCCGGAGTGCGTGCGCAGACTCAAGCGCGGAGACGTCGAGGTGGTCTTCTTGGGCACGGGATCCGCGATGCCGGCCAAGTATAGAAACGTGTCGGGATTTTTTATGAAATTCGGCGGCGACGGGTACGGCGGAAACGTCGCGTTGGATCTCGGTGAAGGATCGCTCGCGCAGTTGATACGACGGTACGGCGTGGAAGACGTGGAGAATAAACTCAAGGAGATGCGATTGGTGTGGATCTCGCACATTCACGCCGATCACCACGTGGGATTGACGCGCACGCTCGCCGCGCGCGCCGACGCGTTTCGGCGCGCTGGCGTCGAACCGCCCTCGATTCCCGTCGTCGGTCCGCGTCCGTTGCGACGATTCTTAGAGTTATACGCCGAGGTGGAAGATTTGTGTTGCGATTTCATCGATCTCAGCGAGACGACGCAGGATAAGTGGGAGAGTGAGACGATGAGTCCCGCCGTCGCTCGATTGCGAAGCGCGTTGGCGGGCTCGGACGCGCGCGAAATCATCGCCGTTCCCGTCTTCCACTGCGCCCACGCGTACGGTGCGAAACTCGTCGGTCATCGAGGGTGGTCAATGGTGTACTCTGGCGACACCCGTCCGTGTCCGAGTCTCGTTCGAGCGGCGAAAGACGCCACGCTCTTGATTCACGAGGCGACGTTTGAAAACGGTTTAGAGGACGAGGCGAAGAAGAAGCGTCACTCCACCACGGGCGAGGCGGTCCAGACGGGCATCGACGCTCGGTGTTATCGCACCATTCTCACCCACTTTTCACAGCGGTACCCGAAAATCCCCGTGTTTGACGAGTCGTACACGGCGCGGACGACGGTGGCGTTCGACCTCATGAACGTCGACTTCGCGGATTTACCCTCGCTTCCGCGACTCTTACCGGCGGTTCGATCGCTCTTCGACGACGACGACGAGATCGCGCGCGAGGCGGCGATGGGAGACGACGGAGACGACGAGTGAGTGAGGCGTGGAGAGCGTGACGAGCGACGTGTACAGCGTCGTGTTTAGAATTGCTTGTATTAAAAAATGTCATCCGACTGTGCGTCGGTCTAGCGTCGTCGCGCGTCGCGATTAAAACCAGTTGCGCTTCTTCGGCGCATCCTTCACCACCAACGCCATCGCTTCCTCGCAGGCATCAATCTTCGCCGCGAGAATGAAATCATTCGTCGTCATGCCCTTGACAGCCTCCGTGCCGAGCTCCACGAGCGCCGCGCTCTCGCTCGTCGCCTCCGCCGTCGCCGCCGGCCACCCCTCGCGCGCGCACACGCCCTCGACCAACGCCACGAAATTCGCCGCCTCCCCATCCTTTAACGAAAACTCCCGACGCAAACACTCAAAGTGCGCGCGTCCCGGACGAATCTTCCAGTCCCACACCTGCTTACGAAGCACCTCTTGCCCTTGGAAATCCAACTTTTCCGCGTACGCGCCCTCGGCGGCGCACGACTTGTTCACAACCTTCACCATGTCCGCCATCTCCGTCGGCACCTGCAAGATGTGATCGGTGTCGGCGTGTCCGAGAACCTTGGAGGTGAATCCACTCTCGATCTCGCCCGCGGTGGCGTCGCGCGCGCCGATGTCACCGCCGAGACCGCCCACGTCTTCTTGCTGCCGGCTCGTGCCGACGTTGATGCCGCGGACGAGAACGACGCGAGACGCGCGCGAGACCGCGGGCGCGGCGGCGCGAGAGACGCGCGGGGCGATCGGCTGGGCGCGGGCGGCGGCGCGCATGTCGACGGTCGCGGAACGGCGCGGAGTGACGACGCCGCCGCGACGCGCACCGAAAAGAGTTTCGTGAGGTTTCTATGCATTTGGAGAGTCGTGACTCAAGAAGAGGGGGTACTCGAAAAAGTGGATTTCCCCCTATCCAGAACACGGTCGCGCTCCATTTTGGGGGAGTCCCCCAAACGGCGAGTTATGAACCCTCGGGATATCGATCGTCACGTCCCTCGAGTCGTCGAACGAATCTTCAGAAAGCGCCGACGCCGGCACCGCGACGCGACGCGCGCGCGGGAAACGAACGAAAACATGCGCGCGCGCGTGCTCTTTCTCGTCGTCGCGTTCGTCGTCGTCTCTTCCGCGTCGTCGGTCTCGGCGGTGGATGGGAACGCGTTGGATTCGGTGGCGTCGAGGGCGAGAACCGTTCGCGTGTACGGAGTCGAGGGCGACGACGACGGCGACGACCGCGCGTCCAGAGGCGGTGCGATGACGTCGTCTGCGTCGTCGTCTGTGTCGTCGGCGTACGAGTACGAGTACGAGTACGGCGACGAGGCGTGGATGGACGAGACGTGGTGGCGCGAGTTCGAGACGGCGGATTCGGGACGAAGGCGCGGGACGGACCCGTCCGCCGCGCCGCGAACCTTCGACGAGTACGTCGAGTTAGAGGTGGCGAAATTGGAGGTGAGTCTGTTGGAACAGTCCACGGGCACGGATGCGGATCGAGAGGCGATTCGACGGACGTTGGATGACATCGCGTACGATATTCAAGCGGATTTAGAGCGCGTGGCGCAGACGCGAGCGTCGGAGATGACTTATCGAGGTGATTTCGCGCCGGCGTATCATCCACCCCCGGATTTCGTGGCGTATCAGAACGACGCGTACGTGATATACGACGCCGATGGCTCGCGCGTGATGTTTGAACCGCAAGGCGAGATCGGACGTCTCATGCAACAGTTGACGTGGTTCACCACCATTTTTCCGGGCAATCCCACGGCGCTCGACGATTACATGCGATGCGCCACGCTCGTGCGTCCGTGCAGCGTGGAAGAGGTTTTACGCAAGTGCACGTACGAACCGCGCGGAACGTGGTATCGCGAGCGCATCTCGCGCATGAACGCGCCTCTGACGTGGAGCTACTGCCAACCGGATTTGGAACAAGTGTACGAGTATTGCACGCCGATCGAGGTGCAGAGCGGTCTGTGCGACCCGAGACGCGCGCGAGAGCGCATGTACCTCTCACAAACCGTCGCGATCAACGGTGGCGTTGCGCCATGTTTGCGTTGGCGCACGAACATATTCGGAACGCGGGAGTGCATCGACAGGGGACTTCGTTGAATGTACAAGTGTTTATTTTTGTAATCGTAAAAGCTGCGTCAGAGGTGGTCGGTGTCTTCGCTCGCGTCGTTCGTCACTTGACGTTTTTCACGAGACAATTTTCAACGCCGCTCGTCGCGTCGCCGACCACCGTGCCAGACTGCCACGCCGGCGTGCTCATCTCCATCCCGTTCCCGAACCACGGATGTGCGTCGGAGGGGTCGCCCGCCATGCGTCGTCTCGCCGCGTTGGACGGTTGAATGTCCTCCATGGCGTCCGTGAGGGAACGAGATCGAGAACCGATCGGCACGTAGTCGCGTAACCATTCGCCTTGGTATATCTGCTGAGGTCGCATGATTTTTTGATCGGGATCGTTCAGACTCTCGCGCCAGTGCGAGAGGTAACCGGCGGCTCGCGGAATGGCGAAGAGCACGGTGAAGAATTCGGGCGGGAACCCCATGGCGCGATACACGAGTCCACTGTAAAAGTCCACGTTCGGGTATAGTTTGCGCTTGACGAAGTACTCGTCCGCGCGCGCTTGCTTTTCGAGCTCGATGGCGACGTCGATCAAGGGATCGCGACCGACGAGTTCGAAGACGTCGTTGGCAATCTTGCGAATGATTTTCGCGCGCGGATCGAAATTCTTGTACACGCGATGACCGAATCCGAACATCACGTATCGCTTTTCCTTGACGCCGGCCAAAAAGTTTGGAATGTTCTCGACGTTTCCGATGCGTTCGAGCATCTTCAACACCGCCTCGTTGGCGCCGCCGTGGAGTGGTCCGTAGAGGGCGCCCACCGCGCCGGCGACGGCGCAAAACACGTCGACGCCGCTCGACGCCAAGTGTCTGCACGCCGCTGTGCTACAATTCATCTCGTGTTCAGCGTGGAGTAAAAACATGACGTCCAACGCCTTGGCGAGCTTCGGGTGCGGTCTGTGTCGACTGTCCAAACCCGCGTCGAGCATGTACAAAAAGTTTTCGGCGTACGACATTCTCGTGTTCGGCGCCGCCGGCGCGCGTCCGGTGTTGCGGTGATACGCGTGCGCGGCGAGCGTCGTCATCTTTCCGATGATTCGCACGATTTGTTTATCCTGAACCGCGTGTGAATTGTAAATGCCGCCTCCGGCGATTGCCGGATTTTGTTCCGGATGCATCGAGCTCAGAGAATTCAAACCCGCCAACATCACCGCCATCGGATGCGCGTCGTGCGGTAACGCCTCGATCGCGTGCACCACCTGCACCGGTAACGCGCTGTGCCTCGCGATCGCCCGTTCCCATTCCATCAACTGACTCGCGTTCGGTAAATCTCCGTACACCAACGCGAACGCCGTCTCCAGATACGTCGACGTCTCCGCCAACGTCTCGATCGGGTACCCTCTGTATCGCAAAATCCCTCGATCACCGTCGATGTACGAAATCTTCGATCGACACGGCGCCGTGTTCACGTACCCAGGATCGTACACGACCAACCCTCGACCGTCTCCGCCCGCCGTGATTCGTTTAAACGCCGCCGCGTCGACGCACCCATCCGCCGAGATTGCCACGTCGTACGACTTCCCCGTGCGTCCGTCCACGCACCGCAACGTCCCGGCGCCCCCGCTCGGAGTCGGCCGCGCGCGCACTTCGTTTCTCGACGCCCCATCGTCGCCTCGACCGTCACCGTCGTCGTCCGCGCGTCTCGGCGCGACGTGATTCGCCACCGTGCCCAGCCGCCGGTTGGCTGATAATTCCTGCGTGCCCATCGTCGTCTCGCGGTCGCGCGCGCGTCGTACGCCTCGATCGCGCGTCGAAAAGGCGCGATGGATCGTCTTCTATCACTTTGTGCGCTCGAACGTCGTCTCGACCGCGCGTCACGCGCGTGAGTGACGTGGGCGCGTCGGATTTCGACGAAAAGTTCGTTAACGAGAGATCCTGACTCGGATTGGGCGCCGTCGTCAAAACGCGCCCTTCGTTCGCGCGGCGCGGTGACATCGCGCGCGTGGTCGAGTGTGCGCGGGAACGCGAGGCGAGATGCGCGTGTACGACGCGTCGCTTCGCGTCGTTCGCGATGCGCGCGCGTACGCGGACGAGTTGATGAATCTGTGGGTATTTTCGGCGGCGACCGGTCCTCCGCGCGCGCCGACGCCCGGATCGTTTAAGCGAACGGCGGCGACGCCGGCGCGGGCGGTGATGCGATTCGTGCGACGGGCGTACGAGGATCGTCGCGCGCGAGCGGTGTTGGTGGTGATGCTGGCGTTGGCAGCGGCGGGCGCGGCGAGCTCGAGGTCGGGCGAGGACAGACGCGAGCGAAGGGCGAGAGCGCGACGACGACGTGGGATATTGGCCGAGATGGCCAAGGCGGAGACGTACGAGGCGTTCGAGGACGCGGCGATCGAGCTGGAGCGGTTCGACGCGCAGGAGGAGGAGAGAAGAGCGGCGAGCGGCGAGGGCGAGTTGACTCGCGGCGGTTGGGGGAGCGGTTCGAGGACGTACGACGTGGATCTCATCGACGAGCAGCTGCGGCAGTTGCAGGCGCAGCGCGCGGCGGGGAACGTGGAGGAGATGATGTTTCTGTTGCGAGCGGACATTTTACGCAATCTTGGGTCGTTGGATTCGAGCGATCAAAAGGTTCGAATGACGCTGAGCGGGCAGACGCACGGCGTGCCTCGGGCGGTGCGACAGTACATGACCGAGCTCAAGAGTCAATTGATCAGCATCGCGCAGGACGAGACGGTGACGATTCAGGAGAAATTAGTATTTTTACAGGAAACGAGGCACTGTTTCGGACGAACGGCGTTATTGATGAGCGGCGGGGGCACGTTGGGGACGTTTCACGTCGGCGTGGCGCGAGCGTTGAATAGAAAACATTTACTCCCGCGCGTGCTCGCAGGATCGTCCGTTGGATCGATCATCGCGGCCATTATAGGCAGTCGAACGCAGGATGAGCTGGATGAATTTTTCAGCGACGATCACTTTTGGGATCTGTTGCCCGATTTGACGTTTTTCAGCGGCAACGATCCCATGAGCGTGATGAAGCACTACCTGCGCACGGGCGCTCTGCACGATATTGAATTCTTCCAGCGATGCCTTCGAGCGTTGCTCGGAGACTTGACGTTTCAAGAGGCGTACGATAGAAGCGGAGGTCGCATTCTGAACGTGTGCGTGTGCGCCACGACGGTCGGCGAAAAGCCGCGCCTGCTCAACTACCTCACGTCTCCGCACGTCGTGCTCTGGTCGGCTGTCGCCGCGTCGTGCGCGTTTCCGTCCCTGTTCCCGCCGCAGCCACTCCTGGCAAAATCTCGGAACGGCGCCTTCGTCCCATGGCTACCCGAAGGGAAGCTCGGACCGAGACGGTGGCGAGACGGTAGTCTCGAGGCGGATTTACCCGTGGATAATCTGCGACAACTCTTCAACTGCAATTACTTCATCGTCTCGCAGACGAATCCACACATCGTTCCTCTGTTGCGCGTGAAGCGCTGGTTTACCTCGTGCGGAAGCGCGCTCGCGCTCGTCGCCTACTTCGTGGAGAGCGAGTGGAAACATCGATGTCGACAAATTTTGGATCTCATTCCGAGCATCGACGTCTTCGACGTCTTCAAACTCTTCGGCCAACAGTGGGAGGGCGACGCCACCGCCGTCATGTGGTACACGTGGAAACAGTTTTCACACATCGCCAGCAATCCCACGCGCGAGTTCTTATTCGAGACCGCCACCATGGCTGAGAAGGAAATCTGGCCTCAACTCGCCACCATCGAGCACGCGTGCGGCGTCGAGCTCGTCCTCGACGAGTGCGTCACGTCCCTCCGCAAACACCTCCGCCACCACGGCCGCATGGGTTCCCGCGGCCGCGTCCCGAGTTGGAACACCGTCTCCTTCGCCTCTCGAGGTTCCTACGTCCAGATGGAGCGCAACGCCAGCGACGCCGGCGACCTCGCCCGCGGTTCGGGAGCCGTCTCCCCCAAACGTCGCGCCTCCAAATCTTCCAGCGCCGTCAGTCTCATCTACTCCGAGGACGCCGCCGAGGACGATACCATCCTCCCCAACGACATCATCGCCGCCGCCGAGAGCGCCAGCGAGGCGGACATCGCGCGCACGCTCTACGATTCTCGCGACGGTTCGCCGGCGCCTCGCCGAGACGCCTAACATTTCTCACCACCGCCCGCGAGCGCGAATAGACCGCGACACACCCCGTCGCTCGTCATTCATGTACATGTACGCACGTAATCCATCTCTCACCGCCATCGATCGCGTCTCGACGTCACACCGCGCGAACGCCTCCAACGCGTCCCCGGCGACTCCAAAGACCCAAAGCGACTCGATCGTCACACACGCACGCCTCGACCATGGCGTGGGGAAACACCACCGCGTGGAGCGAACAGGTGCGCCCGACGACAAAATACGCATCGCACCCGTCGTTCGCGCGCGTCGTCGAGTCGCGTCGTCGCGCGCGTCGTCACGCGCGATCCGCGCGCGTCTTTACCGCCGGCGGCGGCTCGAGGCGTTGCCGCGTTCGATGCGCGCGCGGCGGTAAAGACGCGCGTCTCGACGGTCGGTCTGCCGTGAAAACGATGCCTCGAAATTGGTCGCGTCGTTCGCGCGCGGTGGGATGGACGAACCGTCGTCGCGCGCGCGTCGAGACGGTGGGGACGGTTGGTGATTGTGATCTGGGCTCGGACGACGACGCGAGCCGAGAGGACGCGCGCGACGGATGACTGACTGACGACGGGTGGTGTGGGTTTTTCGCGATGAACGCAGACTGATGATGTGAAAGACGACGCACCGGCGGCGGACGCCGCGTTCCCGTCCCTGGGAGACGCGGTGAAGGAGGACGCGTCGTTTCCGACGCTCGGCACGGCGGCGGCGGTGAAGGAGACAAAAAAGGAAAAGAAAACCAAGGGTGTCAAGCTCTCGCTCGCGGAATTCGCCGGTGGTGCCGGTGGATCGTCGTACGCACCGCCCGGTCGATCGGGCGGCGGTGCTTTCTTTGGCCGCCGCGATGACATCGTGCTTCCGTCTGGGCCGAGCTCGCGACCGGACGACGATCCGCGCGACGAACGACTCGGCGGCGGGTTCGATCGTGGGTACGGCGGCGATCGCTACGGCGATCGCGGCGATCGCGGCGATCGCGACGATCGTCGACCGGGTCGGTACGATCGAGACGCCGGTGAGTTTGGCGACAGAGAGAGTCGCGAAGAGCAAGGGCCGTCGCGCGCGGATATGTCCTCCAACTGGGGATCCGATCGTCGCGCGCCCCCCGTGGACGATCGTTACGGCGACAGACGCGGAGGGTACGGTGAACGACGCGGAGGGTACGGAGACAGAGGCGGATACGGAGACAGAGACGGCGGCGACCGCTACGGCGAACGCGAGGAACGCAGAGGTTTCGGCGATTTCGCCGAGCGTCCGCCTCGCGAGGAGCTCGGACCGTCGCGCGCGGACGAGAGCGAGAGCTGGAGCAGAGACAGAAAGCAACTTCCCGAGCGTGATTCGCGGTACGAAGACAGAGCGCCGCAAGTGGATAGAGATTGGGGCTCGTTGCGCAACCGCACCGCCGCGGCGCAACCGCCGGCGGATGATAGATACGCCCCGCAGGGCGGTGAGCGTCCGAAGTTGCAGCTCAAGCCTCGTTCGGAATCCGCGTCGACGAACGCGAGCTCGGGGTCAAGCTCGCTCTTCGGTGGCGCCAAGCCCGTGGATGTCAAGTACGTCGAGGACAAGCCTCGCGAAGCCATTCCCGCGCGAAGCGAGGAACGCCCGTCCGAGCGCCGCCAATACGAAGAACCGAAGGACTCCGACGGCGATCGATGGGGACGCAAGCCCTCTTTCAACGCTCGCAAGGAGGACGATCTTCGCGAGGCGACGCCCGAGGAACGCGCGGCGAGACCCAAGCTCAATCTCCAAAAGCGCTCCTCCGACGCCCCCGTCGGCGTGGCGCAGACGCAGAGCTCCCTCTTCGGAGGCGCTCGTCCGCGCGAGGAGGCGCTCAAGGAAGCCGGCCGCGATTGGCAGGCTGAAGACTTGAAACGCTCCGTCGGCGCTGTCAAGCGTAAGGAATTCAAGGAGGAAAAGGAACTCAAGGCTAAGATTCAAGCCGCCAAGGACGCCGGCGAGGACGTCTCCGCCCTCGAGCTCGAGCTCACCAAGCTCTCCCTCCAACTCGACGACAAGTTCCGCTTCGCCAAGCCCAAACCACACGACGCCACCAAGGACGCCACCAAGGACGCCACCAAGGACGCCACCAAGGACGCCACCAAGGACGCCACCGACGACACCACCGCGCAATCCGCGCCGGCGTCGCGCGCGCCCAAAACCGCCGACGCGCCCGCGCCCGTCGCCGCGAAAAACGTCTTCGACGCCCTCGCCGACGAGCTCAACGCGTGAGCCCACTCCTCGCGCGGGGCACGACCACGGTCACATCTCACAATATCACACGCATTCCTCATCACACCGCTCGCCTCGTCCCCGTCCCCGTCTCTCCGCGACGCGCAACCTCCAGGTGGGCACTTTCCGATGACTTGACCGTCACTCCGCGTCATGTTTCGAAAACTCTTTGGATACGCGCGCGCGTCCGCGACGACGTCGAGCGCGAGCGACGGCGTCGGGCGAGGAACGACGACGCCGATCGATGCGATCGATAAGATCAAGACGGTGCGCGACGGCGCGCGACGCGACAGGCTCGGCACGCGAATGAATGCGCGAGGCGAATCATGAATCGTGTGAAATCTCGAAAGGATCGACGCGTCGTGACGCGCGCGCGGCGACGCGCGCGGGGATGCGCGCGCGTGATCGTGTGTGCGTCGATCGTGGACTGACGCGAAAGAACGACGTTCGGGACGACGCAGACGTTGGAGATGTTGGAAAAGAAGGAGGCGCTCATGGGCAAGAAGATCGCCGAGGAGCTGGCGCGCGCGCGCGAGGCGAATCGTCAGGGAAATAAGCGACGAGCGATTCATCATCTGAAGAAGAAGAAGATGTATGAGGCGCAGTTGGACGCGCTGGCGACGTCGCAGTTGAAATTACAGGAACAAGTCATCATGTTGGAGGGCTCCAAGGCGACGAGCGAGACGTACGGAGCGCTTCGAAGCGGCGCGGACGCCATGCGACGAATGGCGAAAGAGACGAGGATCGAGGACGTGGACGCGACGATGGACGTGATAAACGAGCAGACGGATCAGATGCGACAGGTTCAGGAGGCGCTGGGACAACCGGTGGGATTCGCGGCGGAGTTGGACGAGGACGAGTTGGAGGAGGAATTGAAGGAACTGGACGCGTTGGAGGTGGAGGACAGTCTGCTCGATCGCGAGTTGGCCAAAGAGTTGGAGGAACCGGCGATGCCGAGCGTGCCTTTACCGTCCGTACCGGTCGCGCCGGCGGTGGCGGCGACGCCGGCGGACGAAGAGGCGGAGCTCAAGGCGTTGCAAGCCGAGATGGAACTTCTCTGAGGCGTCTCTTCGAGTCTTCGACGACGTCTTCGCTCGCGCGAACGAGTCACTCGCGCGTCACTCTCTGTTGTAGCACGAACGTATTCACATGTAGTCATCATTCATCGCCCATCACCCACCCACGCGCGCGCGCGCTCACCTCGTCGTCAATCGTCTCGTCCGCGCTCGGCCTCGACTCCGGCGCCCAACCGTTCGGTCCCGCGCGGCACACGGCGTCGCGTTCGCGCGCGCGTCTCGCCGCGACTCGCGTCTCGATCATGACCGCGGACGGTAAAAAGTACGTCTCACCCGTCGACGTCGTCCTCCTTCGCGCGCGCGCCCGTCTCGCCGCGCGATGTCCCGCGCCCATTTTAAATCATCCACGCTTTCGCGACAGCTCGCCCCCGCGAGCGACGACGACTGACGCCGCGCGACGCAGGTGGGAATTCACGGCGCCCAAGTATTACGATTTCGACGCCGATCCGGACGTCGCGGACGCGGACGCCGGGGTGGAGTCGTATTTCGAGAGCGCGGCGCCTCGGGCGTTGGCGACGCCGCGCGGGACGCGCGTCCGCGCCGGCGCGACGTCGAGCGGATTCAAAGCGACGCGGACGATGTCCATAGACGCGGCGTCGACGTTCATGTCCGATCCCGAGAACAGAGGCGTGAACGGGGACGTCGATAGGACGTCTCCGAGGGAGGGCGCGCGCGGGAAGACGCCGGGGAGGACGCCGGGACGACGGTTGGGCGCGCCGAGACGCGAGGCGGCGAACGGATGTTCAAAGACGCCGGCGAGCGAGAGCGAGAGGACGCCGGTGCGACGATCGCCGAGGTTGGCCGTGCTCGCCGAATC
>Ga0255762_10003407_pt1 | contig 12532 bp, 22 predicted proteins | sample 101ome_16_FD_179962 | JGI IMG/M metagenome (GOLD analysis project Ga0255762, IMG submission 179962) | Coastal salt marsh microbial communities from the Groves Creek Marsh, Skidaway Island, Georgia - 101401AT metaG (version 2) | ecosystem: Environmental > Aquatic > Marine > Intertidal zone >...
CGGCAAGCATACCACCTAGCATTACAAAGTCGGCCCCGCCCGCAAAAGCCTTAGCAATATCGCCAGGACAGGTACAACCACCGTCAGCAATAATATGACCCCCAAGGCCATGAGCGGCATCAGCACACTCAATAACGGCAGAGAGTTGTGGATATCCCACACCAGTTTGGATACGAGTAGTGCAAACGCTACCAGGCCCGATACCCACTTTAACAATGTCTGCTCCTGCAAGAATAAGTTCCTCCGTCATTTCGCCTGTTACTACATTTCCGGCGATGATTACAATATGTGGATACAAACGTCTAAACTCTGCAACAAAGTCACGGAATCTATTTGAATATCCATTTGCTACGTCAATACAAACATAACGCAACTTGTCGCCTGTTTGTTCATACACATCTCTAAACTTTTGATGATCTCTATCTGTGATACCTATGCTCATTGCAACATAATTGGTACGCTCATGATTTACATTTTCTTCCGCATCAAAATAACCTACAAGCTCATTTACGCTATAAGTTTTAACTAGGCAGGTAAACACTTGTGCTTCTGCTAGTTTGTCAGCCATTGCAAATGTACCAACGCCATCCATGTTGGCGGCCATAATAGGAATACCACGCCAGTGTCTATCTTCTGGACGTATTGATTCCATACTCATTTCTTCTGGCTGCCAGTTACGCCAAGTGTAACCTCTGTGTAGATCTACTTCTTTGCGGCTACCCAGTGTACTACGTTTAGGACGAATTAGAACATCCTTATAGTCTAACTTCATATCTTCTTCAATTCGCATATTTTACACCATAGTTAAATGCTAGAGAAACTCTTTCTTTATCTGTTGTGTTTGGCATTACTTGATGCTTCAGCCAAGAAGGAAATAACAACAGTGTTCCAGTCTCTGGTTTATATACTGCTTTCTCGCTAGTAAATTGATTATACTTCTTAAGATTAGGCATATAATATTGCATATCATCTGCCCTATGAAATTCTATATTACCCATATTCTTTTCTGCATATGGATAATATACTCCGCTTATAATTGAACCATGATGGTTGTGTAGTAAATTATAATCGCCTTTTTTATTAATGTTGAACCAAGCATTATAAAATTCTAGTTCTGGTAGTTCAACACTGCCGCAGGCTTTAGCAACTGCTTCATCGACAATTTTTATAAATTGATCAACTTCCTTTACTTCGTTACCAAAACTTTTGCTCTGCCAGCCGCCTTGATTAGTAAACGTAACTCCGTCTGAATACATACGCATTTCCTTTGCACATTTAATCAGCGGATCGTTGTTTATTTTTAACTTAGTTTGCCATACGATAGATGCAAACCAAATGTCGGCTTTGATGTCGGTCATTAATAACCAAATTCCTCTTGACGCTTTTTCACTTTCTTAAGCCAACGAGCTCTGCCTGCGGCCTTTGCTTTTTTACGCTTTTCGCTTGGCTTTTCGTAAAATTGTTTTTCTCGAATAGTTTGCAAGATCCCATCTTCTGCAACCTTTTTCTTGAATCTTCGTAGTGCTTTGTTAAAGTCACCATTACGAACTTCTACATGAAGTCCGCCAACCATTCTATGGTCATTGTCGAATTTTTTTCTCAAAGTTGTTTTCTCCTTCTTTAAATTGTTGAGCATCATATACTCTTTTAGTATTGATTACATTATACAACGAATCCTGGCTACTTGTCAAGTAATAAGTTGCCTCTTTCATTAAAAAATAACCAATTAGCCATTTGTGATCGAAGTTATCTATATCCAACAGGATACTATTAACACTGTTGGCTACTTCGATCAGCCATTCAATGCTATCTCCATCTTCCCATAAGTAAAGATTAAGATTTTGTTCTGTTTCTTTTAAAACAGAATTAATGTTTTCTTTAAGTGCATCACTTGGTGCAACCATTAAGAAACTGTATGTCTCGTTAAAGAGTTTAGATGGTGGTGTAATTAGATTTAGTTCTGGCATAATTAATCATTTTTCTTGTTAATCCTTTGCCATATGCTATTTTCTGATTGCTCTGCATTTTGCTTATATGACTCGGGTTCACTCATGTATTCTTCCCACGGTAAATGGTCTGTGTGCCCTCGTATATATAACTTCTTTTGAGCTTTGATGTTATCATCTGGATGCTCGTCTTTCCATTTTCTTTTTGCTTCGGACCAATCAAGATCTTCATCCATAGCATCAAGCTCTGCTTCCCTACGATCTTGTTCTTCCTTTGCAATAGATGCTTCTGCCTCTTGAAGCATTTTATTCCATGCGTCAACGTTTGATTCTTCCGACGACTCTAAATCTTTTTTTTCGATTACTTCAGGTTGTGGCTCATCAGTTTGTACTTCAGGCTGTTCCATTGGTTCAGCTGGTACATCTGCCACGGTAGGATTGTCTTCTGGTATAGGCTCTCCCACAGCATCATCTGTTGTAGTATTAGGTTGTGTATCATCTACTTCTTCCTTTTCAAAACTAGGCGGCACATTTTCTACTATGCGTTGTGCTCTGGCTTGTTCATATTCTTTTCTTTTATTGCCAGCTCTCCACGAAAAAGTATATTGACTTGCAATCAATAATAATACTGCTAGTGGATCAAATACAAATATAATTGTAACAATAACCCAACGTACTGCTTCTTCTAGCATATTTTTATCTGCTGTATCGCCGTAGATAAATTCTGCAATATATTTGATTGGGCCTACTTCTGCTTCTAGTTTACGGTATTCGCTTTCTAGTGCAATCTTTTCTTCTGTTAAACGATCAATTTCAGATGACGCTGTTCGAACACGTTCGTTCTGTTCATCTATGCTCTTTTGAATATCTTCTGCTTTGTTATCGTCTGCTAATCTATCACGTAAACGCTCAATAACTTTATTTGAAGATGCAATTTGATCATCTGCTTGTTTGCGTAGTCTTGCAATTTCTGCTCGAGCCGCTTCAATAGTAGCATTTCCTTCAGAGATACTAGCAATCTTTTCTACTAACTCGTCACGCTTTTTTCTGTTTGCTTCACGCCATTTGTCTACGGCATTCGATGTTAAGAAACCCCAATCACCATCTGGTGTGGTTCCTACCATACCTTGAACTTTAGCAATGTTTTCTTCACCGCCTTCGTTAATCCATGCTTGTAGTTGATTAAAGTCTCTATCCAATGCTTCAAGTTCGTTTGAGTAGAGTCCTGTTTGGTCTGCAATGATCTTGTTCTGTTCATCAATAGCAGGCTGAATACGACTGTAAGCATTGTCGATCCTTTCCTGTTCTTTATCTATCTGATCCTGTACATCACTGCTCGTATTTGTTTCGCTTGATTCTAGTACACGAATTCTATTTTCTGCACGACCAACAATACCTAATTGTCTATCAATTTCTTTTTGTATTGTTTCAACACGGGCAACAGTTTCTTCACTTGCTGACGTTTGTTCAATGTGTGCTTTAGATAGATAACCAAAGATGCCCATACTTGTAATAAGCATAAGCACAACTACTGCTAGACTTAGGTATGTCCTAAGCCACCAAGTAGCCTGTTTCCAATGTTTATGCAACCACACCGCAGTAACTAGTTTTGAAACTTCTAGTACTCCTCCCATTACCATAATAGGTAATGCCGCCGCGGCAAAAATAGCAACAAGGCCCGCCACAGAATAGTATATTGCTACCGCCGATATGCTTAAGGCGGTGATTAAAGTTAGTAAACCTAAAAACATCGTAATATATTTAACCTTAATATAGCAAGAACAAATACTATCTGATAAACCTCCATTGGTTGTCTATGTTGTTTATACAGGCTTTTTCAGTATAATCACGTTCTTTATTGCGATAAGTTACTTGTGTCATTAACACTCTGCAATAGCCGCCGCCTTGCGGATAGGTCATTGTAACGTGAACAGCACCTCGTGCATTAGAACTATCATCATGCCAATAAGTGATCTCGTTGTTCTCTAAATTATTGAGTGCATGGTACACTGCTTGTTCTTGTTTATGCTGAAGGTGTTTAGGCAACCTATAATAATTAAATTTTATTAGGTTTACACTTGCTTGTAGCACACCATTTACAGGTCTGTAGTCTGATGTTACACTAGAATGAACACTAGGACTTCCGCCACTACTGGCACAACCTGCAAGCAAACTAGAAACTAGGAACAACTTCCCAATAGCCATCAAGCCTTTGGCAAACATAACCTCTCCTTAATCCTTGCATAGTTTTATAATAGTATTCTCTACAGTTATCTGCAATACCAATTTGCTTCTTCCAATTAGGAATAGGACGATCGGTACATTCTACTTTGGTAGAACTAGATACAGTGCCGTCATTGTTTTCAATAACTTCGTCTGTATAACAATACTGTTGGTTAGACATCTCAGGAGTGCTAGAGCACCCACTGAGCATACTAATCGTTGTCAGACAGAGCAGTAACAGTACGGATGTTCTTGTCATTTTTAGCCTCTTGTAGCAAACCGTCAAACACTTCTAGTGGCATCTTGATACGTACATAAGTGTGTACTCTACCAGTTGCTCCTAGTTCATATGCATACTTCTTAACTTCAAGATGCTCACGAATGGCTGTATCGGCTGTTGTATGTTCTACAATAGTTTTATGAACACGACTTTCAATTCCATTGTTGCCGTTAATTTCAACAGTTGTACCTGAGTTTACAACACCGTTGATACGCTCTGCAAAACCTTTTACAGCAAATGCGTATGCTTGTGATTCACTTGCTTGTTCAAAACGACTTTCGCCCATACCACAAGAGTATGCATAGTCTGTTTTCCAGAACAAGAAACCTTCTGAACCAATTTGCTTACAGTCTTCGTACCACGAAGGGTGAGCTTTAGTTTCTCGCACTTCAATCTCTTTCATTGTAGAACAACCTGTAGCAAGCAATCCTACAATTCCTAGTGCGGCTAGCGACTTAAACGTGCCTTTCATTTGTGCCTCCTTTGGCCTTAGTTATATTGTTAGTATAATAATACACGAAACAGTTATAAAGGTCAACCTATTTTGGTAAAACTATTTCCAACGATAAAAAATGTGTACACCAATTCTACCTACGAGTTGTAGATCGCGAGCCCATTCTGGTGCTACATAATTTGCATGGTAGTGTGTTGCACCTTCTGTGATACCGCGATAGTCTTTGTAGTAAAGCATCATATATGCTGTCTGTTGTGCTTTGCTCCATGCTTCGCTGTCGATTGGGTCATCTGATTTACCGTCGCAATACCAAGAGAATTGACAAGCATTACGCACCATAACCATTTTGTTAGGATCTTTCCAACTCGGCTTTTGCTTACCTTGCTGTACTACTTCACAGATTGAATCTGGGTAACGAGCATCTTCAACACGGTTTAATACAACATCGGCAACAGCGGCCTGATCTGCTAGATTACTTCCTCGTGCTTCATAATAGATATTCTGTGCTAAACACCAAACTTGTGGTTCATTTTCTTGTGAGAACAAAATGTTCATATTTGCTTGTGCCATAGAAGTAGACATAAGCATTACTAATGCTAATATAAATTTTTTCATGATTTTCCCTCGCTCACTATTTATCGACGCATTTTTGCTATGTCTTCGGCTTGCTTTGTTCCACGCATAACCGGGACTGCGTTTGATTTGTGCATTGTTGCAATTCCGACAATGAGGTCGCCTGTGTATTGAGGACTTTCTCGTTTTGGACAGTATCCTGGTACTGCGTCCGACGTCTTGAGGCTTGGATAGCTCTCTGTGTTGCGGACATTCTGTTGATACGACGGGACATAAGGCTTGAACTCCTTTTCTTCCTTATTTCGTTTGGGAGCGTTTCCTTGAACATAGGAAACATAATCTTCAAATGTGTCATACTGCAAACTGTGCATATGCTGTTGACGCATACGTTTGTTATACTGACGCCACTCGACATGTAACTGGTCAAGTTGCTTTTGAGTTAGTTTTTTCTTCTTACGCTTCTTGTAGTTGGTCGTAGTCATATACGGCCCTACTAAATGCATAGTCATAATAAAACCCTGCCTTTCTTAGTTAATGTTTCACTAGTATAGCAGGGTTTTATTTAAAAGTCAATTACTTTTGGTTAAATTATGCGAATGCTCTTCTTTTCATAATTTTGTAAGTTGCTTGTGGTCTTCCGGCACCATTCGATACATTTTCTACCACTCTTACATCAAAGCCTTCTTCTCTTAGCTCAGTTAGTCTAGCACCCGGAGACGCAATATCTAATGTGTCTTTTAGGTCCTCTGTAGTAAATGTTTTACCATTACCCCAGTACTTTTGTAAGATTTTTTGATTTTGTGTACCTTCTTTAAAGAATTTAGTACCTACTGCTTTAGTTGTTTTTTTCATTGTTATACTCCTTATTATTTTTGTTATTAAGTTTAACATTAATATGAATATACAACTTTTAGCAGTAAAAGTCAACCTATTTTGGTTAACTATCTATTTTCCTTCCATTAGTGCCACTGCTTCGTCATATTCTGCTTGATCTACGATGCCTTCACGAAGTAGCTTCATTCTGTTTGCCATATGTTTAGTTTGAATTTCTTCTTTTGATCCGCCAAAGTATGCAACACAGTGTCCTTCTTCGATCATAATGTCTGTTACACGTTCACGCTTGCCTTCATAACGCTCTACATAAAAGTCGCCTAGGATACGTCCGAACTTGCCTTTCATATCTTCGCCTGATTTATCTTCAGTAGTGATTAGTTTGCCGCCGTCGTGTAACAATTCTTTTAGTCTGTTCTTTGCGGCTATGCCAAACAGTTTTTCAACTTTGTCACTGGTACGTGATTCTGGTGTGTCGATGCCCATAATGCGTACACGCTCGTCTTTAAGCCATACGCCAAAACCTAAGTCGATATCTACATCAACGGTATCTCCGTCTACGCATTTAAGTAGAACTACATCATATTCATTCTGTGTCATATTGATTCCCTCTATAAGTTATATGCCCACAGTATTTATTTAATATGCGTAGTTATATTAATCCTCTAGCCCTTCGCCTTTATCTCTGTAAGACCAATCGTCTGTGTGTCCTACACTCCACTTTGGAGTATTTTCTACACTATAGTTTTGAGTGCATACTTTAAAGTCCGGAAACTTTCGTTCTGCTGGAACTAAACTTTGATCAGTAAACACAACTCGATTATTTGGTTGTGCGGCAAACTGACCATTATCTAATTTAATTACGTTAAATGTTTTATGTTCTGGATCATGTTCTGAAAAGTTAATATCTAGTGTTGAGCTCTGTGTGTGACAACTGTCAATGGTAAACAAGTACTCTCCTTTGTGCATTTGTTTGTCTTTACCAAAAAACTCGCATCCACATAGCAAAGGTTTTTTAATTACTGTAATATCATAATCAAAACAATCCCATATTTGTAATGTATCTAATGATAGTTGATTGTTCTTATCGTAATCTTCTTTCCATACAAATGCCGATATAGGCAACTTGTCGTAAAGTGCTCCGTACTCTAATAACCATGTTTCAAAATAAAGTGCTTTTCCTTGTATACTTCTGACTGATACCCACATGCCTGGAGTAAGTTCTCCGTGTCCTTTTTGATGATCATATAGATATTCTTTTTTTACATAAACTTCTATTGGCGGCAAGTTATGAACTAGAAAAGCCATAAGTACTCCTAAATATTATAGTGGTATTTATCCACAAAAAAAGAGCCCATAGGGCTCTTTTTAAGCGAACGGCGTATAGCCTGTCCCGTTTGTTTAGAAGTTGAAGCTAACGCCTACTTCAATTTCTCCACGGTCTTCTGCATTGAAGTCCCATGATGTTTCACCATATACCATTGTGTTTGCATTAATTGTATACTCTGCACCTAGGTCTAGTGTTGGCTTGTAGCCATCTTCAAAGACATTCTGGATTGCAATATCATCGCCACTTGCGTGATCTGTTTCATATGCTGTAATCAGTGAACTACCGTAAAGTGATAGTGGACCATCTGCTGGTGTGAAACGTAGTTCTGGTTCCAATGTGATGTGGTTTGTTTCTGCATCTACTTTATGAAATGCTTTTACTTCTGTGTTCAGGGCTAGGCCTGGAACTGGCAAGTCCATTGCGGACGCCGATGTTGCAGCCATTGCGGCTACCATAGCTAGTACGATTGTACGCATTGATTTTCCTTCTTTCATTTTTGTTTTTATTCTTTGCGTGAGCGAGGCGGGATCGTTTTGCTCACTAATTTAGTTATCTTATATAAGAATTATTCTTAGTAAGAATGAGTGTGGGTTATACAAAAAGGAAAAAGGTGTTACATCTCTGCAACACCTTTCCTGCTATTTTTGGTAACAAGGTATAACTACCCCGTAGAGCCCTTAGGCTGCTAATGCAAAGTTTTCGTCTGCAATTATAGTGTTTGCTGATTTACGGTCTCGCCTACCGGTAACTCCACGTTCTCTCTTACGCCTGTCGATCCTAAGTTCGGCCCCATCATAGACACACTGCTGGATTCGAACCAGGTTTGCCGTTGGGCTCAGTGTGTCTATGGTGGAGCCGCCGGGTACCGCCCCCGGGTCCAGTTCGTCGTTGATTGGCTTCAACATTACAGTTTATTTATAACACTCTTATGCTAAAATGTCAAGTTCTTTTTCTGCTTCTTTAGAAAGTTTTTCTTTTGGTGGTTCTATCTTACGTAGCCAACTGTCTGCAATATAAGCACGAGGACTTGGTCCAAACTGTATGCTTAAATCTTCTGCTTCAATCCACCAATGATGATCAGTGACCATTGCCATACAAGGCATTCCTCTAAATTGAAATTTTTCACGCTCACTAAATTTACCAATATATTCTGCCACATTAACAATACGTCCTATGTTCTCAGGACGGAGTGAAAATATAATTACTGCTTTGTCACCTTCTTTTACATTCATTCAATTTATTTTTCTTTTTTAGGATCTTTAATGATCGTTCGTCTTCTTCTTTATATTTTCGAGATTGCCAACCTTTACTGGCTTGAGGACGTCTTACTGTTTTCATTTTTCTTTGCTTCGTATGCCATCATTAATGTAGACAAGTGATCTGATTTATATAACCACCCATCTTCTCCAACAATATAAACTTCACCTGGGTTGTATAGTGTACCTTTGGTGTTAGATTTTTTACCGTCTTTATCGTAACCCATAACTTCTTTGTCCCAATCGCCTTTAACACGAAACCTGTTAGGACCTTGTTCTATTGCGTAATCAATCCAGAATGACATTAAACTTTCTCCACTAAAATTGCTTTAGGATATTTAAGTAAAAAATGTGTTGCTTGTTTAGTATCTGGTATATCTACATATATGTCGCAACGGCAATATATGTCTTCTGGTAAAGTTTGACTATTTGAACGTAGCCAGAGCCATTTCCAATTATTTTGTTCTACAATTTTAAAAATATCTGTTCCAAGTTCACGCATAATCCAAAGTTTTTCTAAATCTGTTTTAGCATGAGTCCATTTGTACTCGCAAGATTTTAAAAAATATATCATTCTACCAATGCCTTAGTACTCCTGCTATAATAAAAAGATTTGTAATAATGTAGATAAAAAGAATGGCAGTTCTAATCAGAGCAATAGTATCTGCTTCTTTCTTAGATCTGCCAGCCTTTTCTCCAAGGGCTTTTGCCCAAAGACGCCACATTACATTGCGTTCTTTTTATCCTGGATTTCTTTACGGCGCTCTTTTGTGAGCTTACCTAAATCTCCAAGTGCCTTACGAGCTCTAGCCGCTGCTGCCTTAACACCTTTTTCTTCAAAGGTTGCATGTTCTGCTAGATAGTTATTGTATGCTTGTACAATTTCTTCGTGATTACTCATTGCCTTTTCTCCTTAATTTAAGCTATTGCTATGCCTGATGTTTGGGAAACATATTGTTTTCCAATTTCTTCTTCTGTTTTTGCAATACAACTAACTGCATTAGATTGTAATACAAATTTGCCACTTGGACTTACGCTAAACATAAAAGGTGCTAAACCTAACCCTTGCTGTTGAGCAATAAGTACCATTGGTTTCTTTACTGTGTAAGACTTGTCTGTTTCTTCTTCAAGCCTTGCTACAATTTCTTCGCCGGAGGTTAGTTTAAATGATACTGTGTCTCCAACCTTGTACGGTGATTCAATTAACATATTAATGTCCTACTGTGTGTCCTGTGCCGTTATAATTTGTTTCGTCAATGTATTGGGTAAACTGTTCATAGCCGCCTACCTTGTTTCCGTTAACAACAATCTGTGGCACTGTACGAGCACCTGGGAATGTTTCTAATAGTTCTTCTTTTGTGTAATCTGTGCCTAGTGATTTGTATTCATAAGCAAACCCACGCTGTTCGCATAGAGATTTTGCCCTATCACAAAATGGACACATTGGTTTTCCGTAAATTAAAATCATAAACTGAATCCTTTTAGTGAGTCTTTATCGACGTCTTGTTTAATGCCGCCAATGATATAGCTTTCGACTTCTGTTTCTTGCGGTGCAACTTGCAATCCCGAGCTAGATAGCCAATGCTGTGTCCATGGTAGCGGGTTAGTGTTTACTGGTGCATCAAAGATAGCATTCATGCCTAGTGCTTTAAGTCTGCGGTTAGCAATGTATTCTACATACTGATGTAGCAGTGTTTCGTTTAGACCAATAATTGATCCGTCTTTGAACAAATAATCTGCCCAATCTTTTTCTTCTGCAACGCATTCACGCCATAGGTCGTAAACTTCTTCTTCGCACTCTTTAGCAACTTTAGCCATCTCTGGATCGTCCTTGCCTTGTGCCCAAAGTTTAAGAATGTGTGTACTAAGTGCCAAATGCTGTGCTTCGTCCCTAGCGATAAGTGAAATAATCTTAGCACTACCTTCCATTAGCTTTAGTTCTCCAAAAGCAAATGTGCAAGCAAATGATACATAGAAACGCAAACCTTCTAAGATATTTACTGTTTGCATTGCCAAGTATAGTTTCTTTTTGACTTCGTGCATATTGCCTTCGCCTCGATGCATAAAGGCGTCTGCTGCTTCGTTAAATGCATCATAGTGTTTAGTAACACTTTGCGCACGAGCAATAATCTTTTTATCATCAAGAATAGTGTCAAAAACTTCTGCAGGATCTGCATAAACGTTTTTCATGATGTGTGTATAAGAACGACTATGTATTGTTTCAAAAAAGTCCCAAGTAACAATACAACCTTCTAGCTCAGGTAGACTTACATGAGGCAAGAAAGCTAAACAAGGACCACGTCCTTGCACACTGTCTAATAATGTTTGGTACTTTAAATTACTAGTAAAGATGTGCTTTTGCTCTGGACGAAAGTTTTGAAAGTCTGCACGATCTTTTTGCAAACTTACTTCTTCCGGTCGCCAAAAGTATCCAAGCATAGTTTGATTAAGTTTGTCAAACACAGGAAATTTAAACGTGTCATAACGCTGTGTGTTTTGATCTGCTCCAAAAAACATGTTCTGTTTTGTGAAGTCTACTTTATCTTTGTTGAATACTGTTTTAGCCATTCTAATTTTCCTTAATACGTTTCTTATAATACACTAATTCTTTAGAGTTGTCAACCTCTAAATTGCACATGCTTCGCACATTTCGTCATCTTGTGTACTATTAGGTACTCCAGCGTCTGATAGTTGTGCTTGAGGTTTTTCTTCTTCTTCTAATTCACTTGGATCTGTTTTATAATCATAAGTGTTTTGATAGTAAGATGTCTTCCATCCGTACTTATAAGTGTTTAACAAATCTTGTAACATAACACTCATAGGAACTTCGTTGTTCTCAAAGTGTGTTGGATTGTATGACCAGTTACCGCTAATAGCCTGATCAAAAAACTTTTGCATTACAGCTACAGTATTGATATAACCTTCGTTACTTGGCATATCCCAAAGCAATGTGTAATAGTTCTTTAGAGTTTGATACTGTGGAACAATCTGCTTAAGAGGCCCTTTTTTGCTTTTCTTAACGGACAAGTATCCTCTAGGTGGCTCAATTCCGTTTGTTGCGTTCGACACAACGGAACTGCTCTCCGATGGCATCTGTGCGGACAGTGTTGAGTGGCGTAGCCCGTATTCCTTAATATCCTTGCGTAGATCATCCCAATCATATTTCAGTGTTGCCTTAATTACATCGTCAACGTCCTTCTTGTATGTATCAATTGGCAGGATACCATCTGCATACTTGGTTCTATTGTAATATTCGCAGGCTCCTCTTTCTTTTGCTAATTCGTTTGAAGCACATAAAAGATAGTATTGGAATGCTTCAGATAGCTCATGGACCAGTTTCCATGCTTTCTTGTCCGAGTATTTAACCTTGTTCTTGGCAAGATAGTGAGCCAGTCCTATGTATCCAACTCCTAGTGAACGTCTTGCCTTGGTTGAAATTTCTGCAGCCTTAACTGGATAACCTTGATACTCTATGATTTCTTCTAATGCTCTTACTGCTAGATCGCATAAGTTTTCTAGTTCTTCCACATGATTAATTAGACCGACATTAATGGCACTAAGAATACAAAGAGCAATTTCACCGTTCTCATCATCGATGTGTTGGATAGGTTTTGTAGGTAGTGTAATTTCCTGACAAAG
>Ga0255762_10003415_pt1 | contig 12512 bp, 12 predicted proteins | sample 101ome_16_FD_179962 | JGI IMG/M metagenome (GOLD analysis project Ga0255762, IMG submission 179962) | Coastal salt marsh microbial communities from the Groves Creek Marsh, Skidaway Island, Georgia - 101401AT metaG (version 2) | ecosystem: Environmental > Aquatic > Marine > Intertidal zone >...
GTTTTGAAGCCGGTTGCACAGTTTCACGACCCTATTAGAGGTGGAGATAACATTCTTGTAATGTGTGAAGTGCTCAATGTGGATATGACACCTCATTCATCAAATACACGAGCAGCCCTAGTTGAGTCTGCTTCAAATTTTGAAGAATTTGAACCGTGGTTTGGAATGGAACAAGAGTATACATTTTATGAGCAATCATATGATTCACTAAAATATGGACAACCACTCGGTTTCCCACCATCAGGTTATCCAGCCCCACAAGGCGGCTATTACTGCGGTGTAGGTGCAGATGAGGTTTACGGAAGAGAAATTTCTGAAGCTCATGCAACTGCATGCATGGAGGCTGGCTTAGGTATCTCTGGAACAAATGCGGAAGTTATGCCTGGTCAATGGGAGTTTCAAATTGGACCTGTTGGTGCACCAGATATTGGAGATCAAATTTGGGTTGCACGTTGGTTACTTTATAGAATAGCTGAAGACTGGAACATCTCTGCAACGCTTGATCCAAAACCTGTAAAAGGTGACTGGAATGGTGCAGGAATGCATACAAACTTTTCTACAAAACAAATGAGAGAAGATGGTGGTTACGATGCAATTGTTTCAGCATGTGAAGCACTTGGTAAAAATGCAGATTTACATGTCAAAAACTATGGAGCAGGAATTGAAGACAGGCTCACTGGTGAACATGAGACACAAAAATTTGATACTTTCTCTTATGGTGTAAGTGACAGAGGAGCATCAATTAGAATTCCATGGCAGGTCGAAGTAGATAAAAAAGGCTATCTCGAAGACCGAAGACCAAATGCTAATGGAGATCCTTACGTAATTGCAATGTTAATGATTGATACAGTTTGCTCAGCAGCTTCTAGCTAGAAGTTGCTGCTGCAACAATCTCTTCGATTTTATTAATAAATAAATCTAGATCTCTATTGAATGCATCAAGTGCTGCTGATCTTTGCTCACCTGTATCAGAGGATTCAAGACCAGCAAGTAGTTCAACAGTGTCTTCATAAATTAAATTTACAAGTGTTTTTAGTTCTTCATGGCTGGTTACAAGATTCGCAAATTCATTTGGAGGACCAGGTTCTGAAACGGTAGTGACGAATTGTTCTGCGTCATCAATAAAATCTCTAAATTCTACTTTTGCTTCTTGATAAGTTACAGTTTTATTATCCCAATTTTCATTAGCTTCTAAGACTTTCTTTCCTAATTCTGTAGCTTGTATTTTTTCTGCAGTAATCTCTTCTAGATAGGCAACATAATTGTCAGGCAAAGTAGTTGTAGTAGTTGTAGTAGTTGTTTCATCAGCTACTTCTTCTATAACTTCTTCCTCTTCTGCAACAGCTGGTGATGTAATTTCTAGATTATTGTTTTCACTAACTCTGTTTACAAATGTATACGTAGTTGCAATCATTCCAATAAGAACTAAAGGTAAAACTATGCGACCTGGTTTTGGATCTGAATCAAACGTTTCCATGCTTATAGTTTATCAAAATTATTTTTTATATCTTCTTTAATAAGATCCCATTCTGCTTCATTATTTTTCATAATTGTAATAAACCCTGGACCTGTAAAGATGGAAGAAATTTCACTGATTTCTAATAAAAAATCAAACCGAAGATCTTGATTGATATTTTCTTTATTTAAATATTCTGAAATACTAAATGTATGATCAATTAGTATTTTTTTTGCATTTGGATTAGGTGTATCAATTAATTCCATTATTAGTATTAATTTTAATATGAAAACAGTTAATATATCTGTATGAATAATGATTTAAATAAATATTCATTAAATTTCTCATTTAACAGTAGCCAAATCTTTTCTATTTTTGGTTTATATATATTTTCGTTTGGGTCAACTCTTTTAGGATTTGGACTATATTTATTACTCGAGTCATTTGGTACTGTCGATAGAAACTATATTAATTGGTCTGGACAGGGCTTGTTTTGGACATTGATTACATTATGTATTGGTATATTTTTACTTTTTATTCCAATTGAGTTCTTTAGAAATTACAAATTGATTAATAGATCATTTAACGAATTATTAACAAACATCATTTCAGTAATTGCTGTCTCGTTAATTTTTTTAATTCTTTCACAAATAGCTTTAGGAGATGACAATATAATTTTTGATCAATATCAAGTGATTTCACGTTCTGTATCCTTCTCTGGCTTTATAACAATTCCGTTGATACTTTTTGTTATTCATAATTTTGGAAGAAATTTTCAAGTTCTCAACAAATATTCTTACAGTGTAGTTTTGCTTATTTGGATTTTATCAAACCAAATTTTCTTATAATTACATTTTATCAACAGGTTTAATTCCCAGACAAAACATTGCATTATGTGCTGTTGTTAGGTAAAAGTTTGTAATAAATAATTTTGTATTTAGGTCTTTTGAATTATTTAATTCACTAAATTTTTCGTCACCATAAAAAATGTTAAATAAATTAGAGATCTCATATAAATAGTTAGCAAGATAATGAGGTTCATTTGTGACTAGACTTTGCTCAAGATACATTCCGAAAAGTAAAAGTTTACAGACTAAATTAGATTCAGAATTATTAAGATTTCCTATTTCTAAACTCTCTGTCTCTGAAAATCTTTCGATTAATTTTTTAGCTCTTACTTGTGAGTATTGAATATAAATTCCAGTTTTTCCAGTATTATTTGCGAATTTTTCAATATTAAATTTATAATCAGTTTTTCTATTTGTTAGTAAGTCACTATAAGTAAGAACGGAGTTTGTTAAAGTGTTTAAAATTTCATCACTCAAATTGTCATTAAATTTACTTATATACTCTTTCACTTCTATAAAAAGCTCAACTAAAGGTTTTGTATCTCCATCCCTTGTTTTAAAAGGATTTCCTTTACTATCGTTAAGAGTGCCGTAAGCAATATGCTCATGTTTAGAATCGTTAAACGAGAAATATTTTATGGATTGAAATAATTGTTGAAAATGTAGTGATTGTCTTTTATCAACTACATATAATGCTTCATCATATGGGCTAGAGTGCTGTCTGTTTAAAATTGTTGCTAAATCAGTTGTTATATAAAGGTACGAACCATCAGATTTTGTGATTAGAATCTTAGGATCTGTATTTTCAGAACTTACAAGAGCTCCGTCATCTTCTATAATCTTTCCTTTTTTTTGTAGATCGTTAATCATATCTGGTATTAAATGGTTAACATCACTTTCGCCAAGCCAGAAATCAAAGCTATGTTCAAATACATTTAGGTCTTCTTTCAGACGAGTTAGAGATTTTTCCTTGATTATTTTCCATAAATTTAATATTGTTTCATCATTGGTATTTAATAATTTATTTATTTCCTGTGCTAGAGTTTTAAATTCTTTATTTTCTTTATATGCAGTAGCTGATTTAGGATAAATTACTTGCAGATCTTCAGCAGTAAGATCTGCAATATTAAGATTATTATGCTTTATATAAGTAATAATTTGAGCAACTGGCATACCCCAATCACCTAAGTGAATATCGCTTTTGATATTATTTGAAATAAATTTATTCATGTTATAAATGCTTTTTCCAATGTTTAAAGTTCTAATATGACCAACATGAAGTGGTTTGCCGATATTAGGTCCTCCATAATCGATTATCATGTTTTTTGGATTTTCAACTTTAAACTCATCTGCAGTATTTCTAATAGTTTTAATAAGCTCTAATGGATTTAAGGACAAATTTATAAATCCTTGTTGAGTAATTTCAACATTGCTAAAGACATTTCTATTGTTTAGAAAATTTAAAGTTATTTTTGAGATTTCATCAAAATTATCTGAGTTTCTATATTTTACAAAGCTATTTATTTGCAAATCAAAGTTTTCAAGTTTTGAAATATGAAAATCAATATCGATATCTTTCTCAATTTTAGACAATACAGATATCAACTCATTTTCTAATTGATTTAATAGAGTATTCATCTTTATTGAATTTTATCAGTTTACAAAAGGTTTATTTAGATTGGCTTTAGTTTTTAGACATTAGTTGTTTATAAAAGTAATAAACAAAGAGTGTATTGTCGATTAAATATCGTCGTAATAATCTTCTAGGTTCTTGGATTAATCTAAGAACCCATTCAAGGCCTATATTTGCAACCCATTCAGGTGCTTTAATTTTAGTTCCAGCAACCCATTCAAATACAGCTCCAATTCCTACAAAATTAGAATTTATTGATGTGCTTTCAAGTAATTTGTATATAAAGATTTCTTGTTTAGGAAAACCTAGTGATACCCAAACTACGTCAGGATTATCGTTACTAACATTGTCCTTAAATCTAGTAATTAAATTTTCAACATTTTCAAAAGGTGGACAGGTAAAACCTGAAATATTAATATTTGGAAATTCTTTTTTTAAATTTTTTATCATTAGGTTCACCACTTTTTCATTATTTCCAAAAAAATAATGAGAAGTATTTGTTTCTATACCATTTTTAATAGTTTCTTTAAATACTTTAAAACCATCTACTCTTGGTATATTTTTTTTAGCCAACCTAGAAATAGCTTTTGCTACCGGAAAACCATCTGGTGTAGCAATTGAGAAAGAATTAATGATTGAATTTAATTTTTCATCTTTGTAGCTTTGAACAAGAGTATTTGCATTACAAATTGCAACGGTCTTATTATTGCTTGTATTTAATAATTGACTAACTTCATTAATAGTTGTATCCGCTATGTTAGTTTTTAGTACACGTATCGTTTTCATTATTATGACTATTATATTGTTGTTAAGTACAAATAATTATGGTTTTGCGCCTGTGGCTCAATTGGATAGAGCATCTGACTTCGGATCAGAGGGTTGGGGGTTCGAGTCCCTCCAGGCGTGCTCAATAAACAAAATTTATAATATTTTTAATTCTGTCATTCTGAGTTGGAATCCTATCAAAATTATTCTGGTTTAATTCAAACGAAGTAGATGATAACACAGCATTAATAAAGCTCTCCTTATTATTTTTTTTATAAAAAATTAAATTACCATATTTATCCAATGCTCTATGTGAAGGAAAATCAACGGCTAAAATTTTTAAACCAGAACCTGCATATTCATAAAACTTAAGAGGGTCTGTATATTTCTTTGAAACCTCGTCATCATAGCTAGTTAAAATGCCTACCTCAGAATTTGAAAGCTCCTGCCCTAGTTGTTTTTTTGAAATTCTTGAATTTATTTCAATAGAATCTGTGCTAGTAACAAGTTTTCTCAATTCTTTCGTTTCTTCTGCAGTTCCACCAAATATTTTTAAATTATATTGTTTTAGCTTTGGGTCTTTAAAAGCATTTATTATAAAATCTAAATCTCTATTTTTTCCTAATCTATAGATACTTCCTGCATATATAACTTGTTTAACTTTTTTATTCTTTGAAGTATAAAAATAGTCCTCATCGTAACCACTATGTTGAACAAGTATTTTGTTTAAATATTTAGTTTTAATTCCAGAATCAATTTTTAAATTTTTATTTAAAAATATAATTTTAGAGTTCTCTTTTTTGATGGCTAAATTTAAAACAAATTTCCTTAATTTAGTTAGCTTATGGCATTCATAAACAACTTCTATATTTTTTCTAGAAATAAAATAAAAAATCCATTCAGATCTTGTAAAAAAAATATCAGGTTTTTTAAATTTTTTGATCACTTCTTTTACAGTCTTATAGGACCAAAGTATATGTTTTATGACATAATTAATTTTTTTAAAATATTTTTTATTTTCAAATTTATAATCATATGGAAGTCCTATTATGTTTAAATTGTCACGATTCATTTCATAATGGGAGCTTATTATTTCTATATCGGCATTACTTTTTTGACTTCTTAAGGGAAATAGTAGAGTTACGGTATGTTCATTTCTCTGAAAATATTTACAAGTTGCAATAGTTTGATGTGAATTTGCAGTATTTGATGGAAAATCTTGATAGGTTAAATAGTAAAGAGTTTTATTCATTGGGTTGTCGCTTTTTTGTCTAGTAAATTAAACAACGTTACAAAAAGTATGAACATTGGCAAGTAAAATAATGAATCACTTTTTATAAAATTTATTAATAAAAAAACAACAGGGAGGCTTACTAAGAGGTTGTTTTTGTTTTTGTACAATTTTTTGATTGTTACAAACAGAAAAACTATAAGACCTAAAAAGCCAAAAAATACCATAATGCTTAGGATTGAAGAATGAGGTAAAAGTAGTCCGGGAGTATTTATTGAGTTATCAAATTCGTAGTTAATTAAGTTTAAAGCACCGTAACCAAAGGTGAAGTCTAAAACATTTGGATCATATTTAGCAAAAAATATACCCCACTTTTCAGATCTATTGATAAATAAAGATAACACACTTAGAATAGAAAAAATATTTGGTATCGATTCAAATTTGTTATCGTTTATTAAAAACTTACCAATGAATTTAAGAGAAGTTGAAATATTTTCTGAATTCTCATCATTAAAGATAGTTATAAAATCTTTCTCAGTAATTAGTTTGTTATCTGCTCCAGTAACAATTAACGCTTCATTAGCAAGAACATGTGACATGTTAGAGTAAGTATTTTGTCTTAATAAAAAATATGATGAAATTAATGAAATACAAATAAATATTAGATATATTATTCGCCTAATTTTTACAGTTTTTATATTTGAATTAACTAAAAATAAAAATATCAGAATAGATAAAGAAATTATTGCAGTTGCATTATTCGATCTTAATAAACCATAAAATATAAACACTACATATATATAAGATTTTTTTTCATACTGTATTGCTGAAGTTTTATAAAGCAAAAAAGATATAAGAAGAATTATTGCATAAAATTCACCAATCATTTCAGCACTAGGAGATATTCCTCTCCAGCTATTGCCAGCAACACTGGAAAGGCTTTCACTACTGCTTTTGTTTAATCCAAAAAATATTAATGAGAATTTATTAAAGAGTTCATTGAAAGTAGAAAATATACCAGCAACAATGAGTAAAAATCCTGACAAAAGTAGATTGTTAACTAATTTTTGATAATTAAAATTTTCAATTTCTGCAACCATGTAATGTAATCCATTTGTTATAAATAAAATTGCTAAAGACCAAAAAATGATAGCCATAAGGTCATTTGAAGACATTGAAAAACCTCTGAGTTTATCAACATCAAAATAACTGTAAAGAGAGTAATTTTTTGTCACAGTTATTAAAAGTAGTAAAAAGAATGAAACGTTATAAAAAAGAAGGTTTTTGTTTTTAATATTTTTAAATCCTATCAAAAAAAGTATTATTGCGAAAATATTTAAATTTGTTCCTATAAAAGTTCCTTGAAATAGAAAAATAAATGGTAAATAGTACAACAAGTTGCCTAATCTGCTTGAACAGATTTCTACAATATAGAAAACCAGAAAACTAAATATTAAAAAATAGGATATTAAAAAGTAGTTATCAATTTGTAAGGTATCTGTATAATTTTGATTGTTCATGATGTAAAATTCTTTTTCACTTAAAAGATGTGTCATCAACAATACGATCAAGAAAAGCATCTCAATAAATGATGGTTTTTTATAAGTGTTTTTACTTCTCTTAATTATTGAAATTAGCAACAGCCAGGCTGCTGATTGCAATAACATAGATACCATTGGGTTTAAAGAAATTAAAACAATAAATTTTTCTCCAGACGGTTCAACATAAAAAACTTTACCAAAACAAGGTATGTCTGATTTATATTGAAATAAATACTCTAAAGAATTGTTTTCATAATTTACGAGTAAAAACTTACCTAATGATATATTGCATGAATTTGTTTGGTAAAACTTTAAAGTTTGGTTATTTAATTCAGGTACAGAGTCAATAGGGCTGCTAAAGAATGAATTAAAAATAGGTAATAAAATAATTAAAAAAGCTATCAAGATTTTTATGTTATTTTTGTTTTTTAACATAATTCTTTATTGTTTTAAATAGGTATATAGAAATTGCAAAGGTTAATAATACAATGGAAAAAACTTGCTCATAATCTGTTTTAGGTAGCAAATTATCTGTCCACCCTCCATTGACATAGTTTGCACACTCTATCCATGAATTGACATTAATGACTTTACCGTCTTCATAAAAGAGTGTTAATGTTGGAAAATTAGGGTCATTTTCAAAAATAAAATTGGGATTATTTCCAATGTCACTTAGATTAAAGTTGCCTCTTTTTTCACCGCAAATACTTTCAATAATCTCCATTTACAATATTTTATTATTGAATTTCTTTAAAGTTTAATTTCATAATAAAACTCAGAATTGATACAATTTTTTAAATGAAAGCAGATCCTGGATATTTTGGTCCAAATTCAATGATGTGGAAGATAAACAAAGAAATCACAGTACTTTTTGGGGGAGCAAGAGCATTATTGATGCATGCTGCGCATCCATTGATTGCTGCTGGAGCTAGACAGACTTCATTTTATCAAAGAGATCCATGGAAACGATTGATTAGAACGTTATCCCTTCAAAACTCTGTTACATTTGGAACAAAAGAAGAAGCAGATGAAAGTGCCAATAGAATAAATAAACTTCATGAAGTAATTAATGGAACAGATGAAGTTTCTGGTGGGATATATGATGCTTTAGATCAGGAACAGCTTTTGTGGGTTCATGCGTGTTTACAGATCTCTTCAATATATTTTTATGAAAAAACGGTTAAAAAATTAACGACGGAAGAAAAAGATCAATATCATATAGAGAATACTCTTGCAGCTGAAATGGTACTAGTCGATAAAAACCTAATGCCAACAACCCATGAAGGTTTAAAGAAATGGGTTATAGAAAAATCTAGAGAAAAAAATTATTTGATGATTACGGATGTTGCTAAAGATGTCTATGACATTATTGGTGGAGGACCTGTTCCGAGACACATAAAGCCTATATGGCCATTCATAGCATTTACCGCATTCAACACACTCCCAAAAGAATTCAAAGAAATTTATGGAATTAAAGAGTCAAGGTTAAAGTCAATTGTTGTATCTTTTAATTTAGCGTTGTTGAAATACACTAGACCATTTTTACCACCTTTTTTTAGACTCATTGCTCCAGCAAGATGGGCTAAACAGAGAATAACTAAAAAACCAAATTTAAAATTCAAAGACAAATCTAAAATTTAAAATAATATACTTGATTTATGAGTGAAAACAGAAATTGGTCTGAAATTGGAAAAGATATATCTGAAAATTTAGAAAGAATTTCCAAAAAATTAAATGATAAAAATGTCTCTGATGATTTAAAAGAATCATTTAAGGAAACAATTGGTCAAGCATCAAATGTAATTAAGCAAATTGTTGAAAACATAGAATTAACAATTACTGATGATGAGATAAAATCTGAAACAAAAAAAATAATTAAAGATATTGTTTATGAGTTTGAAAATAATGTAATGAATGCTGGTAAAAAACTATCAGACTCCCTTAAATTTCGTAATCAAGAAGAAGAATAAAACTTTAAATTTAAATATTAATAAAATTATTAAATATAGTATTCTTTAGTAATTGATAGGGTCGGTAGCTCAATCGGCAGAGCAGGAGCCTTTTAAGCTCAAGGTCGTGGGTTCGATTCCCACCCGACCCACTAAAAGTTATTTTGAAATATTAAATAAGTAAAATGATTCTATAAAATATCTAATTAATTTAAATCCATCTCTAAATCTTGAGATTTGAGTTTCACCATATACTCTAGCTCTATAATGAACTGGATATTCTAATATTCGATCTCCCGAATATGCAGCACTAAAAATAAGATCAAAATCACCAAATGGGTCTTTTGAAGACAAGGTATTTTGCCAATTTAATATTTTTTTAATATTGGATTTTTTAAACACTTTAGTTCCACATAATGAGTCTGTTAATTTTTGTTTAATTACTAAGCTTATGAGGAACTGAAAAGTTTTGTTACCTAATGTGTTCAACGCTCTCATTGCTTTGTCTTCCATTGGATAAATTAGTCTTGTGCCATTTACAAAATCAGCATTCCCGCTCTCTAAAATTTCGAAAAATTCAACTAAAACTTCTGGGTCAACACTTTGATCCGAATCCAGTATCGCTAATAGTTCATTATTCGCAATATTTACCGCATCCCACACAGCGTTTGCTTTACCATTTTTTGATTGTTTCAAAACTGAAATATTTAGTTCGGGAAATGTGTGTTCAAGGCTAAGGGCTATTTCTTCAGTTTTGTCTTCAGATTCTCCATAAACAATAATTAGCTCATACTCTTCTTCAAAATTTGGCACTCTTTTGATTAATGGTATCAAATTTTTTTCTTCATTTTTTGCTGGAATTATTATTGATTTTGATAACTTGTTGTTTTCATTTTTATACACTCCGAACACCATATAGTTTTTGATACCCAAGTTGATTATTAGAAAAACTAGCTCAAAAACTTTGTTAAGAAGTCTACCTAGGCCAATCAAATGAAAAGGAAAAATCTGCCTTGAGTAATATTGATTTAATTCAAAATTGCAACTTTTGGCAATATTACTTATTTTTTTTGGGTGAATATATGCACGACTAGCAGTTTTTGTTTTAAGATTTAGATTTTCAAAAAGTCTAAGAATAAAATTCCATTTTGGGTTTACACTTGTTACTAGCAATTTCCCATCAGATGTTAATTTAAATTTTATTTTTTTTAAGACATTATAAATGTCATCAGTTAATTCAAATAAATCAGTAACTATAATTAAATCAAATTTTTCATTTAAAGAATCAATTGTCTCAACAAGGTCTCCTTCATTTATTAGCTTTATTTGTTCTGTCAGAGATGCATATATTTCAAGATTCTTACTTTTATTGCTTATAAGATGAATAGAATTATTTGATACGTTTGTATATCTTTTTAATTCATTTAGGTGATTTTTGTTAAAAAACTTTGCTGAAATTTTCAATTTAAAGTCCTTTTGCGTTATTTTTTAGAATTGAAATAGGAGTTTTAAACAATATATTTAAATCTAAAGACAAACTCCAGTTATTAATGTATTCCATATCATATTTGTACCAAACTTCAAATTCACTTGTATTTCTTTCATTTATCTGAAGTAAACCTGTTAGCCCTGGCATTACATTTAATCTTCTCATGTAATTTTCATTAAAATGTTGAGTGTCTTCTTCAAACAATGGTCTTGGTCCAACCAAAGACATCTCACCTTTTAAGACATTAATTAATTGAGGTAACTCATCTAAACTATATTTTCTTAATTTTTCGCCACCATTAAATATCCTTGGATCATTTTCAATTTTAAAAATTACTTTATCATTTTTGTTTAGGTCACTCATAGACTCTCTTTTTTTGTGTGAGTCTGAGTACATTGTCCTAAATTTGTACATGTCGAATATTTTTCCATGCAACCCAACTCTTTTTTGCTTAATAACAAATGGAAAACCATCTTTAGACACTATAAATAAAGATATTGAGAGTAATACAGGAAGTAACAAAGTAAGAACTACTATTGTTATAGAAATATCAATAACTCTTTTTATTATGTATTTGGACCCATACTGGATGTCATTATTAAAATAAATTAAGTTTGAACCATTAAGCGATACAGTTTTACTGATAAACAAGGAGTTAAAAGTAATTTTTGAATTTGTAATTAAAAGTATTTTTTTATTTAAATTTAGTAAATATTGTTCAAGTTTTTGTGAAATTTTTGTGCTTTCTTTTAAATCTATAACGATTAGATTGACTTCATTTTCTTTATTTATGGTATCTATAGCCTGCATTATAGAAGTATCATTTTCAAGGTTAATTTCTAGATTTTCTAAATTTTTACGAAAAGTAATAATACGCAAATTTTTAAAAATTGAATCTTTAGATAAATTAATAGTTATATATTTTTCATTTGTAACAGATCTACCAAGAATAGAAGAGATAACTTCAGTGTTCCTGAATAGCTGTAAAATTATTGGAACAATTATGGTAAATATAAATAAATAAAATCTTGAAACTACTGAAAACCTAAATATAAATAAAAAAGTCATCAAACTTGATGTCCATAATAAATAAATATTGAGGTACTCATCGAAAAATTTTTTATCTAATGAAAATGACAATTCATTTACGTATGTATAAAACTTTGTTGAATAAAGAATTACTAAAAACACAAATACAAAAAAAGCAATATAGATATCTATTTTTATAAATTCATTTTGAATGAATGGATAAAATCTGTCCCTATCTTCTAACAGATTTTCAATTATGATTAAATATCCATCAATATATTCATTGATTAAAAAGTTATCAAAATAAAAGATTGAAAAAGAAGTAAGAATAACTTGTAAAATTAAAAATCTAACTCCATATTTTATGTAGTTTTTAAAGTTCATAGTTTTATTGTAATGAAAATATATTAGTCTAAAGTTTTTAATTTAAGTTATACTTTATTAATTATGGGGGCGTGGTGAAGCCTGGAGTTCACGCCTGCCTGTCACGCAGGAGGTCGCGGGTTCGAATCCCGTCGTCCCCGCCAATTGGCCAGATAGCTCAGTCGGTAGAGCACTTGTCTGAAAAACA
>Ga0255762_10003420_pt1 | contig 12506 bp, 8 predicted proteins | sample 101ome_16_FD_179962 | JGI IMG/M metagenome (GOLD analysis project Ga0255762, IMG submission 179962) | Coastal salt marsh microbial communities from the Groves Creek Marsh, Skidaway Island, Georgia - 101401AT metaG (version 2) | ecosystem: Environmental > Aquatic > Marine > Intertidal zone > Salt...
TAACGTGAAGGAGAAAGTACTAGAGGCTTGCGAGGAAGATAACGATTTCTGGCCGTACGTTGAGTTATCGAGCGCTTACGCGAACAAAGAGAAGAGAATGTTCTTTGAGAATGTCCCAGACCCGCTTTGGCGTAAAGATGTGCCATATTTAATCGACCAACTCGATAGAGCAAAACTTCCCCGACCGCCGGCGGATTCGTCAGAAAACAACAGAAACGTTCTTGAAACGTTGCTTCAGTACGTCGCTTCGTTGGAGGACTCGGAATTTAGTGGAGCTGCGAGACGACATCTCCAACGCGCCGGATTCGATTGCGTGCGAACGGCACTTTCGCTCTGTGAATCGCGAACGCTCTCTTTGCACGCGAACACGGCAAACGTGAAAGCGTACGTCCGCGGCGACGCGTTCACGCACTCGGTACTTTCTGAGAGCAGTAAGAAGCGAACGATCGACATTGGGACGAGTACCGCAAAGAAGCGCGGGCGAAGTCCTCTCTCGCATTTATCTCCAACACAGCTGACGGAGTATCCTTCAATCTCTTTGCACTTTCCATCCGACGACCACGACGAGGAGGACGACCAATTCGCAGAAGAAAAAGTTTCGCACGATTCCAAACGCGATGAGGAAGCCGACGACGACGAAAACGCTCTCCGAAATCTCGTCCGCGCCGAAGCCGCCGCCGCCGACGCCTTCGAACAATCCTTCGGAGTGCCAAAGAAAAAGCCGCGAGTGCACGCAGACGCCGTCTCAAACTTTCAAGAAAAGCTGAGCGAAGAGTTGAACGCGGAAGCAAAAATCAGGGCGCTCTTTTCGTGAGCGCGAGAGGACAGGAGAGTGTTAACACATTTTTGTAATAAGATTGATAAGCTCTAAAATCCGAGAACAACAACCACAAAACAAAGCGCCTCAATTTTTCTTCGTAAGGAAGCACACACTCCCGAGCGCGCACGCGATCGCGATCCCGGAGTTATTCGCAGGTCTCGCCGCGTCGCAGACGATTCGAGTCGCGACATCTGTTGTTCAGACGTAGTGTTGAGCATCCGCGCGCGCGCGCAAAAAGAGAGAGAGAGAGAGAGACTCCGTGCTTTTTGGGGAAACCGGCCGCCACTCACTGGAAAAAATGAGAGAGGGAACCGCCGCCACCGCTACCGCCGGAACATCCGCGGCGACGACGAACGCGCCAATCGCCGCGATCAATCAAAAGTACCAAGGCATAGACATCCACTCGTTTGGCATGCGCATCTTGAAAAAGCAAGGCTGGCAAGAAGGTACCGGTTTAGGCCCGAACAAGAGCGGATTGAAGAAACATTTGCACGCGTCGAGGCGAGAACACAACGCCGGTTTAGGCACGGACAGGAGAGATAACACCGGAGTCGTCGGCGCGGATTGGACGAGAAACGCAAAGAATTTCGAATCCGTTTTGAAAGGATTGCAGGATTACAAGAAGGAAGACGATGCGGACGAGGACGACGAAGGCGATAAAGACAACAAAAAGAAGGACAAGAAGAAGGAGAAGAAGGAAAAGAAGAAGCGGAAGAAAGACGACGACGAGAAGAAAGAAGAAGACGAGATGGACGTTCCGGAACGACCCAGAAGCGCGGTTGGCCACGCGGGGAGGTATCACAAGCGAGAGCGGGAGAAGATGCGGAATTACAGCTACGAGGATTTGAACGCGATTTTAGGCGGCGGCGCGTTTGGCGGATTGGAGGAAGTGAGAGCGAATCACAACAATGACGACGACGATAGAAACGATAGCGATGGTAGCAACGATAAGAAAGTAGATAGCGACGATAGTAAGAAAAATGATGACGACGGAGGGAAGAAGAAAAAGAAGAAATCATCGAAGAAAGAGAAGAAGGACAAGGGCGATTGTAAAAATAGCGATAAGGAAGGCTCGCCTTCGGACGAGATGGTGATGACGAAGTTTACGTTTCCTCCGAAACCGAAAGATTGGTGGGGACACGCGTTCGGGTTTTGTCAAGAAGGTTGCGGGAAAGATAGTGACGGGTATAACGCGACGGGTAATAACAACGACGCGACGAACAAAAACAAGAACAAACTCGGCTTTACCGAAGACGAACAAATTGAACTCTTCGAACGCGCGCACCTCACGGCGACCACGAAATCGTCGCACAGAGGTCTAGGACTCAGCAGCGCTGGTAAAGAAGTCGGTCACGATTTCGAAGGCAAAAAAATCGCGCTCGACGGCGACGTCGTCCCCGAAGACGACGCGGACGAGAAGAAAGCCAAAAGCGCGCCTTGGTCTTCGCTCGCTAAAAAGCTCTTAAAGAAGAGCGGAAAGGATGGTAAACTCGACGCCGACACGTTCTGGCAGAAGCTCATGAAGAAAGCCTTACACGGCAACGCGCCGGAAAACGCGACCGTTTGGGACGACGCCATGCGATGGACCATCCGACGCGACGGAAAATTCATCGTGGGTTACGATTTCGTCACCTTGTGTAAATAATAACAACTTTGACGCTTTTTTACAATATGCTACACACCCACTCGTTTTTACACGTCGAACACACGACTAAAACCTTACTCTCCTCGTCCGAGTTCCCCCACGTCTCCGCTTTCCTCACGTCTCTCGTATCGCTCAGATGTATAAACTTCGTCTTTGTCCCTTTGCACTCTTTGCAGACGTAACTGTTACTCTCAATCCCGTCCGCGAACACCGCTCGCTCGCTCTGTTTATCCATTTTAACTCTTATGGATTCAATTTTGCGTCGCATCGCGTCCGTCATGAACTCCTCGTCCGTCATCTCGACCACCTCGGACGGTTTGAGGACGCCTAACCGCAAACTCTCGCGCACTCGTTCGTTCCTCTTTATGTTCGCGGCTAAAAAGCGAACTTTTTGTTTATACGCTAACAACGAAGACGAAGAAGATAACGACGCGTGCACCGCGGATTCAACCGCGGTCGCGACGTCGAGTAACGGCGTTTCATCCTGTATCGCTTCGCCGAGCATGAGGACGGACGTGCATCGCAGGTCGTCGTCGTCTTCGTTGTCGGTCATCAGGGGTGTGTTCAACTCATGTCTTTTTCCCGGGAAAAGTTTTGAAGACATTAGTCAGAGAAACGACGCGGGAAAGAACAAAGAGAGAGAGAGAGAGAGAGAGAGATATCGTTCGAGAGTTGGGAAGATAGAAACAACAATGACCGATGCGAGCGATGGCGGCGCGTCGTCGTCGTCGTCGTCGTCTCGCGTTCGTTCCTCTGCGGCTTCGTCTTCTTCTTCGTCGTCGTCGTCTGCGACAACCGCTTTATCTTTTGGAAAAACAGCGACGCTGGCGACGTCGGAGACGCCGGCGATGAACGCGGCGAACGTTAATCGCGACGGACGATCGAAAACTATCCCAGCGAAGACGCTGCTCGGTTTGACCGTTTCTGGCGTCTGCGCCGGGGTGTTCGTGGAGACTTTGTTCTACCCTTTGGATACCATCAAAACGCGTTTGCAAGCCGCTCGAGGCGGCACGGGACTTCTGGGCGCCAACAACAAAGCGAATCTCTTCAAAGGCGTGTTCAACGGGTTATCGAAGAATATCGCCGGGTGCGCGCCAGCCACGGCGTTGTTTTTCCTCGCGTACGAACCGACGAAGCGGTATTTGGAGCGAACGTTACCGCCGGAGCAAAATTATGTGGCGATGTTTACCGCCGGCGCGACGGGATGTTTGGCGTCGAGCGTCGTGAGAGTGCCGACGGAAGTGATCAAGACGAGAGCGCAAACTGGGAACAGAGTGCAAAGTCTAGGAGGAATTTTACGCGCGAGCGGTATAGCCGGATTGTTTGTTGGTTACGGTTCGTTTTTAATTCGAGATTTACCGTTCGATGCCATCGAGTTTAGTTTATATGAAGAGGCGAAGATTGCGTATGCCAAGTGGCGAGGACGGACGCCGGGCGAAGTCACGCGCGCCGAGGCGACAGTTTTAGGCGCCACCGCGGGTGGTATCACCGGTTTCGTCACCACGCCGTTAGACGTCATCAAAACCAGGTTAATGACGGACACGTGCACGATAAACCCGCTCAGAGGCGTCGTGGATTGCGGCACGAGAATCGTCAGAGAGGAAGGCGCCAAGGCGTTGTTCCGAGGTGCGAGTCCTCGAGTCGCGTGGATCTCGCTCGGCGGGGGCGCGTTTTTTGGAGTGTTGGAAAGTGCCAGGAAAGTCTTCGTCCCTGAAAATTGGTAGAGTTAGATTACAACTTAGTCGTTTTAGAGAATTTAGTTGTGGTAGTAGCTTTGTTGTTTAGAAGATGCGGTATAGAGTCTCGGACGCGCGCATAAAAGAAACAGTTGTGTATCTTTTTTCACATTTTTCCCTATAAAAGAAGCGCAATATGTCCGCGCGAACGATCTTTCGTCGGGCGATGCGCTCTCGCTTCGCGTCTACCTCTTCGTCCGTCTCTTCGTCCTCCTCCTCGGAACGACGCCGTGGCATCGCCCTCTCTTCTCTCTTCTCTTCCTACTCCTCCTTCGCGGAACCCACCGGTACGGTTTCAGACAAAAACGCAGCGGAGGAGCACGAAGCGGCGAAAAAGAGCGATCGCATCAACCGCATCGGTCAGCCGACGCCCGAAACGCATCCGCACTTGTTCGAATCAACGTTGAATGAACTCACGCCTGGGACGTCGAGAGATGAATACAAATCCAGACGAGAAAAGCTCGGGAAACTTTTGCCGGAAAACGCGATTGCGATTTTGCTCAGCGGAGACGTTTCGCACTACCCGAACACGGTCATCCCGACGGCGCATTATCGGCAAGATTCTGATTTCATGTATTTTACCGGGATGATGCAACCGCACGCGGCGATGATGATTGTGAAAGACAGAGAAGATGCACCGGTGCGATACGTGTTGTTTACGCGACGATACGAGAAACGGGATGAGATTTGGAACGGTTGGCGAGCGCACCCGGAGGCGGCGGCGGCGTTTTTCGAGTGCGACGAATCGGTGGCGATTGAAGACATGGAGGAGTACTTGAAGAAAGTTTTGAACTCTTCTTCTTCTTTGTATTCGTCGTCGGTGAGTGGATTGACGACGACGGCGAGAAAAGTTTTTATGGATAAAGAGCGGTTTACGACGACTGCGCACGGCAATCAAGTGTTGAAAGTAGTCGCCGACGGAGCGTTCCCTACGCAAGCGTTGAAAACAAAGTCGCAGGCGTTGAGATGGAGAAAATCGGAGAGCGAGTTAAAACTTTTGCAAAAATCAGCGAGCGTGAATCTAGAAGGTATCGTAGCAGCCATGCGAAGGTCGAGAACGAACGAGGTTGTCACGGAGAGAGACTTGATGAATGCGCACGAGTATGCGGTCAAATCTCTCGGCGCCGATCGACTGGCGTTTCCAACCGTCATGGGGGCTTCCAATCGCGCAACTATCATCCATTACTACCAAAACGATAGAATTGTCCATCCGAACGATTTGTGTCTGATGGATGCTGGGTGCGAATTGAACGGCTACGTCTCAGATATCACGAGAGTGTGGGCGGGAGGCTCGGAAACGGCTTCGTTCGTCAACGACTACCAAAAAGCGGTGTATGATCGCGTGTGCGACGTCAGAGCTGCAGTGCTCGCGAGATTAGAGCGCGACATTCGCTCGCAAACGCCGGTATCGTTACACGACTTACATGTAGCCTGCGTGGACGCGACGTGCGAAGTCCTCGTCGATTTACTCCCGTCGCAAAACGGCCGAGAGTCAGTCACCAAAAACTCGCTCCTCTCCAAAGGCAAATACGCCCAATACTTCCCCCACGCCGTCTCCCATTGGCTCGGCATGGACACCCACGACACGCCTCTAGTCCCAGGCTCGACTTCCATCGAAAAAGGCGTCTGTTTCTCCGTCGAACCCGGGTTATATTTCGACCCCGACGACGCGACTTTACCGAAAAGTCTCCGCGGCGTCGGCGCGCGAATAGAGGACGAAGTGTGCGTAAACGCGCGAGGCGCCGTGGACGTTTTAAGTCGCGCCGTGCCCGTAGACAGAGAGGAGCTGGACGCGTTCATAAACGATACCTCTCACTAGCGCATCTTGTAGCTTAAAAGTTAGCAATTTTAGTAGTAAAGAACTTGAAGTATTTTGTAGTAGCGCGCGAAAAATTTCCCGCCTTTTCTCAAAGGCACCTCGCTTTCGAGTCGCCGACGGACCAAAAAAAAAGAGCAAAACGGATGCCGGTTCGATTTTAAGCGGCACAATTTTGGTACTTGGTGACGCGCGTAACACGCAACCAAACCGAAGAATACGAATTTACATTCGCAAACGTTTGCGCACAAGTAGCACGCGAGATTAATTGTTTACACGGACTCGAGTCGGCATTCAAAGTATTGTAAATGTCGATCCAACCATGCGCGTAAACAGAAAGAACAACGACATCATCACTTGTTCGTCTGTCTTGAATCACTTGCGCTCGAAAAGAGTTTGTGTTTTTTATTCGCTTTTGTTCTTAGCGCTGTTAGAGGTGCGTATATATATATTTTTAGCGCGCGCGTTGAACGCGAATGCATTTATTGCGCGAAACGCGATGCTTTTTTTGCGCGCGCGATGGTCGCGAGCGCGCTTGCGGCGGCGGATTCCGCGCGTTTTTAAATTGGAACGGTGACGGTGAAATCTCGCCACTCGTTTCAAACGTTCGGAAATCGTTTGACTTTTTTTTCTCTTTAATCATTCTTCCCTCTCTCTCCCTCTCTCTCCCTCTCTCTCTCTTTGATGATCTCTTCTGACGACGCTCGATGATCCCTCTCTTCCATTAGGTACTCCTCTGGTCCGTCGTTTTAGTCCCGGGAGACGCAAACTCCGTCTGGAATTTAAGCGCGCAGCAGTACTACCAGCGAGAAACCGGTAATCTCAAATCGTTCCAACGACAACCGAGATTTCAAATCCAAGTCAGAGTTTTAGATCTGTATTTGGAATCGCTGGCGCATAAGCAAGAACATTTGTGGAGAAAAGAAGAGTTTAACCTTTACGACAAAAACTTACAACCTTTACACCCGGAACCACCAGATAAGAGGACGGGAATAGGCTTGAGTTTATCTTCGTTTGGGAGGTGTTTATTTGAGGAGGTGGTGTCTTCGAAGTTTTCGAAGTCAACGGCGATCGGTGAGCGCATCGGCAACTACAATCTTAACGTTCGCGTTTAGTTTAATAGTTTCAGAGGCTCGCTTACTGTATAAATCGCTGTATTACTACTAATCTATATACACATCCCGGTCGAAGAAGTTCAAAACACACAAACACTTCAAGACGCTAGTTGGACGACAGAACGAACAACTACTTTAGAAAAACTATATTATTATACGTATATATATACACATAAGAAACCAATCAACAACAACAACAACAACAGCTACTACTACTACTACTACAAAAAGAGAAGAAAAAAATGGCAAGATTACAAAGACCATCCAGAGGCGGCGCCGCGACGAAAGTTGCCGAGTCTGGGTACGTCGAAGCTTCGGTTGCGCCTGCTTCGGCGCCGCCGAAAATATCGTTGCGAAATGTTATTCCGGTGAACGACGTCATCGCTGGCGGTTGCGCTCGCGCCGCGTCGCAGTCGACGATTCACCCGCTCGATACCGTCAAAGTCCGCATGCAAGCGTTAGCTGGCAAGGGGAAAGCTGCACAGGAAGCTGCCGCGGCGAAGAAAGCAGCCAAGGCAGTATCAACGGGTAAATATGGCGTCGGGAGTTCCTTCATGGCGAATGGCGGAAGCAAACGCGTCGCCTTAGCTCGGGGCGCTTCAGCCGTAGGTAAAGAGTTTTCCATACTTTACAAGGGTGTGTTTGGTGCCGCGAGTGGTGCTGGACTTGCCATCGGCACTTACTTTGCTTTCTACGGCGCCGCGAAGAAATTGTTGGAACGATATTCCGACTATTCGGTCTCCCAGACTGCTTTCGTGGCTGGTGGTATTGGCGCCTTGGGTTCCTCCTTGGTCAAAGTACCCGCCGCGGTTTGTATTCGTTCCGTGCAAGCTGGAGTATACCCCAACGTCTTTGCGGCCGCGGGGACGATTACGAAAGCTGCCGGCTGGAGAGGATTGTTCACGGGGTATGCGCCAACTTTGCTCGAAGACATCCCGGACATGGCAGTCAAATTCGCCGCATATGAAACTTTGCGAACAATGCATCGCAACTTTTTCAACAAAGACGACGATGAGGCCGATGCTTTTGCGGATATCTCCATGGGTTTGATCGCTGGATCCGTCGCAGCTGCTGCGACGACGCCTTTGGACGTCGTGAAGACACGCATGATGTGCAACGCCGCTTCGAGACCATCTTTTGGCAACGCCATCGTAGGCGTATGGAAAGACGCGCCCGCTGGCTTCATCAAGGGCAAAGTTCCCATGTACTTCACTGGTGTTGGCCCTCGTGCATTCTCAAATGGTATCAACTCTGCTATCTTCTTCATGTTCTTTGAAGCGATGCGTGCTGGGTTGAAACGTCGCGAAGAGCGCATCGAGCTCGAAAAGAGACGGTTACGAAGAGTCGGTTACAACGGCTCCAAGAACGAAGAGTTTCGCTGGGCCAACACCGACCAACAAGTTGGCAGAGTCACAGAAGCTTCCGTGACGACGTCCACTTTACGCCACAAGTTTACGCTTCCCAAGTTGAAGAAGTGTTAAACAGTTTTACTTCCTTTTACGTACCACCACCACCTCCACCAAAAAAAGTTGATTGAAAATATATACAAGAGTTCGAGACGAGAAGGTTCTGCTAGAAGCTCGCTCGACGGGAGATGATGAAACGAAAAAACTGTGTTTCAAATAATTTGTACTTACTTACTTTTAATATAAATCGTACTATCATCATCCTTGATATTAAAATAATGTTACTGCTGTATTCTTGTTGTTACTGCGTTGTATTACTTACTCCCCCCGTTGGTTTCTAATGTGTTTCGTTTTACTAGTATTATATTTAAGGTCCTCTTCTCGCTTTTACGGTTTCACGGCCAAACTCATCGCCTGTTGTTGCTGCTGTTGCTGTGCCACGCGCATCCCCGCCACGTAATTAAGAATCTTTAACCTCGGTCCGGGAGGGATTCGCACCTCTTGCAAAGCGTTATCGTTCAACAAAAGCAAACAGTCGTCCGTCAGCAAACCTTTCTTAAAATTCTTCTCGTACTTCTCCAAACCGAGCGTCGTCAACATCCCAACCGCGTGCGAATAATACACGTCTGTCTTTTCATTCTTCCCAGAAAACGACTGACCAATCTTCATGAAAGCCCCGTTCAAGAGCGCAAACAAAGCGCCGGATTTCACCGCCTCTTGCGCAATCTGCATCGGTCCTTCCGGTATCGCCGCGTCTTGCCCTCCGAAAGCCGCCTTCTGCCCGCTCAAACTCGACGACACCGACAACGCAGCGCCAGCCCCAAACATCGCCATCATCCCGGTTTCAATCTCTGAAAATTTGTTCATCTTCTTAATCCAGCACGTCAAACCGCCTTGAACGGCGGTAAACACCGCTAAGTTCACCGCCAACACGTGCGGAGGTCCCGACATGGCCCCCGTCATGGCTGGCTGATTCGCCATCGCTGGGTTCGTCGCCGCTTGTTCCGCTAGGTTTTTATTCACCGTCCCGAGCACGTAGCCGAGCACACCGCCTGTATTTTCCCATCGCAAAGCGTCGAGAGAGAGAAAGAGAGAGAGAAGAGTTCAGTCAGAGAATGAAAAACCAAGTGCGCTTCGAAAGCGTTTGGAAGAAACTGTTGTTTCCCCGGATCGATCGCCGCCACGGCGAAGAAAAAAAGAACAACGACGACACGCAAAAAAAAAAGCAACGGCGGCGTACCTTGCACGGCACTCCCGGCCGATATCGCGGCGATTTCCACCGGAGTGGACTGGTTCTTCAACCACTCGTCTATTTGTTTCTTCTTCTCGGTGAAGACATCGCCGATGCCCATGTTGATTGCTCTGCGCGCGTTCGAAAAAATAAACTCTCTCTACGAGTTGGAAATTTCTGACGATTCGAGAGAAGAGAAGAGTCTTAAAAAAGGATTTGAGAGATATTTTCAAATACGCGCGCGCGCGCGCGAGGCGGGTTTTCGATGTCGACGGCACGTGGATAAAGTCCGCTATTTAAAGTAACAGCACATCGTAACACGCTTCTTCTTCTTCTAAATCTCTATGAATTGTCGTCGTTTGTCGCGCATGTCAAAGTTGTTGTTGTTTCTTCTTCTTCAACCGCTTTCGCTCCGCTTTGCTCAGGTACGTTTTCGTTTTCGTCGTCTCCCATGTCTATCAAAGTTGTTGTTGTTTCTTCTTCTTCAACCGCTTTCGCTCCGCTCTGCTCAGGTACGTTTTCGTTTTCGTCGTCTCCCATGTCTCCTTCGCCTCTTTTCGTTCTTCTTCGTCTTCTTCGTCTTCTCTGTCGCGCTTTTTCTTCTTCTTCTTCTTCTCCTTCTTCTCCTTCTCCGCGTGAACAACCTCCGCGCTTTTCAGCATGCTCTTCCGGTTCGGAATCGCCGTCGTTACGATTCCCTTCGCTCTCGTCGCGTTAGTATTATTGCTCTTCCCGCTCGTCGAGGCCAAAGCTCCAACGCCTTTCCCGAGCAGCGCCTGCGGCGTCAACGACCTGCGCAATTCGTCCAACAGTTTCACCTCCCTGGCGTCCAACTCGTCCTCGCCTCTTCCTTTACCTTTTCGGGACGATAAGAGCTCCTCTTGCTCTCGAGCGAGTTCGGCTTTGCGGTGCGCCTCGGCGACGTTCGCCGCGTGGCCGGATTTGTGGCCCGCGCCGGTCATTTTTGTCGTATCGATCGATCGGGTGAGTCGCGGCGCGCTTCTTAGTTTATTAGGGGAATTGCAAATGCGTGCAAATTTATATTTAACAACTGTTTCACAGTCAGGTGGTGATTTTCTCTCTCTCGCTCGCCGCGCTAGCGGGACATTTCCATTTACCTGCGATGACTTCTCCTGTTCCGTCCGCTTCCGCTCGAGCCGTGACCTCCTCTCGACGAAGACGAGGAAGAAGCGCCGTACGGATTGTAATAATTGTTGTACGGATCGTAATAATACTCGTAGCCGCCGCCGCCTTCGAAGTGCGAGTCGTACGCGGAGGACGACGGGCGGCCGCCGCCGTACGCTCCCCGTCGACCGGCGTAACGGCTTCCCGCTGAGTTCGAGCTCGAGGACGCGCGTCGGCGTTGGACGGAGACCGTGCTGTCCCATTGGTACTCGGAAGCATCGTGGGAGCGCCGGTCGGCGGAGGTTTTCAAAGCGTCTTTCGCGACGTTGAGATGGTTGAAAACTCTGTTCGCGTCTTCGGTGAGTAGTTTGAGAACGTCCTCGTTCCCGGCCACGAAATGGCTAGGAAGTTCGTTCGGATGGAAAACTTTATCCGCGTGCGCGCGCAAAGATAACTTTTTGAATGCTTTCGTGACGTCGCTGTCGCTGAGAGATGTCGAGGACGAGTCGTCGGATAAACCGAGTATGGCCCGGGCGTGTATCGGAGCCGATTCGCCGTATTGCTGTTCCAATTTGATTTCCACCGCTTTCAACTCTTTCGTGCGACTCTTGGCGTCATCTATTTGTCTGGGATCTCCATTCACGCCGGCCGTTTTCTCATACATGATCAAATCTTCCAACGCTTTGTCAAACAGACGCAAATGGGAGAAGATCGCCGCACGTCGAGAGTACGCTTTTGCGCGCGTCGGGTCGAGGATGATGGCGCGACCGCAATCGAGCATCGCGTCGATGTATTTTTGCGCGCCCATACGCGCAGCGGCGCGGTTACAGAGAATGGCAGTGACAAATTGTTTCGATAGAGATGAATTAGACGCTGCTATACACTTCGTGTAATGCATCTCAGCTTCATGGTACTCGCCGCTCGAAAACGCAGAGTTCCCGCACATGCGCGCGTCGTATTGATCTTTTAGAACGGCAAATATAGCTCCAGAGTCAGGACGAATCGCGTTGAAAGTATCCAACATGGTGAACGTTTTATGCTCAGAACCATCCTCAGATTGATTATTTTCCGGAGCACCAAACTGTGGACCGGTGAAACCATTCGTTTGTTTCGCAAACCGTTCCAAATCATCGACATCACCTAATCCGTAATGCGCGACTATTCGCAACAACGTCATCTCTATTATGTTTTCTCTGACTGCCATATCGTCTTCCAGTTCCACCACGCGAGGAGGGGAGCTTTTGTTCCTCGATCCTTTTTGCTTCGTCGGAGACGACGAGGCGAAAAAGTCGAACGATTCCAACATGTCTAAAGCTTCTTTATACTGTCCACAAATCATAAGTGCGTTTGTTTTCACGCACGCTACGATCTGTCGGATGTCCAACGGCATGTGTGTCGCTCTGTTCTCAATATCTTTCGCGTCTGTTATCGCTGATTTAACCATTAATTCGTTCTGCGCTAAGCTTTCGCCACCATTTATGGGTATTTTCCTCAACGCGCGTCTCGCCTCGGTGAGATAGTTCACATCAGAGATTATTCTTAAACGCTTCGCATGTTCAAGCTCTACGCGCGCTTCTTCTTTTTCCTTCTCCGAAGCTTTCGAACTCGACAC
>Ga0255762_10003430_pt1 | contig 12490 bp, 10 predicted proteins | sample 101ome_16_FD_179962 | JGI IMG/M metagenome (GOLD analysis project Ga0255762, IMG submission 179962) | Coastal salt marsh microbial communities from the Groves Creek Marsh, Skidaway Island, Georgia - 101401AT metaG (version 2) | ecosystem: Environmental > Aquatic > Marine > Intertidal zone >...
CTTGGTCACCCAGTTTCAGGTCTCAGATGGCCACGTGGCCGCAACAAACTCTCAGGCATTGCCGGGTGAGGGACTGCTCGCTCTGCAGGATCGCTTGGCCAACAGTATTGCTGGCGCTTTTGTGGATCAAACCCGTTTTGATCCGCTTCGATCCGCGGACGGAGAACAGACCTTATACGACCAACTCCCGGTCTTCCTCGCCACCCTGAAAGCCCAAGGTGAATCGCACATGTCGATCAATGGCTATGACGTCCGGGTAACTCAGGAGGATCTGGCTTGCGTTGGCGCCGCCTACGCGAAGGCGCTTCAGCCCTTGTTGAATCCAGACTCACCGATACTGCTGGAATCGCCCCTCGATCAGCTGCCCGGATTGGTCATGGGTGGCTCTGCGGCAGGCATCGACAACGGCGCTATCGTCACCACCACACTAAAATTTGCCGACAGTCTGCGGCAGGCGCCGGATGCGCTGGTTCTTCAGCGTCGGGTACCCGCAGAATCCACCAACTCCCGGGTGGCACCCCAGACCGAGAGTCCTGCTCCCGCCACAGAATCTCAAGAGTCAAACCCGCTCCCCCGACCCACCCACTGGGTGAGCGGCGGCATCGCCAAAGCCTTTACACCGGGCGCACTCTCGCCACAGGAGATTCAACTCGAGCAGCAGGGCACATCGATCATACTTGCCGCACCCATCCCTCAGGACCTCAACATCAACGGCCAAGCAGCTGAGGCTGGCCATGTTTTCACTGTCGGTGATGTCATCACCGATGCCATGGGATTCAACGCGCAGCTCATCGCCGTCGAGGAGTAATGGTTGACTCGACGTAAGCGGCAGACATCGACCTTCAACCTCAGTTTTCTGGACATTATGTCCTGTGGTTTCGGGGCGGTGGTCTTGGTGTTCCTTATCATCGATCACTCGATGGAAATTGAGAGTCGAACCGTCAACGCCGAGGTGTTTGCGGAAATCGACCTGCTGGAAGAAGACATCCGGGAGGGCAAGGCCGGTCTCGTCCGTCTTCGCAACGCTCTTACCAGTGCTGATCTGGACATCGTTGACGCTCAGGGGTTAGCAACCCGGGTGACCGAAGAGCTCGACAATTACGAAGCACTTATTGCGTCCCTTGAAGAAAGCGGCCTGAGTGAAGATCAGGATGTGGAGGCTCTGAAAGCTGAAATTAACCGACTCGAGGAGCGAGTGGAAAAACTTAAGGAAGCCGCCGAAGCGCAGGCGGGTCGAAGTGCTCGTGAGTACGTGGGGGTGGGCAACCGTCAGTATCTGACGGGCTTAAACCTCGGGGGTAGCCGCATCGTTATTCTCGTAGACGCCTCCGCGAGCATGCTTGCTGACAGTATTGTCAATGTCATCCGGCTCAGAAACATGGACGCCCAGCTCCAGCAAACAGCGCCCAAATGGGTTCGCACACTGAATACTGTCGACTGGCTCACTGCGCAGCTACCCATCAATGCACAGTTTCAGATCATTGCCTTCAACACCGAAGCCAAGTCAGTTCTTGAAGATAAGAAAAACCGCTGGCTCGACGTCGCAGATGGGGAGTTATTGAAAAGCGCAACCGACGCCCTGCGCCAGCAACTCCCCTCCGACGGAACTAGCCTGCACAAAGCCTTTGATGCAGTGGCGGCGCTACCGGGAGGGCCAGACAACATTTTTCTGATCACCGATGGTTTACCCACACAGGGAGATGCCCCGCCACGAAAAACAACGATCTCGGGACGGGACCGACTCGAGCTATTCAGGTCCGCGGTTCGGCGGCTACCGGCGGGTGTGCCGGTTAATATTATCCTCGCCCCCATGGAAGGCGATCCGATGGCGGCATCTGAATACTGGCAGTTGGCGCAAGTGACGGGCGGCTCATTTATGTCGCCCTCTAAGGATTGGCCATGAGGCAGCGACGGGGCACTCCCGAATTTTCGATCTCCTTTCTGGACGTTATCTGCTGTGGCTTCGGCGCGGTCATTCTGCTTTTAATGATCACAAAAACCGTGCAACCACAGATTCTGGAGAAATCCACGATCGTGGCCGACGGCAAAGTTGCTGAGCTCACCGAGCAGTTGTTCGAGATTCGGGGAGAAACCACAATTTTAAATCGTGAACTCGATGCCAAACAGGAACAAATATCTCAGTACAAAGAGCGCATTGCTATCCTCCAAGGAGCGCTGGCAAAAGCCCAGTCACGCTTTGACGCCCTTGAGACCACGCGCAACACCAACAGCATTGTTCAGCAACAGCTCGCCATCGCCCGCCAGCAGTTAAGCGAAGAAGAAAAACGACTGCTGGGCATTAACAGCGAAAAGAAAAATCAATTGATTGGGGGTATCCCGGTCGATAGCGAGTACATCATTTTCATTATTGACACCTCCGGCTCGATGTTTTCTTACGCCTGGGAGCGCATGCTCAAGGAGATGGAGGCCACCCTGAACATTTACCCGGAAGTCAAAGGAATTCAGGTATTAAACGATATGGGGAACTATCTGTTTTCCCGCTATCGGAGTCAGTGGATACCCGATACCCCTGCCCGGCGCAGTCTCATTTTGCGAAATCTCGCCAACTGGAACGTCTTTTCCAATAGCTCCCCGGTCGAAGGTATTACTGCGGCAGTGCGTACCTTCTATGACCCTAACAAGAAAATATCTATCTACGTGTTTGGTGATGAATTCACCGGCGACTCGATTCGCAGCGTGGTTCAGACAGTAGATCAGCTCAATGCCGACAATTTTGACGGTGAAAGACGGGTGCGAATCCATGCTGTCGGGTTTCCTGTCCAGTTTATTCGCCCCCCCCAACTACAAACTACGGGGGTTCGTTTTGCTACACTGATGCGAGAACTGACCTATCGAAATGGTGGCACCTTCGTTGGACTCAATGATTTCAGGCCCTAATCGCACCATCCGACTCACTGCAGCTGCAGCCGTTGTTCTTTTTTTGGCTGCCTGTGGGGCAAAGCAGGTGGTGGTTCAGGGTAATTTTCCGAAACCTCTCATGGAGCAAACGCCGCTTACCCTCGGTGTCGTCTACACCGAAAGCTTCGCCAACCACGAGATTTACGATGAAGCGGCCGGGCGAGAAGAAACCGACTGGCTGGTAAAAACTGGCGATGCCCAAGTTGAATTCTGGGACACGCTGTTGGGCGGCATGTTCACGAACATCGTCCATATCGATAGCCATGACGCCCTGCACGCTGTCGAGCAGGACATCGACGCCGTGATTATTCCCTACGTCGAAGACCTGCAGTACACCATTCCGCTACACACCAACGTCAAGGTCTATGAGATCTGGATGAAGTACCGATTTCGTCTGGTCACCACTGACGCTATACACGAGCACAGTGACGGCGAACTGACCTACGATCCAAATCAGAGCATCGCCGACTGGACCCTTAGTGCCTACGGCAAAACACCCACGGCATTCCTGCAGTCGGATGAGGAAGCGGTAAACCTGGCCGCGGTGGTAGCACTGCGAGATGCGGGCGCCAATTTCGCGACTTCCTTTCACCGGGTGCCAGCGGTGATCGAGTGGCTGGAAACACGCAACGCTATCACGGAGGTTCCCGCAGCAGCATTAAATGGTGACAGCAGCGGTACCCCTGATGAACCCGAGGGAGCTTCTTCATGAATCGCGCTCTCACTACATCCCGCCACCTCATAGGGAATAAGCGCTCCTTGGGCTACGGGTCAGCACTGATCGTTTTATTCCTGTTTCTCCAAGGCTGTGTCACCGCGACTGTCGACGAGATGACCTTTCTTGAACCCACCGAGGGAATTGGAGATTCCTCGGTCGTGATACTGGGCCGGCGCCATGCACCCGATTACGAAACCGAGTTCGATTTTATTGAATGCATAGGCGATCACATTCGTCGGGGTGACAACTCCATCACGGTGTTACACGAACTGGAGTTCATCAACATGATGTACCCCTGGTTTGAGCCCCGCACCGCGCCCCTGCGACCTCAAGACATCGATCGACTGCTCATGCAGGAACCGGTGGCCAATCAGTTCACCGATATCAAATTGGAGTACATGATCTGGATAGATGGCTCGACCATCGAAACCAATAGCTCGGGCTCAATGACCTGCGGCGTCGGCCCCGGTGGCGCTGGCTGCTTCGGTTTTGGCACCTGGGGCAACGCGTCCGACTACGAGGCAACTATCTGGGATTTTACCGATCAAACCGAGGTCGGCCGAATCAGCGCCAACACCAGCGGCCAGAGTTATATGCCCGCAGTCGTCGTACCCATCCCGATCATTGCACCCGTGCAAGGTACCGCCTGTGACAGCCTCGGGGATCAGCTGCTCGATTATCTCTCGGCCACTCGCTAAGCACGCTCCCCTAGCCATGTTTTCTCGACTTCATGCCTGTCGTCTCATTGCAAGCCTGCTGTTAGCTGGCTCGCTGGCGGCAAACGCTGCCTCGCCCACAGTCACCGTCGGTGGCAGACAGGTTGATCTTCCCGAGGACACCCCCGAAGAGTATCGGGAAATGATCGAGGCCATTGGTGTCTATGACGATCCCGAGCTGGCCGCCTACATCAACGACATCGGCCAGCGACTCGTGGCCAATTCGTCGATGCCCGATGCGCATTTTAGTTTTACCTTACTGGACTCTCCCGATATCAACGCCTTCGCCCTGCCCGGCGGCTACATCTACATCAACCGTGGTTTGCTGGCCTACCTGGAAACTGAGGCTGAACTGGCGGGTGTCATTGCTCATGAAATTGGTCACATCACCGAGCGGCATCACAGCAGACGCAAAACCCAGTCGACCACCTCCACCATACTCGCGACAACAGCCTACATTCTGACAGGGAGCGGCGATGTCTATGATGCTGCCCGCATGGTTGGCGCCGAGGTCATCAGCGGCTTTGGGCGCGATATGGAGCTGGAGGCCGATGCAGCCGGTGCCGAGTTTATGCATAGAAGCGGCTACGATGCGGACGCCCTCCTCTCGGTAATTGGCGTGCTGAAAGACCAGGAGATGTTTCGACGGGTTCAGGCAAAATCATCGGGTAAGCCCGTTGGGACCTACCACGGCCTGTACGCCAGCCACCCCCGCAATGACCTTCGACTTCAAACCGTGGTGAAGACCGCCAACAATCTTGATCTGGACAATCAGCCCGAGGACCCCGAATTACCCGGTGCCTTCCGCTCTCAGGTAGAGGGCCTGGTTTTTGGGGCCAGTGCTCAAGCCCAAGCGGAACCCAATCGTTTCTATCACAACAAGCTCGACTTTTCCTTTAGCTATCCCGAGGGTTGGACGGTGCAGCAAGGATCCCGCTCGATCGTCGCCACATCCGCCGACGGAAACGAAAAGGTCACCCTGTCCCTCTCGAAAGTTGACCCTGCCGTAGCGCCCAATGACTTTTTAACAACACAAGCGACTGGTGAGCTCACCAATCAAGCAGAACTCGACCAATTTGGGTTGAAGGGGAGCACGGCCATTGCGTCGGGCAATGGGGTCAGTAAACGTCTGGCGGTTATCGATCATCGCTATCGTTTTCTCTTTACCGGAGAAACCCCCGACATCGCATCGGGGGATGCCAACCTGCTGACCATCATTGAGAGCTTCAGACCACTCGCCGCACGGGAAAAAGTTAAAGGCGAGAGCCGCAACCTGCACTATGTACAAGTGCCCCGCGGAGCAACTCTAAACAGCCTTTCTTCCAGCGCGCGCATTCCCGACGCCGAGGACCAGCTCCGGCTGATCAATGGCTACTATCCCAGCGGCGAGCCCCGCATCGGCGACTGGATTAAAACCATTCAATAGGTGACACTCCAAGCACGCTTTGTTTTGAGATCCGCCATGCTGTGCCGTCCCTTCCTCGCCCTGATTGCACTCTGCCTTTTCGCATTGCCGGCGACTGCGGACGTGACGGTCTACACCGCCAAGCTGATTCGCACAATGGAACCAGCGATGCCCACGGCGACAGCGGTGGCCGTCGAGGACGGTCGGGTCGTCGCGGTGGGGGATGTCGACTCACTGGAACCCGTCCTGCGGATAAAAGGTGGGCGTATTGACCGCCAGTTTGAGGATCAGGTTCTGATTCCCGGGTTTATCGAGCCCCATGTTCATCCGTCACTTCCCGCCGTACTCACCCAATTTCCGTTTCTTGCCCCGGACGACTGGTCCCTGCCCACCGGGGAGTTCCCTGGTGCTAAAACCCCAGAAACCTATAAGGAAAAACTCACGGCACTCGCCGCGATACACACTGATCAGGCGGTTCCTTTTATTGCCTGGGGCTATCACCCCCTGTGGCACGGGGAAATTTGGCGTGAGGATCTCAATGAGTGGTTCGGGGATCAGCCGGTCATCATCTGGCATCGCTCCTTTCACGAGGTCATCGGCAACGATGCCGCGTGGAACATGCTGGGAATTTCCGCGGAAGATGCGGCACAAGTCCACGATGCGTCCTGGGAGCGCGGACACTTTTACGAGAACGGCTTAAAGGCGGTGATGGGTTCCTTCAACTTCCTCTTCGAGCCTGCGCGCTATGGCAAAGGCATGCAGAATTTTTTAGCCATGATGCATCAGAGCGGCGTCACAACCGCCCTCGATATGGGAACCGGGATATTTGGTAACCCTGAACAGGAGATAGCAGGCATCCGTGCAGTGGCAGAGGCCTACCCGGTGCCGACTCGGATTATCTTGACCCCGATCATTGTGGATTTCATTAATCGCGGTGTAGCGCCAGAGGACGCACTGGAGCAAGTCAGATCCTGGCAAGCCCAAAACACGGATCGGGTTAGCGTCGGAAACCATTTCAAACTGATGCTCGATGGCGCCATTTTTTCCGGCCTCAGTCAGTTCGGCCCGCCGGGCTATCTGGATGGCCACAGCGGCGTGTGGATGGCCCCCCGAGACCTGACAGCGGACTACGCCCGAACCTTTTGGGATGCAGGTTTTCAGCTACACGCCCATGCCAACGGTGACGCGGCGGCGGGCTGGTTCATCGAGCTTCTTGAAGAGCTTTTGCGGGAGTCACCCCGGGCCGATCATCGCATGACTCTAGAGCACTTTGCCTATAGCACCGAAGACCAAACCCGTCAGCTAAAAGCACTGGGGGCTCTGGTGTCCGCAAATCCCTACTACCACTTCATCCTTTCAGAGCTTTACGCCGAGACCTGGCTGGGACCAGACCGGGCCGAGCAAATGGTTCGGCTGGGCAGCCTGGAGCGAGCCGGGATCCCCATCGGCCTGCACTCAGACAGTCCGATGGCTCCCCTTTCGCCGCTGACCTTGATGTGGGCGGCGAGTGCCCGCGAGACCATTAGCGGAAAAAAAGGCATCGCTAGTGAAGCACTGTCCCCTGAAGCGGCGTTACGCGCAGTGACCATCGACGCGGCATGGATACTGGGCGAGGAAAATAATCTCGGATCCATCCGCGCGGGCAAAATTGCCGATTTCACGGTGCTCGATACAGATCCCCTCGCGGTTTCTGCGGCTGCGCTTCGGGATATCAAGGTTATCGCGACCGTCTTTGCTGGTCAGCCTTACCCTGTGAATAGCCAGCCTTAACCCCTAGTAAATAGCCGTAAAAGACAGGGTCTCCACGTAGCATCACACCCAGCCAACCCGGTCTCTGGAAAAGATCACCGCCATTAATGGCAATAAGCCCTGTTAATCCTGTTGTGCGTACAGACTTCAGCGCGTAGTGTTGCGCCCTTCGAGAGGATCCCCACCATGTCATCGACCGAACCTGTCAGCCAACGCTTTGAGGCGCTGGGCCTACCTATTTTTTTGCTGGAGAGCCTGACTCGTCGCGGCTATGACACGGCTACGCCTATTCAAGCGGCCACGATTCCCCAGCTACTTGAAGGCCATGACATCGTAGGACTCGCCCAAACCGGCACTGGAAAAACTGCGGCTTTTGCGCTCCCGGCCCTGACTCGCATAGAGGTCGCGGAACGAAAGCCTCAGGTCTTGGTCCTCTGTCCCACCCGGGAACTCGCCCTACAAGTTGGCGATGCCTTCCGACAGTACGGATCAAACATGAAGGGCCTGAAGGTAGCGGCGCTCTGCGGCGGCGCCGATATGCGTCAACAGCTGCGAGCTCTCAAAGAAGGTGTGCACATCGTGGTTGCAACGCCGGGTCGAATGCTTGATCACCTTGAGCGTGGTAGTGCTGATTTTTCTACAATCAAAACCGTTGTCCTGGATGAGGCCGATGAGATGCTCCGCATGGGATTTATCGATGATGTCGATACCATCCTTGCCAAGACGCCCTCCCAACGTCAGGTCGCTCTGTTCTCTGCCACCATGCCGCCAAAGGTTCGCGCGATTGCCAACAAACATCTGCATGATGCGCAGGAAATTTCGGTTGCGGCGGCCGCTACCACCAACGAAAATATTGAACAGTGTTACTGGCTCGCCAAAGGCGCCAGCAAGGTCGAAGCGCTGACCCGCTTATTAGCCTTTGAAGATACCGATGGCGTTATCGTTTTTACCCGCACCCGCGAGAGCACCGCGGCGGTCGCCGAACTGCTGCGGCAGCGTGGCTTTCAGGCGGCCCCTCTGAATGGCGATATGGATCAAAAAGCCCGGGTACGTACGATTGATCAACTCAAGTCTGGAGCAATCAACATTGTGGTCGCCACCGATGTGGCTGCCAGAGGGCTTGATGTTGATCGCATCAGTCACGTCATTAACTTCGACGTACCCTTTGATGAAGAGGCCTATGTCCATCGGATCGGACGCACAGGGCGCGCGGGCCGAAAAGGGAAGGCGATCCTGTTCGTCGTGCCAAGAGAGCGCCGTATGCTGCGCAACATCGAGCGGCTAACTCGCCAGGAGATCCCCGAAATACGGCTGCCCTCACCTTTGGCCATTGATGAGAAGCGCCGAGAAGAATTTGCCAACAAGGTTCGGGAAGCAATGGCCGGAGAAACTGATCAAGCGATCGCAGCGGTTGTCGATACCTTGTGTGCCGAGGCGGGCGGAGACGCACGTGCAGTCGCCATTGCCCTGGCGGGTCTTCTTCAGCCGGCCTCTTCGGGTCACACCAAGTCGGCCCGAACAAAGGAGTCACCTGACAAGAAAAATCGTAAGGTCACGCCCCTTTTTGCAGATCAGGATTCGGCTAAAACGAGTTGTGAAGAGTCTCGCCCACCAAACCGGCGGGAGCGTCGAAAAGCCTTGCAACCCAAGTCTTCACAACAAGATGGAGATCTTGGGCAGGCCCGACCCCTTAAAAACCACCCGGACGTGCCAATGGAACGCTTCCGGGTCGCCGTTGGACGCAAGCATGGTGTCAAACCCGGTGAGCTCGTTGGTGCTATTGCCAATGAAGCGGGGATCGAAGGGGATTACATTGGCACTATCAATATTCTGGACGAGTGCTCAACCATTGATTTGCCCGAGGGGATGCCCAAGCAAATTCTCAGGCACCTTAAAAAAACCCGCGTCAAAGGCGTGAACTTGAGCATGGCCCGGGTCGGCTAGGCCCGCTGTTTGATACACTCGCGGGCCACCAAGGCACACGAGTGTTTATCCATGCCCTCTCTTTCAGAACCTCTGATCCTCGCGAACGGGTCGACTCTATCCAACCGACTCGTATTGGCACCCCTGACCAACCTCCAAAGTGCCGCCGACGGTACCCTGGGTGACGACGAGTACCACTGGCTATGTATGCGGGCAGAGGGCGGCTTTAGTCTGACCATGACCTGTGCCGCGTCGGTGCAGCACAGTGGTGTGGGTTTTCCGGGCCAGCTTGGCGCCCATGACGACCGGCATATTCCCGGGCTGACCCGGCTCGCCGCTGGCATCAAGGCTCACGGAAGCCACGCCGTGGTTCAACTGCAACACAGCGGCATGCGATCCCAACCGGATTACTGTGACGGTGTCCCCCAGTGTCCCTCAGATGACGAAAAGACTGGCTCAAAAGCAATGACCACCGAGCAGGTCCAGCAACTCGTTCAAGATTTTGTTGACGCCGCCGCGCGCTGCCAGCAGGCAGGGTTTGACGGGGTAGAGCTGCATGGTGCCCACGGTTATTTGCTCTCGGAATTCTTAAGCCCCCAGTACAACCGCCGGGAGGACCAATACGGCGGGAGTCCGGAAAATCGGGCGCGCATTTTGTTTGACATCATCGAAGGCATCAACGCGCGCTGCGGTCGCGCTTTCAGTCTGGGCATCCGCCTCTCTCCCGAGCGTTTTGGTCAACAGACAGCCGAAATCAGGGACCTGGCCGCCGCGCTGCTCACCGACAAACGAGTTGATTACCTTGATATGTCGCTGTGGGATGTGACCAAACCAGCGCACGAGGAAGCCTTTGGCGGTAAATCCCTGCTGGAAATTTTTACCGACCTCCCCCGCGATGGGGTCGCCCTCGGGGGCGCTGGGAAGTTATATAGCGCGGCTCAGTGCCAAGACGCCCTTGACCGAGGTCTCGACTTTGTCATTGTTGGCCGTGGCGCCATTTTGCACCACGACTTTCCCCAGCGAGCTATCGCCGACCCCCAGTTCACCATGCAAGGCCTACCGGTCACTCGCGACTATTTAAAAGCAGAGGGTCTTGGTCCTGCCTTCATCGGCTACATGGCCAGCTGGGAAGGGTTTGTTGCGGATTAGCCGACAGCCGCAGGGTCCGTCTGAGAACTACCCCGCCGGTTGAGCACTCTGGGCAATAACGCGTCGAATAAGCTCCGCCCTCAGCCATAGCTCACGTCGGGAGCAGGGACCGAGACCAACGCCCATCGCGTAGAGCAAAGGCTCGGGGGTGTCGAGGGAGATGCTCTGGTCCGAAAAAATACGGCGATAAAGTGCTTCTCCCAATACGCGAACCTCACCCCAGAAACCCTTTTCCTCAGGAGCGGGCAATGGAGCGCGCATCAACTGCTGCAAGACCTCCTCGCCTAACTGATCAAGCGCACTGTCGGGCGCCGGCTCGGGTGGGTGCACCAGAGCCAATGCATAGAGGAACCCAACGCTGACCGAGACCCGGTCAGGCCCGTTGGCCTCGGCAACGGCTCTCTGCTCTTCCCCAACAAGAGCCGTGCTACTTACTCCCACAAGACTTGCCACTAGCAGGGTATCGGTCAGTAGCGACAGGCCTCTGCTTTGCTGACGTTTATCGAGTGGCTCCTCGGGATGCTCGAGCACTTGCCAGATCCACTCACGAGTCCTGGGGTAATTGGCGCCATCGGGATGGGCGATCTGATCAAAGAGCGTTACGTATGCCCCGCGAATAAGCGCGACCTGATCTCGATCCATAAAACAGTCTCAGCCGAAACGGGTATCGGCAACGAAGGGATTCGATGCTCGCTCGCGACCAAACGTGGAGTTCGGGCCATGTCCGGGAATGAACTGCATGTCATCGCCGAGGGGAAACAGCTTGTCCCGTATAGAGCTAATCAAAGTGTCATGATCTCCCATGGGAAAGTCTGTGCGCCCTATGGAGCCGGCAAAGATGACGTCCCCAACCCAAGCGATCTTGTGAGGCGCATGGACAAACACGACATGGCCTGGGGTGTGCCCCGGACAGTGAACAACCTGAAGCGTGGCGTCGCCCACAGTGACGGTTTCGCCATCCTTGAGCCAACGATCCGGCTCAAACGCATCTGCGTGGGGAAAGTTGGCCATCTGGCACCACTCGGGCAGCTTGTCGATCCAGAAGCGGTCCCCCTCTTCGGGCCCCTCCATGGGGACAGACAGACGCTGACGAAGCACATCGCTGGCAGCACAGTGATCCATATGACCGTGGGTCAAGAGAATCTTCTCTACCGTTGCGCTCATTTTTTCAACCGCTGCCAGAATGCGATCAATATCTCCGCCGGGATCGACGATAGCCGCCTTGCCCGTGGTTTCACATTTCACCACGGAACAGTTTTGCTGGTAGGGAGTGACCGGTACGACGGTGACGGCGAGAGTCATGGATTCTCCATGGGTGAGGATGACTGATCTTGCGGCGCAGGTTCGTCTGCATCGTGATCCGCATGGGGGTCATTATAAACGGCTTGATCAAGCTGGCCCTCCTTGTACGCAACAATGGTGGCGACGGTAGCATCGCCGGTCACGTTCACAGCGGTTCTGATCATGTCGAGCAATCGATCGACACCGATAATCAGCGCAATCCCTTCAACGGGCAGGCCAGCTTGTTGCAGCACAAGAGACAAGGTAATCAATCCAACCCCGGGCACCGCCGCGGCGCCAATGGAAGCCAGTGTCGCCGTGAGTATCACCATCAATAGCTGCGACGCGGTCAGGTCAATACCGTAGACCTGCGCGATAAAGACAGTCGCGACGCCCTGCATAATCGCCGTGCCATCCATGTTAATGGTTGCCCCCAAGGGGACTGCAAAACCCGCAACGCTCTTGGGAACACCCAACCGGCTCTCTACCGTTCGCAAGGTAATAGGCAGGGTTGCACCTGACGAGGCCGTCGAGAAAGCAAACGCCCACACCCGACGCATTTTGGCGCGAAGCAATCCGGGATTGAGGCCCGTGGTCGTTTTCAGCAACAGGGAATACACCACAAGACCG
>Ga0255762_10003431_pt1 | contig 12489 bp, 6 predicted proteins | sample 101ome_16_FD_179962 | JGI IMG/M metagenome (GOLD analysis project Ga0255762, IMG submission 179962) | Coastal salt marsh microbial communities from the Groves Creek Marsh, Skidaway Island, Georgia - 101401AT metaG (version 2) | ecosystem: Environmental > Aquatic > Marine > Intertidal zone > Salt...
CTTCCTTTCCCTCGGAATCCGCGCTCAGCGCCAAAGTCCTCCTCTCTAAATCCGTCATCGGATAACTTCCAATCGGTTTCGCCTCTGGAAGAATCAACGGTTTCTCGTCGCGCGAGGAAGAAGGAAAAGGAGAAGAAGAAAGCGACGCCACCGCCCGTCGCGGATTCTTTCGCATGTACAAAGTCTCCTCTTCCACCTTCAACCCGTCCAACCGCTTCGCCGCGCTTTCGCTCGCGTCTTCTCCTCTCGGCGTCGCGAAATATTCCTCGTCGATTTTCCTCGCCGTCTCCTCTAAACTTATTCCTCCTCCTCCTCTTCCTGGCGTTGTTGTGGTCGTTGCAGTCGACGTCGATGTCGTCGCGCTCGGCGGCGTCAGCACTTCCGCTCTCTTTCTCAGACTCGTCGAGTTGTTCTCGTTGTTCTCGGTGTTGCCTGGAGGAGAGAACAAGGAAGAAAACCGCGCCGGCGTCGGCGGTAACCGCCGCCGCGGCATCCCCAGCTCCTCGTTTTCATCGTCGTCGTCGTGCTCTTCTTCTTCTTCTTCGAGCTTCGCGTCCTCCTTCGCGGACATCCACGCCAGCAGCGACGCCGCGTCTTCCTCTTCTTCTTCTTCTTCTCCGTCGCCGATGATGATGTCAGACATCATGACTTGCTTTTAAATAAAGAGAGACTTTTGCTGATGATATAACCACACCGCAACGCCAGAAATATAAAGAGAGCGAGAAGAAGAAGAGAGAGACGTGTTTCTTTCTCTCTCTCTCTCTCTTACTTTTCAAAGCGCGCGCGCGCGTTTTTGCTGCGTCTCGAGAGTCGCGTAAATTCGAAATTTTTTCCCCACAGCAGAGAGTTTTGCTTTTTTGCAAAACGATACGTTTAGGGTTTGGGGTTTAGGGTTCACATCTTGAGGACCAAACTGATTGATTAGCGCAGAGCTGCACACTTTCGCGACCGCGACGTTTTGATTCTCTCGACGACGAACAAGAAGAACGAAGACGCGTAAAAGCATGTCGGAATCCTTCGCCTACGGCGCCTCGGAAGACCCGACCCAGTTCGAAGGCAACCCACTCGCGAAACTTCGCATCCAATCCTCGCAGCGACTGCAACGCGTGCTCGATCGAAGCGTTCCGTTTACCGGGAAACGTTGGGCGGTGTGGTGTTTCCTCTGCCTGGCGTATTTCCTCCGCGCGTATTTCGTGCACGGGTATTACATCGTCACGTACGGCCTCGGGATTTATAACTTGAACTTGGTGATTGGGTTTTTGAGCCCGGCGAGAGATCCAGCCGGAGGGGACGGGCCGACTTTGCCGAGCAGCAACAACGAAGAGTACAGGTAAAATATAAAGTAGTAGTTTCAACTTTTAAAAGTATATTTGTTTTGCGCGCGAGAGCGCCCGCTCTCTCTCTCTCTCTCTCTCTCTCTCCATCCGCCTTTCTAATGCGACTTTGTTCTTTCGCGCTGACCTTTTACCCTCTCTTTTTCCTTTCTTTCGTTGCGTTTTCGTCAGACCGTTCGTCCGAAAACTTCCAGAGTTTAAGTTTTGGGTGAAATCCGCGAAGAGTTTGCTCGTTTCCTTCTCCATGACCTTCTTCCCGGTGTTTGACGTGCCCGTGTTTTGGCCGATATTGTTGATGTATTTTATAATGTTGTTCACGATGACGATGAAACAGCAGTTGAGACATATGATTAAGCATAAATACGTTCCGTTTTCGTGGGGGAAGCAAACGTACGGGAAAGGTAGCGGGGGAGGTAAAGAGAAGAGCGGAGGGAGCGATTAGAAAGTAGACTTTCTATCTCTCCCTCGCAACGCGCACACACAAACATTGTATTAGCTCTCGAAATCTAGCCGCCTCGCTTCGTTTGAATAATAAATAACTTTTTAGGATTCTTTCTAACATTAAATAAACTACATGTGAGACACTTTACGCGAAACTACTCGTGCACTTTGGACAGATATTCCCACAACCCGTCGCCTAAGTGGTGACACAATTCCACCCCGATGCCTTTGTTTTCCGTCCGCATCGCTTCCGTGCTCATGACGCACGTTCCTACCGCTAACGCGTGCTCCTTCCCTTCCGCGAATATCGCCACCGGTTCGTCCTCCTCCACCTCGTCGTGCATGGTCGCCCCTTCGCTCGTCAACCCGGGACACATGATGTTCGATCCTTTAAACACAAATTTAATCGCTCCTTTATCCGTTCTCAAGCGTTTCATGATCGTTGGAAATCGATGAAGGACTTTCAAAGTCGGGTAATACGGACCGTCTTTCACGACTTGGAAAAACAAAGGTTCGTTTTCAACCAAAACGACCGTGACTTTGTTCTCGAGTTTACCGACTCTGATTTCTGCGTTCTTTTTCGGCATCAGAAGGTCCAGCGGCGTCGGTTGGTCGTCGTCATCGGAGTCTGACTCCGAGGAAGAAGAGGAGGCATCCGAATCTGAATCCGAGGTTGGTTTTTTCTCCCGGTGTTGATGGTTGCTGCAGAGCTGCGGGAACTGCTCGGCGATTTTCGAACGAATCGCGCGCTGAACGGAAGATTTGATCTGCGTCGAGCCGTGGAAGTCGTCCAAAGAGAACTTTTTGAACATGGGGCGGCACGTTTGGTATTTTGTGGCGCGCGCTCGCGTGAAAGAAGAAAGAAGAAGGAGAAGAAGAAGAGTGCGGAGTCGTGTGGAGCCTCAGAATGAGGTGTGGAGGCGAAAAAAACGTGACGAGAGTAAAGTATTAACAACGCGCATACGCGCTGCGTGTGATAACATGCCAGAATAATAATACTGGTAATATAACAATATAATAAAATCATTGATAGCCGAGTCTTCTTCTCCTTTCTTCTTCTTCTCTGCTCTTTTATTTTCCGACGTCCTTCTCGCGGAAAGACATCGAGGAGATTTTGAACGACTTCTTCTCTCGCTCCGGCAACGAATGGATGAAGGTACCAGCCTCAATGAACTCGTCAAAATCCAAGGTATCTTGCTTCTCTTTGTCAAACTTGGAAAAGATTAAATCGCAGATGTCATCGCTATCGTTCTTTTTCAAATCCCGGAGGAGCATTTTTAGCTCGTCTCGGTCCATGTCGCCAGACATGTCGCTGTCGTATTTTGTAAAGTCGTGTCGATCTCTGTCTGAAACGAAAGCAAGCAACACGCCACTCGCGACGCAGGTGAGAACTACTGATATCACTGCGAAGAGCACGAGACCGTTGACTACTTTTTCAGAGCCGAGACTATCTGCTCCCGCTTTAATCGCGATTGCAATTAACGCGATAAATCCCAATTCCATGTTTACGATTTGGGCAATCACGTTGTCGTCTTCGACGCGATATGGTTTCAACATGCCCAACAATACGAGAAAAGCCATGGTTACAAACACAATGACGTAAAGCTGCAAGTCAGACTCGTTATCGCCGACAAAAATAATGACAGCCCCAAGAAAAAGCTTTCGAAGCATATCGATAATCTCAAAGTACCAGTGTTGGGCTTTATAATCTTTCAACAGAATACGGAAATATTGAGATTTCGAATCGGATGACATAAAAGCCAAAAAAAGAACTGGTATGCTAATCACGTACACAACGAGCATGATGTACACGAGAGGAGCGAAATTGTCGTACTTTTCAGTATCGCAGGACGTTTCGATGCTGAATCGTAAATAACGCACTCCGCCGCCAATATCACGGCAAGGGAAGTATTGCAAAATCGTACCCGATACCGAAGGATAGATAATGAACAAGAGCATGACGCACGTTTTCACACCATATCCGATATATCTTCGCGATGAATCCACTTTTCCAATTTGGGAAAATACGAACGAGGCGAAGCCAAAACACGACATTATAAATGCACATCCGACAAAAGGCGAAATCGTCGCCGCGAGGAATTTTGCATAATAATCTCTTTGAACGACGCAATCAATCGGCAAGAGCTCAAAATCCAACGCGAATACTTTCAGTGCCTGAACAAACTTATTGAAACCATTTGGCCAACTCACAAAATATAAAGTTTCTGGCCACAACATTATCACTTGCATGAAACCGATGAGCATTTTCATTTTCGGCGCGAGATCTTCGAGGAAATCGTAAATCTTTCGTCCTAATCGATAGCGGAACGAGGATGGCATGGTTGGACCCGATGCAAGTCGCTCCTTGAGAGTCTGGCCATCCGTTATGAATTGAACTTGCTTTTTCCCACTAGAAACATCGTTTCTGAATATGCCAAAACGCGTCCGAAATTCAGCTCGGACTGCCGCGCGGAATATTTCGATTTCATCAAGTTTGTCTCGAATGGGAACGATAAGCATAGCTACCCCGATGAAAATAGAAATCGCGATTATGATAACCGCGATAAACTCTGAAGAGAAATATCCATCTGGATTAAGAGAGCATTTTTCACACTGCTCGTCATCTTGGTGCCAGTAGTAGTCCTTCTGACAAACAGAGCACAAAGGCCCCTCGCTCCCGCTTTTGCAACCGCTCGATGCTACGCCCGTAGCGTTATATTCGCAAGTGGCGCCGGTGCAAGATAAAACGGGAACCAACGGCGTCAGTAGGAGTAATTCGGCATCAGTCAACTCAATCGTCGCGGTTTCAGAACCTGGAATAACGAGGTCCCAACCTTCGTATTTATATCGATAATAATCTTGAATAACTCCAACCGGTTTCCCTTCGAGAAATTCAACGCACTGTTTATACGTTCCGAGAGTTTCATCAATTTCACGATTTTCACAATATAACGAAGCCGACGCGCACGGGTAGGCATCCAGTGCAACTGTGTATGTATCCGGTAAGATACCTTGCACGCGAACATCGACCGTACCTGCGGGACAAATGCAATCCAGTAAAGAGCCAGCAGAAGTTTTGGCCGTTGTTCCGGTCGGACACGCAACACACTTTTTCGTTTGTTCTCCGGTATACACGTTTTCGCGTTCAGGAACCATGTTTGAACCGCAGCGTACACTTATATCCACCGTGTTTGGGGCAGGGTGTTCAAATTCGTATTCTTCATAAAATATGCTTTCAGGAGGCACGTTTACGCGGTAATCTTGTGTTCCGATTTCAACAGCATACATGCGCAAATTGTTCGTCAACGAAGTCGTCGAGAAACTGATTTCAGAATTACCGTCAGACATCGAAAATACCAGATACGTGCTTGCATACCCGACGGAAAAAGGAAGGCCTGATGCCAACGCTTCTGCGGAAGGTAACGCCTCAATCGTGACGATAAAATCATACGTGTGCATTTGACTTATCGCCGCTCCATCGTTGATGTTCGATGCATAAATTTTCTTCTTCCTCGCCACGATTGTGCGAGGAGAATATAGCGGGTACCGATTTGGCAGGGCGTACGTCCCACCAGGCGCAACATTCTCCATGACTACATACATTTTAGATGGATTCGTTGAGGCGTGTTGCAATTTGAACGTTTTCTCTCGCTCTCCTTCCCTGAATTCGAGATAACTGCTCGCTTCAGCATCAGATAATAATGAAGATGAAGGATCTGCGGAGTTTAAAATGTAATTTGTCACCACTGGATCGTCCGACGAATGGAATTCAAAACGCAAAGTGTTTCCTGCAGGAACCGCCGTGGGCAGTTTCATCACAAACTCCGTTGGATTCTTGACTAACATGTCATTCCCACTCTCCGCAGAAGAAAAATCAATGTTAAAGCATAATTCAGCAGAACAACTCGATGCTATTGTCACATCGCCACCAAAACTACACGTGTTTTCAGGGCACGCATTGCAGTTGGGAAAAGTACCATAGGTTCCCGGAATACACTCGTAACGACCCATGTATAAATAACTGCTTCTCCAATACGCCAACACCACTTTCCCGTCGTACGATAAAGCGATTTCATCCCAGCGGCCTGCGCTAGGATGACCATTCGCTGACCCAGTCCAAGTTTGCCCGTAGTCTTCAGAACGCACCACTTCCGAGAAAAACGCTGTAGCCATCATAACCCGTCCGTCTCCGGACACAGAAACGGAAGTATATTCATACGTGTCAATGTTTGGCACGAGCGCTTGTCCCGTTATTTTTGTCCACGTAACTCCTTCATCGTTGGAAAGTACCATGTAGCCACCGACATATTGCACCATGACGGTGGCCAACTGATACTTCCCATCTCTGCTCATGCGCACCCATTTCCACGATTCGGTGCTCGTCATTCCAGTCGGTACCGAAAAAGTAGCACCGTAGTCATCGCTTCGATATAAATACCCGCTCTCGACGACAGCGGTTTGAAATTTGCCGTTCGCTGACATCGCGCACGACGTGAATGATTTAGCGCCCATGTTTGTACCGTCGCTCAATTTTGCCTCTGTCCACGTCGCTCCGAAATCCGACGAAACAAACATCTTTCCATTATACGAGTTCACCGTTATGTATTGCCCATCTGCGGACATCGATAAGCCTTTCCACGAGGGAAGCGCGCTCGTATCTGTTTGCGTCATGAGCGCCGTGTTCGTGATAGTCGTCCACGTAGTCCCACCATCGGTTGTTTTATATAAATCTGAGTTTGTAGCTGCTACAATCATCAAGTTTGCGTCGTCATCTGCGATCGCCGCTATTTCGTATTGTTGCGTGCTCCCTGGTGTAATTTCCACTTCTCTCCATTTACTTCCCGAGTTTTTAGAAATCCAAATGTGTCCATTTAAAACCACGCCGACTTGAACATCGCCATCCTTGTGCACCGTGATGCCTTGCCATTGCTGCGATCGAGGATTATTCGCCTTTATCGCCGCCCAGGTCGGCGCGACAACTTCCGCCTCGACAGCGGTGAAACAGGAAAAGATCGAATCGAAAGAATTAAAAAAAGCAAAAGCGAACGAGAGAAAAAGGAGAACCTCGGGGGCGCGTTTCCCTCCGCTTCCGCTTCGTCTTCCGCTTCGTCGACGCGTCTCCATCGTCTCGGGTCTTGTGGCTGTTCTCAATCAAACTTACCTCTCCTCCCACTTGTGTTTTTTTCTTAAAAAAGGGAGGGGGAGTATATAAGAATTGTGCCGTTAGGTTGACCTTTCACACATTTTCCCGTACTTTTGGGAAAAAACACACGTGGCAAAGAAGATATTTTTTTTTCATCTGTTTGACACACTGACAGTTAATTTAACTATCAATTGGACTTGGTAGCAACTGTCATTATCTTAGTGAAGGGTATTCAAACTTAAAATGATTTATGTGAGTCACTATTGCTTGTCTTGTCGTTGCTATCAACAGTACTTGGTAGCAACTGGGGCGGCTGTGAGAATAGTGCCTCCTATCATCTGAAACCCTAAACACCCAGGCTAGTCCAAACTACCTCTAGTTTGAACTGTTTGACGGCTGATTAATTTCTTCTTTTTATGTATTTATTATATTATTATAAAGTGCGTGCGTCTAAAAGAGCTTTTCAATCCACGGAATATTTCTCGCATCCGACGTCGACGCTTTCGCTAAACTCAGACTTCCAAAACCCGTCGGTTTTATGGTTCATCATCCAATCTCTGTGAAACTCGTCGTCGCTGTAATCGGCGGAGGAATCCTTTTCAGCGGGCAAGCCGGTTAAGCTGCCGCCTTGGGACCAAGCGCAGATGGCTCCCGAAGCGGCACCGGCGAAGATGGAGACTTCAGAGGTAGATTCGTTGGCACTCATGGCTGCGCACGTGAGGAGACCTTCTGTGCCTGGTAAAGAGTAGAGGTAGCCGCCGTTGATATCGACGTCGGAGTCTAAGACAACTTCGCCTTCTTCGCGCTCGACGAAGAGAGAGCCCGAGAGGCCCACGCCTTGGCCGTCGACACACCGGACGTGGAGAAGGCCAAGGGGAGCATCGGAAGAGTCAGAATCGTCAGAATCATTAGAGGTGTCGTCATCGTCGTCGTTGTAATAACTGGGGACGCGCATGTTCGCAGCATTGGCTAACGCGGACGTTTCGCTACGGCCGCCGGTGGCCGTTTCGAGCACCGGGAGGTCTTTGTGATGGTCCGACGAAGCGTTCGCGGACGTTTTGCGCAACAGTAAAGTGCTCGCGATGTTCGAAACGGCTTTAGACAGCGGAGTTTCTTTGCTCTTTTGCGAAGGTGGAAAGTATGCCGCGGTGGAAACCAACACTCCAGCGGGTTGGCCGTTTTGTATGTTTCTTTGATTCGTCGCGCTTCTCGGCGTAGCGTTTGGTAACGAGCAGTACTCTAATCCCGAAATGGGCGCTTCACACCCGTCGATTCTTGGTGCGTTCGGCAAATCGCGAGGTCGCGCGGACGGCCTCGCTAATACGTGTGTTTTCACGGACGAAGAAAAATCCCCGGCGAAAATAACTCCGGGAGGCCCGGCGCATACCGAAAACACACGGCGTCTGTGCCCAGTCATTGTCGCTGCGGCAACTTCTTGCCTCGGATCCCAGACTTTGACGACACCGTCCGCGCCGCCGGAAACGAATAAACCAGCGCCATCTAAAGATGGTTCGTTATAGCTAATGACGCACGTTACATCGTTTTGGTGACCTCGAATGCTCGCTCTTTTCTGACCGGTATTCAAATCCCATAAACTAAGAGCGCCGGATCTCGAACCAACCGCGATGGTCGCCGATTGCCAATCGACAGCGCCAGACGTAACAGCGTCAAAGACGTACATTTTACGAGTCTCGCGCGATCTTTCTAAATCCCACACGCGCACGGTGTTATCTCTACCACCAGACACGCACAGGAATGGTTTTTGAATGACGCCCGCGCCGGCGTTGCTGTAATCAGCGATGGAGAGAAACTCAACGCGGTCTGTGTGTCCCGATAAAGAGTGGCCGCCGGACAAACCGACATTTGGATTCCATCGCCAACTGCGAATGGTCCCATCCCATCCACCAGTGGCGACAATTTTCGCGTTTGGTAAAACGTTCGTCTTCGAACAGCCGACGCACGAAACGAGTTCGTTGTGCGCAAACGGATCCTCCTCTGGGACAATTGCGCGTCGGAAACTCGGCGCGCGGTCGCCAGCTCCGCCAAAACAGCCCAAATAAGGATTCAATATCGCTCTATTGTCCAAACCAAAGTTGTCCTTTTGATCTTTGCCGCTATATTTCTTCGCATTCAACGCGGGTGTTTTGAGTTGCGTCCGTGGAGCTTTCGCACCGCCTGGCATCGAGGGGAGATACGGGGGAGTTAAATATCCCGCATCAGAACCGCTCGTATACGTAGGCGTTCTTCCGGTCGATTGTTGCGACATGTTAATTAAGTTTTGACTCGAATTTTCTTTTCTTATGAGCTTCAAATTCGCTCTGGCTCTTCGTTGTGCCTCTTCGGTTTTCTTACTCGTGCCTCCTCGAAACCAATTCAAAATGGTGCTTAAAAATGCGCCTAAAGATTTCCAAAACACGTCCGTGAAGAAATAAACCCACTCGTCTAACTTATTTACAAAGTGTGCCCAACGACCAGGCACCAAGGGTAAATCTTCTGAAAACGTGCGCTCAGACGAAAGCGTATGCCCGTGGTGGCTTCTTTGTTGTTGCTGTTGGTACTGCTGCTGCTGTCTAGATGCCGAGGACAGTTGTCTTCGTAACGCGTTGATCTTACTACTCTCGTCGCTCTCACGCCTTGCACGCGCCAACGACGGCGATGACGGTCGATGTACCGGCGAAGTTGAAGAAGTCAACGTCGGAGGCAACACGATAAGTTTTTCCGTGCTCGGGAAGCGAGTGGATGATTTTTCTCGTTCGTGTTGCTTCCTGCGTCGTTCGCTGACATCGTCCTCAGAATCGTCGGAATCAAAAGCGGTGTTCTTCGTGACCATCTGAGCAATTTCTTCGATGGCACTCTTCTTTTTAGTCGCTGTCATGGTAGCATCAGATGTTGATGTTGTTGTTTTAATGTCTTTTAACTTCTTTTCCTGCGTTTTGGTACTCTCGCGAGGGTTTTCGGTCGAGGCGTCCATGCTCGTGTTCAATCGACTCGCGGCGTTCATCGATGTCGTTCGTATGTGCGCAATGTTTTCCTGACTTGAATTCGCATTCGGCGTGGAGAGAGAAAACGAGCTATCCGTGCCTAAAGGTGATTCCGGTTCGGACGAATATCCGGAGGAAGAACCACCTTTCTCTTCCTTCTTATTCGACTTACTTTTCTTCTTTTTCTTTTTCTGCTTGTTTTTGCTCCCGTCGCTTGTTCCACGCTCTTCCTGCTGCAAATGTTGCGACGACGACGACATCGACGTCAACTCCGTCGTCCCTGAATTATTTCGCATCATGGCCATTTTCGCTAAATTAGACGCCGACGCCGAGTTGGACGAACCTGATTTCTTTTTCTTGCTTTCCACCATCTTCCACTCTTCACTGTCTTCTTCTTCATCTTCATCACCTAACGACTTCAACGACCCGCAACTCTCCGATTCTCTCATCATCGTCGCATTCGGTGATTTAGCGTCTCCCTCTCGAGAACTGCTCGCGCCAAGTTTACTCGTTGAAGTCGTCGTCGCTTCAGAGGTTTTAGTATTTTGCTCTTCCGGCGACTCTCCTTCCTGCTTTGCCAAAGTCGCGCCATCCGGCGTACGCTGCTGCTGCTGCTGCTTTTGTTGTTGTTGTTGTTGTTGTTGTTCCAACTGCTGCTGCTGCTGCGCCGCCTTCATCTTCCTCCGCAACTTTTTCTTCTCCTTTTTTCTCTGCTTCCGTCTCATCTCTTCCTCGTCTTCCTCCTCGACCGTCGTCGTCGTTCCTTCCGCGCTTACCAACTTGTCCTTCGCGTCTTCAAATTCCTCCGTCTGGCTCTCCTCTTCTTCCTCTTCATCTCTCTGCCGCAGCGCGTCCCACGAGTTCGTGCTTTTAATCCCACCGCCACCGATTCCTCCTCCTCCTCCTCTCGCACCGATCCTTCGCTGTCGTTGTTGTTGCTGTTGCTCGATGCTCAGAGAGTTTCTCCTCGAGTTTTGCGCGCTCGACGAACAACTCCGTTCAAATTCGCTCGAATTTTTCCTCAACGACGACGCTTCCACACCACTCGGCGACGGCGCTCGCGGTGGTCTCGACGAAAACGACGACGAAGGTTTCTTCGACGACGCTTTCATCTTGGCGACGACGGTGGTCCACGTGTCGTCGTCGTCGTCGTAATCGTAATCGTCGTCGTCGTCGTCGTCCTCGCGACGGGCTTCATCCGCCGTGTCGTTCATGGTTTTGAAGTTTTTGTGCGTTTTCTTCCCCACGAAGCGGGATTTTAAAACCGTGTGAGATATTTAGGGTTTCAGACATTTTTTAAGTTCCGAGAGAGAAGAATGAAACGCCTTTTTTTTTGTGGTAAAAAGAAAAAAGGAAGCGCGCGCGCACTCGATATAGCAGAAAAGAAACGACGATGCCGTCACCACCAACGCCGACACCCGAAGATCGCGACAACGTCGTCGTCGTCGCGCCGCCGACGCCGACGACGCCGTCGCTGCCGACGGTGCTTTGGGCGCAAAGACGCGATCGGATTTTTTTAACTTTTGAGATCAAAAATTCGATTCGGGATTCGATTCGAGTGGAGGTTGAAAATCCGTACCCGGTTTCGGACGCGATGGAGGATGGGGACGTTGGGATGATGGCGGGAGAGCCGTACGTGGGGACGAGCGTCGTGGTGTTTTCGTGCGAGAGTTTGGTGTATTGCGAGGAAGATGGAGATGGACGAAAAGAAGAAGGGATTTTGATGATTGACGATTGTTCGGTGGAAACGGTCGGGGAGAAGTTGAAAAGACAAGCGTTCGGGGGAGAAGAAGAAGGAGAAGAGGACGTTGGAAACGAAAAGGTGACGAAACCAAGGACGCCTGATTCTTCGCTTCACTCTTCTGGGACGACGACCACAACCACCATCGAAGGCGAAAGAATCGAGACCCAACCGGGCGTTCCTCGTAAGTCTTCGCCGACCTCGGTCGTCGACCACCATTCTCCTCTCTCTCGCCGACAAAGTAAAAAGCAATCGCACGCCATTCAATTGGAACTCTACAACGCCGTGCTTTCCACTCAAATCTCGCATAAACTCACCGTCACGGATAAAACTATCCACTTGGTTCTCTTCAAACCAAAACCTACCCCGCACTGGCCCAGGCTCCTTGCCACGCGCGAAAAGTTCCGACACGTCAAAACCGACTTCGACAGCTGGAAAGACGAAGACGAAGAGTTGGAAGACGAGAACAAATTCACATTCGACGCGAATAAGATGTTGAAAATCGATCAGTACGAAGACGCCGAGTTGTTCGACGATATCTCCTCGGACGACGAGGATATGCCGGATTTAACCGAAATGGTGTGAGACGCCCGCGTTCTGCGCGAAAGAGAGAAAGCGAATTTACAGTTACAAAAAATCCGCGGGCGACGCGTTCACCCCATCCCGCGCGTAAATCGCCGAAACCAAAACGAATGGCCGTAAAATTTTGCACACGCGATGCACGCAATTTATATTCCAGTTTACGATGAATCTCGCGCGATGCGCTTCCCTAACCGCTCCCAGAACTCCTCCTTCGTTCGCATTTTCCTTCTCGCTTTGTTGTTTTTTCTTTTTCTCCCCATATCTGAA
>Ga0255762_10003454_pt1 | contig 12442 bp, 10 predicted proteins | sample 101ome_16_FD_179962 | JGI IMG/M metagenome (GOLD analysis project Ga0255762, IMG submission 179962) | Coastal salt marsh microbial communities from the Groves Creek Marsh, Skidaway Island, Georgia - 101401AT metaG (version 2) | ecosystem: Environmental > Aquatic > Marine > Intertidal zone >...
TCTATAACTTAGCCCTAAAAACACTCAAATATAACGGTTGTGATGATCTTAACGCAGAAGCGGTTGCGCATACTGTCACAAATGCGGAAAGAGACGGAAGCGTATCTCACGGGCTTTTTAGAATCCCAGGATATATTGCTGCTTTAAAAAGTAAAAAAGTAAAAGGTAATGCAAGACCAACAAATAATTATTTAACTCAAAACGCAATAAGAGTGGAAGGTGATTATGGATTTGCACCAACTGCTATAGGAGTAGGTATTCCAGCTTTGGTAGAGGTTACAAAAAAACATGGCGTAGGTGTTTTAACTATTACTAATACACATCACTTTGCTGCTTTATGGCATGAGACTGAGGCTTTAGCAGAAAATGAATTAATTGGTATTGCATGTACTGCTTATAAACCAAGCGTTGCACCTGCTGGTGCAAAAAAACCATTATTTGGAACTAATCCAATTTCTTTTGCTTGGCCAAGAAAAAATAACACTCCTGTAGTTTATGATATGGCAACTTCAACGATGGCAATGGGGGAAGTACAAGTTGCGGCGCGAGATGGTCATAAAGTGCCATTTGGTACTGGATTAAATAAAGATGGTGAAAAAACAGATAATCCATCTGAAATAGCTAATGGTGGGGTTTTACTAACTTTTGGTGACTATAAAGGTTCTGCCATTGCCATGATGATAGAATTATTAGCCGCTGGATTAGTTGGTGACTTATTTAGTTTTGAAGCAAAAAAAGCGGATAATAATGATGGTGGACCTGCACGAGGTGGTGAATTTATAATGGCACTTTCTCCAGAATTAATCGCAGGAAATAATTGGAATGATCATGCAGAAAAGTTTTTTGAACAAATGAAATCACTTGAAGGTGTAAGACTGCCTGGAGAAAGAAGGCATAAAAATCGTTTAGACACAGGTTCAAGAAGTATTAATACAGAGTTAGTAAATAAAATTATTTCATTATCAGAATAATATTCTTAAAGATCAGGCCAGGTATCATTAAGCCTATACCCTTCAGGAAAAGGGTCATCTTTTGAAACATAAAGTTCTTGTTTACCTGTGATGAATGCTGAGCCTTTAATTAAGGGTTTGATCATTTTTTTTCCATTACTGTTAATTTCTTCTTTTATTTTTGTTTCAAATGTAGATCCAATTATTGATCTAGAAATAAATGTTTCATTTATATCTATCTCTTTTTTTTCTCGCATCAGTGCAAGTCTAGCTGAGGTACCAGTCCCACACGGTGATCTATCCAATTTACCAGGTCTAATACTAACTGTATTCCATCCTTCTTTTTGATTTAAATCATTAATTTTGACAGGCTCGATAAATTGACAAAATGAAATATAGTCTAATGATGGAAGTGTTGGATGAGAAAAACCAAATTCACTATTTGCAATTTTGATAATTTCCTTAGATATTGCAACAAATTTTTTTGCATTCTTCGGTTCAATTGTTAAGTTAAAATCTTTTGCATTACAAATTACAAATGTATCTCCACCAAAGACAGTACTGACAATTATATCTCCAAAATGTTGTGTCTTAAGTTTAACATCTAATAAATCAACAAAGGATGGAAGATTTTCTATTTCTACCGATGTTACATAATTATTTTTTACTTCAGCTTTTATTGAAATTAAACCTCCCGGTGCTTCAAGAATAAATTCACTTAAAGGTTCATTAGATTTAATTATATTTTTTTCTATTAAGACGGTCGCCACACAAATACTATTTGAGCCACTCATTGGGGGATTGTCTTCTGGCTCCATGATGATGAACCCTGCATCTGCTTTCATATTTTTTGGAGGAACGATTAAATTACAATGTTTAAAAACCCCACCTCTTGGCTCATTTAATAAAAAGTTTCTTAATTTTTTATTTTTAAATAAATACTGAGATTGTTTGAATATTGTCTCTCCTTCTAATTTAATATCTCCTGAAACAATAACATCTCCTATTTCACCGCAACAATGCGTATTATAAACTTCAATGATTGACATTAAATAATCAAATCCTCAATTTTTTTTGAAAAATTAGTAATTTGATCATAGCCATTTTCAGTAATGATGAAACTGTCACCAACTTGAGCACGAAATGTTTCCTCATTTGCAGATCCATCAACAGCAAAAACCATGCCTGGTTGTAAAATAGTTGTATTTCCTGATACTAATTGCGGTTCTTCTAACATGCTAAAACCAGTGGCTCTTCCACATCTAAATGTTGGATATGGATAGCCCGCACTTTGAATTGCATCTGCGTATGCTGCATGCACATCTTCAGCTTTAACACCTGGCCCTAAAACGCTCAATGCTGCTTTTTGTGATTGAACTGCTGTTTCATAAGTTTTTATTTGAGACTTATCTCTAATTTCCTTAACCCAAAAAGTTCTATCAAAACCAAGTTTAAATTTATGAAAATTGGTCATCCCACAAAAACATAAAAAAACAGGATCCCCCTCTTTGATTAATTTTGTGGAAGCTCGGTGATGGGTTTTAGGTAAATCTCTTCCAGAAGCCATAATTTGTAAAAAATGAATCAAAGGAGACATATTGCTATCATCAAATTCATTTTTAAGAATTTCAGCAGCCTTTCTTGTGCCTGCTTGTGATGTAGCTAATGCCACCTCATACTCAGGAACATTATCTCCAATTGCCTCTTTTCCGGCATTCATCATTGCTTCAGCAACTTTCCCAGCTGATTTAGCAATCTTAAGCTCTTCTTCCGTTTTAATCATTCTGATAGAGTCTAAAGTTGGCGTAATGTTGCTGAGAAATTTTTCTTCAGTTAAAGATGATATATAATTTAAAACTAAAGTACTGATCTTAAATTTTTCTATTCCAATATTTAAATTTTTTTTTATGTATTTTGGTAAATGCTCTCTCCATTCATCACCCACACCATCATTCCATGTAATAATTTTGTCAACTGGACAATTTTTACTAACTAGATGGACGTCAATTAAAGGTGTAATCAATACAGTTTCAGAGTCTTTTGGAACTAATAAAAGAGTTGGTCGCCCAAACGACATATGCAAATAATCAAAATAACCTGTAAAATAATAAAGTGAGTCATCATCAGTAATTATGGCTATATCAATATTATTTTTTTGAAGAGACTTTCTTAAATTTTCAAGATTTTTTTTAAACATCTCGAATCTTCATTAAAAATTATTTCTGCAATTGCTGTTCCGCTAGTTCAACCCAATATGAAGAACCTTGTACAAGCAACTCATCATTGAAATCATAATCTGCAGAATGTAGTGGTCTTCCATGTGAACCGGTAACTCCATTGCCCATTAAGACAAAACAACCAGGAGTGTTTTCTGACATAATAGAAAAATCTTCTGAGAATGGTCTTGGGTCAATATCACCATCACATTTATCAGCTCCTAACAATGTAATTGCAGCTTTTGTGGCCGCCTCTGCTTGTTGAGGCTGATTAAAAGTCATCGGACAAGTTGTTTCATATTTTACTTCATAGGAAATTCCATAAGACTCACAAATACCTTTTACAAGTTGGCGCATATTTTGCTCAATCACGGTGTTGGTGTTCTGAGAAAACGCCCTTGCATCTCCTTTAATTAATCCATTTCCAGGCAATACATTTTTTTTTCCATCAGTAATAAATTCTGTAACAGAGACTACCCCTGCTTCTACAGGATTTAGTTTTCGTGAAACGATTGTCTGTAAGGCAACTATGATTTGACTACCAATGGTAATAGTATCTTTTGTCATATGTGGTAAAGCTGCGTGCCCTCCCTTCCCACTAATAGAAATTTCAAATAGATTTTCACTAGTTGTAATACCACCTTTTCTTGTTCCAAATGTCCCAATTTCCATACCAGGTATATTGTGCATACCATACACCTCATCAATTGAGAATTTGGTGTATAACCCTTCTTCAATCATTGTCTTTGCACCAAAGCAATTTTCTTCATCAGGTTGAAAAATAAAATACACAGTCCCATCAAAATTTCCATGTTCCGCTAAATATTTTGCAGCTCCAAGTAACATAGTAGTGTGCCCATCATGACCACACGCATGCATTCTGTTTTCAATTTTAGATTTATAGGAAAAATTATTAATCTCATTAATAGGAAGAGCATCCATATCAGCTCTTATTCCTATACTTTTATTGCTATTTCCTTTTTTTAATACGCCAACGACACCAGTTTTAGCGATACCTTGATGAACCTCTATTCCAAATTCTCTCATTAAATTCGCTACTTTGTTTGAGGCATATTCCTCTTCAAAACTTATTTGTGGATTCATGTGTAAATCATGCCTCCATTCAGTTAATTGATTATGCAGTGCTTTAGTTTTCATTGTCTAAAAAGAATTAAACTCTTTAATTTTTTCATCAAGTGAAATCATATCTTTATAGTGCTTATCCCAAAAAGATTGATTTCTTCTGTTTTCAAATTCTTCCAAACTAATACCTTGTTGTTCTACCCACGTATAATAACCCAAATTAAATATTCTCTCTTTGTCAATTTGACTTAATTCTAGAGTGTGGTCAACAGTTATTGCTTCAAAATTTTTTGCAAAAATTTCTGCACACGTTATTTGATCGTATCTTTTGCTAAAATGTTTTTTTGTTTTTGCTAATTCAGTTTCGTATAAATCGGCACCGTCAGTAGCCACAGTTATAATGGCGTCATCTTTTGTTAACTTCATTTTTTTAGCTAATTTTATTGAAGCAATAATATTTGCTATTGAAGAAAAACCAAATTCAGGAAGTCTGTCGACAAATTCACCATCAAATCCTTTTCTTTTTTTCAAATAATCTTTTCCCTCACTAGTATTGAACAATAAATTGAGATTATTTGTAGCTTCATCTGATACTCCAACAACATAATCTGAATTCATAACATTATGGATCAAAGGAACATGTTTATCGCCTATTCCCTGGATATTATGTTCGCCATATCCATTATAAAGAAGAGTTGGGCATTCAACCGCCTCGACAACTGCAATTTTGGCATTAAGATGTTCTTTTAAATAATCTCCAGCAGCCAATGTTCCGCTAGAACCCGAAGCAGAAACATAAAATCTTGCTTTTAAATTACTATCTCCTTTAACTTTTAAGAAAGATTTTTCAAAAGATGAGCCTGTTATTGCACGGTGTATAGCGTAATTATAATATTCACTAAATTGATTTATAATATCATTGTTTTTATCTTTTTTTAACTCATTACATGCATCATAAATTTCTTTTACATTACTTTCAGTGCCTTTAGTTTTGATGATATCCTTTTTATCTTCAACCCATTTTTCCAACCAATTAAATCTCTCTTTGCTCATGCCTTCTGGTAAAATAGCAACACTTTTTAATCCTAAAATTTTTGATATGGCTACTCCGCCTCGACAATAGTTACCTGTAGATGGCCATACTGCTTTGTGTTTTGAATAGTCAAACGTGCCATTTAATATTCTTGGAAGTAGACATCCGTATGCTGCTAAAACTTTATGAGCAGTAATTAGTGGAAAGTAACGTCCTAGATTAACTATAATTTTAGCTTCAATACCAGTAAATTCACTTGGAAGAACTATATGTTCAGGAACATTTAAAAAATCACTGTGATCTTTTTTGTTAAACCAATGCACTCTAAATAAATTTGAAGGGTTCATTGCATCTTTATCTAATTTTAATACTTTATTTTTAACATCATCATTAATTAAAAGAGGATTTTGTAACTCACTAATAGTGGGGAGGAGAACACCATTTTGTCTAAAATACTTCGCAGTTTTTTCAATAACATCAATATGCATAAATCATGTCTTTCTTTGTTTGAAATGTTTTTCTAGTTTCATAGCAAGTATGGCTGATGGAATTGAAACAATTAAAAAAAATGCTCCAACTAAAGTCATTGGCTCAAGATATTTGTAGTGGCTATTACTATATTGATCTGCGGCTCTAAATAATTCTACAACTGTGATTGCAGCTAACAAAGGTGTCTCTTTGAACATAGTTAAAAGATAGTTTGCAAGAGGAGGAATCATAGGAGGTATAGCCTGAGGCAAAATAACATTTTTCCAAGTTTGATATTGATTATAATTTAACGATTTTGCAGCTTCCCACTGACCTTTTGGAACGTTATCAATTCCCGCTCTGAAAACTTCAGAGGTATATGTACTAAAATGAATTCCTAACACTAACACTCCACAAGTAAATGCTTCAAAAAAAATACCGTAGTCAGGCAAAACATAAAAAACAATATATAGCTGGACTAATATTGGAGTTCTTCTTATAAATTCAGTAACCCAATGCAAGCTGACTCTTAAAATTTTGCTTTTTGCCATTTTTAAAATTGCAATGCCAAGACCCAAAACATAAGCTAATAGAGATGCAACTATAGTTGCCTGAACAGTAACTACAACACCCCTTGCTAATTGAGGCAATACATCAAAAGCTACATCCCAACTCCAATACATTATTAATTTTCCCCAGCAATCATGATGTTTCTTCCTTTAGAAAATTTCTTCGCAATTAAGTCGACAATTTTTGCGAGAACTGAAGCAATAATGAAATAAATAACCAATATTACTAAGAAAGGTTCTAATGTTAAGGCAGTTTGAACTCTTATTATATGCGCCATGAATGTTAAATCTGAAATAGTGATAAGAGATGCAACTGCAGTTAATTTTAAAAGCTCAATTAATAAATTTCCGAATGTAGGAATCATAACTGGAATTGCTTGAGGTATAATAACGTGTCTATATCTCTTATAGGGAGAATAATTTAATGCTAACGCTGCTTCGTGTTGCTCTTTGCCAACGGCAAGAACTCCACCTCTAACAACCTCAGAACCGTATGCACCTAAGTTGCAACCACAAGCAATAACACCAGCTGTTAGTGCATCAAAATAAATACCCCACATAGGTAAAACAAAATAAATAAAAAACATCTGAACAAGAGCTGAACTACCCCGAAAAAATTCTAAATAAATTATTGCTAAAATTCTAATAATTCTAAATTTAGATATTCTTGATAGTCCAACCGTAAATGATAGGAATAATGCAAGCACAGCACTTAAAACTGTCAAAATAATTGTGGTTATAGTGCCGTCTATTAAAATTGGATAAAATGCTATTACTTCTTTCATAAAAAAATTATGCCCCGTATACAATACAGGGCATGATAATTAAAAGTTATTTTACTTTCCGTCTGGACATCTTGTCAAATATGACTCACCTGCAGTCGCTTCAGCAGAAAAACCATATGGCTCAATTATAGCCGCAAATTCTCCAGTAGCCTTTAGTTTAGCTAGTGCCATATTATACTCAGCTCTGAATTCTTTATCATCCATATTGAATGCTGCACCAGCACAACCTATTGGCACACCAGTAATTGGCATAACTAATTCTAGATTAGGATCGTTTGTTTTATTTAACAAGTCCTGAGTACCTAAACCAGATAAAGCAAACACATCAACTCTTCCTTGTTGAAGCATTTTAATTCCACTAGGAGGTGTATCAAAATAGACAATTTGATCAGCTTTTACGCCTCTTTCAAGTGCATATTTTTCTTCAGCACATCCAGCGCATGTAACCATTTTTAAATCAGGTTGTGCTGCTATATCTTCATAAGTTAACAAATTGTTAGGATTGCCGACAGGAACAGCAAAGGCTTCAGCTCCACATAAATCAGGTTCTGAATAAATAATAGACTCACATCTATCAGGTTTGATGTAAAGTCCTGAAGTAGCCATATCCACTCTTCTTGCTTGAAGTGCTGGTATCATGGCTCCGTACATAATTACTTCTGCTTTTAAATCAGGAACCCCTAAAATATTTAAAACTGCTCTTGCAACATCAGGCGCTGCACCAGTTACATAACCATCAGTTTTGATATCACTGTATGGTGGTTCATTTGCTACTGCAACTGTGGCATAGCCTTGCTTTTTTAATCTCTTTAAAGTATCAGATTCAGCAAAAGAAACTTTCGCAGAACCTAAAAGGATTAAAAAAGAAGCAAAAAACAAAATTATTTTTTTCATAATTTCCTCCTTAATATTAATGGATTGAACCTAACATTAAGTGTGTTGTGAGAATTACTTTTTATTAGATATTTTTTGCATAATTTATGCAATATTTAATAAAATTTGCAAATTTTATGTGATATAATAATTAATGGATAAAATAGACTCTTTTGATTTAAAAATCTTAAAACTCATCCAAGAAAATAACAAAATGACCTCTGAAATTTTGGCAAAAGAAGTTGGGCTTTCATCATCAGCATGTCAAAGAAGAATAAATTCGATGCGAAAAGAAGGTATTATTGAGAAGGATGTTTCTATTATAAATCGTAAAATTATTGGTAGGAAGATAACAATTGTTGTTCAGGTGTTAAGTGACAAGGAAGGCGTAGAATACGATGAAGAATTCAAAAAAACAATGATAAAAGCTCCGGAGGTAATGCAATGTTATTATGTTACTGGAGATTATGACTATGTATTAGTTGCGACTTTTAAAGATATGGAAGAGTATGAAATATTTACAAAAAAATATTTTTTAAATAACTCAAATATAAAAAGATTTAGCTCAATGGTTGTAATGAATAGAGTAAAAGAAAATTTATCTATTCCTCTTAATTAATATTACTTATAAACTTTTTTAGAAATGATCTTGTACGCTCTTCTTTTGGATTAGAAAATATATCATTTGGTTTACCTGACTCAACTATTTGACCATTATCAAAAAACAACACTCTATCAGCAAAATCTCTTGCAAAATTCATTTCATGAGTAACAGTTAACATTGTAGTATCTGAGTTTGACGCCAATTTATGCAAAACTTGCAAGACTTCATCTACTAATTCTGGGTCTAAAGCTGATGTAACTTCATCAAATAACATTATCTTTGGGTCCATTGCTAATGCTCTAGCAATAGCAACTCTTTGTTGTTGACCACCAGATAATTGGTGAGGATAATGGTCAACTTTATCATTTAGACCAATCATATTAAACAATTCAGATGCTTTATCTCGTGCCTCGGATTTATTTTTTTTCTTAATTAAAATTTGTGGTTCTTGTACATTTTCAATTGCGGTTAAGTGAGGAAATAGATTAAATTGTTGAAACACCATTCCAATTTGATCGCGCATTTTTTGTAAATGTTTATCTGAGGCATTAACAATTTTACCCTCATTTTTTTCATGCCATAAATATTCATTGTTTACTGAAACAAATCCATCATCAATAGTTTCGAGAGTCATTAAAATTCTTAGTATAGTTGTTTTTCCAGACCCACTGGGACCAATTAATGCAAGTTTTTCTCCATCTTTTACTTCCATACTTAATTGATCTAAAACTTTTAAATCACCAAATGACTTTGATACTTTTTCAAATTCAATAATGTTGTCCATGGAAAGTAATGTCTAGTTGATTAATTTTTTTAGTTCAAGCTTTTTTTTTAAAATTTGGTTTTGAAAATATTTTTATTGTTTTTATCTCAGTCTGTTTGGCTTTTCTTATATCTACTAAACATGTGTGAGATGTAGGTCCTTGTGATAATTCTGAAGTTCCAATATCCTTTGTTAATACATTAGGATTTCCATGCAAATCTGCGTTTATTTCATAATCTGGGTCAAACCAAGCTCCAGTAGATAATACTAATACACCCTTCATAATCTTATCAGTCAATCTAGCCCCTGCTAAAACTTTTCCTCTTTCATTAAATATTAATACTATATCATTATTCTTAATTTTCTTTTCTTTGGCATCTTCTATGTTAATTAAAACTGGCTCTCTGTTTTTAATTTTATTTTTTATACTATATTCAGCATTATCTAGTTGACTATGAAGTCTATATTCAGGCTGATTAGATATAAGATGCATTGGATAATTATCTATTTTTCCTAACCATTCATATGGCTCAATCCAGGTAGGATGACCTTTGCACTTATCTAAATTAAAATTTTTAATTGTATTTGACGTAATTTCAATTTTGCCTGAAGGTGTATTCAAAGGATTTTCATTAGGATTTTTTCTAAAATTTTCAAACATAATTTTTTTTGTTTTTTCAATCGGTACTTCAAAAAAACCATCTTCCCAAAAATTTTCAAAATCAGGTAAATCTAAATTAACTTTCTTTGAAATTCTTTTACTTTCATTCCATATGTATTTTAACCATTCTCTCTCTGATTTATTTTCTGTAAAAGAATTTTCGAAACCTAGTTGTTTAGCTAGATTGGTGAATATTTCAAAATCAGATTTTGACTGACCAAGATTAGGAATAGTTTTTTTATTCGCAATTATGGTTGGATCTCTTGGATTAAGCATAATATCATTTCTTTCTAAAGCAGTATTCGCTGGAAGAATAATGTCAGCATGTCTTGCTTGCGCATTCCACCAAATTTCATTTACGATTATTGTTTTTGGTAGCTGCCATGCTTTAACTAATCTATTTAAATCTTGATGATGATGAAAAGGATTACCACCTGCCCAATATATTAATTTAATATCAGGATATTTTAATGTTCTTCCATCGTATTTAAAAGTTTGATTTGGTTTCTCCAACATATCAGTGACTCTTGCAACAGGTATAAAGTCTTTAATTGGATTTGTTCCTTGAGGTAAACTTTTCCAAGGAATTTTTTTAAAAACATCTCCTGTACTATTAACACTAGAGTAGCCAAAACCTATACCTCCTCCCTCAGTGCCAATGTGCCCTAACATTGAAGCCAAAGAAATACCCATCCATAAGGGTTGTTCACCAGCTGAAGCCCTCTGGAGACTCCAGGAAATTGAAATCATGGTTTTATTTTTTGAAATTTCTTCAGCTAGCCATTTTATAGTTTCAATAGGTATAGAAGTTATATTTGAAGCCCATTCAGGGGTACATGGTTGATTATTTTTTTCACCTAATACATAAGACTTTAGTTCATTAAAACCAGTAGTATATTTCTCAATAAAGGCTTCATCATAATTTTTAGTTATTATCAAAAGGTATGCCAAGCTAAGCATCAAGGCAGTATCTGTATTAGGAATAATTGATATTTGTTTAGCTTTTAAAAACTTAGCTGAGTCATTAGCATTTGGGCTTATATTTATAAATTTAGTTCCTGACTCAGCACATTTTTTTAAGCCTAATTCTGTTGTATGTTTTCCTACTCCACCTGCTGATACTTGGGAGTTTTTTAATGGCATACCCCCAAACATAACTATTAAATCACAATCTTTTTCTAGTGTGTTCCAGGTGTTATGTTCATCTAAAAAAGAGTAAAGATCATGACCAACTACATGTGGCAATAGTGTTTGTGCTGCAGCGTAAGAATAACTTTGAAATGAAGATGAAAAACCTCCAAATAAATTAAAAAAACGATTAAGTTGACTTTTTGCATGATGAAACCTTCCAGCACTAGCCCAACCGTAAGATCCTGCATAGATTGCGTTATTCCCAAATTCTTTTTTAATATTTCTCAGTTCAGAAGCAGTTAAATCAACTGCTTCTTCCCAAGATACTGGCACAAATTCATCAAGACCTCTTAATTTTTTATTATTATTTCTATCTTGAAGCCATTGCTTTCTAATGAAGGGTTGATTAATTCTAAGATCGCTTGTAGCTGCATCTATTAATCCATATCCGAATTTAGAGGGATTTGGATCTTTCGACCATTTTTTAAGTTTTAAATTTTGTTTATTATTTTTTGAAGTTTCATAAGTGCCCCAATGAGTACTAACAAATTTGGTCATGAAATTGTATTATTCAACAATTCTTCCTAATTGTTTTTTTGTAGCAATTGCAAATGTATATTTGGCTATTGCAGTATCCTGTACTCCTGTTCCAGTTAAGTCAGCCACCGTAATATCATCATTATTTTTTCGACCGAGCTCCGGATTAATAATTATTTTTCCCAGATCATTATAAGTCTTATTATTTGGAATTAACTTTTTTTTAAGTGCATGATTTAATTCGCCCAAAATCATTGTCTGACTCTGATTATCAGGAACGTAAACATCACACTTTTGTACTATTTCTGGATCTAACTCATTCTTCTGCTCTGCATCAGATCCCATTGCTGTAATATGAATACCTTTGGGTAATGAAGAGTATTCAATAAGAGGTTCTTTACTTGGAGTTGTTGTAATTAATATATCAGCTTCCTTAACTAAATCTTCAGTGTTGTCATGGACCTTAAAATTAAAATCATATTTTTTACTTACATTGTCAATATATGCATGAGCTTTACTTTTATCTCTTGTCCATACATGTACATTTTTTATGTCTCTGACAAGAGTAAGAGCCTCAAGTTGCAACTGAGCTTGAATGCCTGCTCCAATAATTGCTACTGATGATGAAGTAGGTTTTGATAAATATTTTGAGGCTATTGCACCTGCTATGGCTGTCCTGACATCAGTTAAATAACCTTTATCTAATAATACAGATTTGATAACTCCTGTTTGTGAGTCTAAAAGTATCATCAGTCCATTACTCGATGGT
>Ga0255762_10003466_pt1 | contig 12418 bp, 11 predicted proteins | sample 101ome_16_FD_179962 | JGI IMG/M metagenome (GOLD analysis project Ga0255762, IMG submission 179962) | Coastal salt marsh microbial communities from the Groves Creek Marsh, Skidaway Island, Georgia - 101401AT metaG (version 2) | ecosystem: Environmental > Aquatic > Marine > Intertidal zone >...
CTCCAAACCCTTGCTCAACGGTCCGGCCGTCGCTACGGTCTCTCGCTTCCAGAACCCGCTGTGGCGGACGATGAACTGGTTCCGGGTGAGACCATGATGTTTGGCAGTGTGCCGGTTCGTGTGCTCCACACCCCGGGTCACACCCTCGGAGGTTGTTGCTTGGTGGTGGAGGTTGACGGGGGCCCTGACCACGTGTTCGTTGGTGACACCCTCTTTGCAGGGTCGGTCGGGCGGACCGACATCGCCGACTCGGGAGGCGATTTTGACGTGTTGGCCGCCTCCATCCACGAACAGTTGTGGCCGCTTCCGCTCGATACTGTGGTGCATCCCGGCCATGGGCCGCTCACCACCATCGGGCATGAGCGTGCGACCAACCCCTTCGTTGGCGATGCCGCCGGAAGCGGTGTGTACGGGTTCGGCAAATACGCCTGATCAAGCCTTCATGGATGCCAACGTGGCCTGCAACACGGGAAGGGCTTCTTCCCAAGTGGCGACGATGCCGTAATCAGCGTGCTGGAAAATGGGAGCGTCGGCGTCTTTGTTGATGGCGACGATGTACTTGGAGGACCGCATGCCAGCAAGGTGTTGGATGGCGCCCGAAATCCCAACAGCGATGTAGAGGTTGGGGTTGACGGTCTTCCCGGTTTGGCCAACTTGCATGCTGTGTGGAATGGCCTCCCATGTGTCAACGGCAGCTCGAGATGCACCCACGGCGGCGCCGATGGTGTCGGCAATCGCTTCGAGATGGCTGAAGTTGTCGGGTGATCCCATTCCACGGCCACCCGAGATGATGATGTTGGCTTCGGCCACATCCAGCCGCTCGGAGGCGCGAGCCATGAATTCCTGAACGGAGGTGGCGATGTTTCCGGTGGTGTCCACGACGCTCGCCGCCGCTGCCCCGCCGTTGGCGGGAGGGAAGATGTTTGAGCGGACGGAGACGACCACGTCACCGTGGACCGCCACGGTCTGCATCGCTTTACCGGAGTACAAGGGCGATGTGATGTTGGCGCCGTCGATGGTGACGGCGTCCTGCACCACCGAAAGGGAGCGGCGTGCGGCCAACCGGGCTGCAAGGTCCTTCGATTGCGGGGAAGTGCCGGTGACGATGATGCCCTGCGGGGCCACCGAGTCCAGTGCTTCGGCCCATCCAGCGGCGTCGTAGTTGGTGAAGGCCTCCGATTTGGCGGCGACGACCGCTGCACCCCCCATGCCGAGTGCACCGTCAGCGACGGCGGCGTCGGTGCACGGCACGATGATGGTGGGTGCGCCACCCAAATGCGTCGCAGCGGTCACCAGTTCGGCGGTGGAAGGGTGGACGGCGTTGTTGTGGAGTTCTGCAATTACAATGGTTTCAGTCATCTTGTTCACCTCAAATCACGTTGGCCTCATCGCGGAGCAGTTGAGCAACTTCAGCAGCGGCAGCGCCGCCCTCGTAGGATTTCCCGGCAGGTTTGGCGGGCGGGAGGGCATGGGCAACAACGGTGACGGTGGGGGCGGGTGCGTCGAAGGTGTGCACCTCAACCGTGGCCTTTTTCGCCTGCATGATGCCCTTGACATTCGGCTTGCGGACTTTGAAATCCCCTTTGTCACACGAGATGACGGCAGGGGTCGGCACCGCCAATTTGACCTGGCCGCCTTGGGCAGGTGCCATGACGGCGAAGCCGCCATCAAAGGAGGCGCCGATGATGTTGGAGGCCGAGGCCCAGCCAAGCCGCTCTGCCAATCCGGGGCCGGTGGACCCAGCACCGGTATCGGCTGCCGATTTGCCGCAATACACCACATCGGCGCCAAGCGCTTGAACCGCTTGTGCCATCACGGACTGCAACCCGTTGGAATCGAGCGGGGCGGTGTTGTCGACCCGAACGATGCGGTCAACACCGATGGCTTTGGCGTCCTTCAGGATCTTGTCAGATGCAGGACCGCCCACGGTCAGGGCCGTGACTTCGCCGCCAGTGGCTTCTTTGTGGCGCAAGGCGGTTTCGATGGCGAATTCGTCGTAGGGGCTCATCACCATCTTCACGGCGGCGAGATCGACTCGGTCGCCGTTCACGACGATTTTGGCGTTGGTGTCGGGCACTTGTTTGACCAGGACGAGGAAATGTGGCATGGACATGGCTCCTATGTTGTCAACAACCACCGAGGTTCAATTCATGAACCTTGTCACCCCTCCGTGTGCATCCTCTCTTCGGGTTGGATGGAGGGTTATGTTCAAGAACCGTCCCGCCTGCGGGAGTTTTCCATGTTCGGGGATGAAGGGATTGATTTGAGCGAAGAGGACCAAGCCGTGCTCTCGGCGTGGCGAGAATTGATTGAGTGCCGTTACTTTAGCGACATCGAAGGCTTGCTGACCTACGATGACGAGGTGTTCGGGTTCAACGTGCAGCACGCACACCTGGCAAGCAACGACACCCTTCGAAACGCCTTTCATGAACAACCGACCCACTGCCTCAAGCTTGGCAACACCGTCCTGAAAGAACAGTTTTTGCGTGCGGGCGTGCACATGCGGGGCGTGCTTCGGGTTGTTGGGCTGGGTGATGAGTACCGGACCAGCATCCATGCCCTTCGCATGCGCAACCGCTACAAGCTCGTTTCCGTGGATGTAAAAATCGTGGACGTGAGCGACGCCTACGGGTGGCTCAAGGTGGCGGTGTACCGTTGCCGGGATTGCAAGGACGAGCAGATCCTCGACCAACGAAGGGCGCGTGAGCGGGAAAGCCCACCGTTCTGCATGTCGTGCATTCGGAAGGCCCGTGCATCGGACAACGAGGACGAGGTCCCCCCCAGCCTGCTGGCGCGTCGTCCGAACTTTTCCCTCATCACGGAGGACTGTTTCTATGAGGATGCTCAGAGTCTTCGGGTGCGTCAAGTGGTGTACGACGAGGATGGGCAGGTCTTGAACGATGCAGCCCCGGAGTCATTGGAGGCGGTCGTTGCCGATGAGATGGTGGGGCGGTTGACGCCTTCGACGTATTACCGCCTGAACGCCGTGGTGAAACTTGAGCCCCTTCGCGACCGAACGTTCGCCAAAGACACCCGCCGTGTGCTTTCCCTTGAGGTCATCAGCGCCGAGGAGTTGGCCTTGTTTCCGGCTTGATCACGACGACAGCGCATGCACCGCCTCCAGGCGGTCAGGGTGAGCCTCGAAATGGGCATGCACCCGCTCCAGACCTTTGGCCAACCCGTCGGCCACACCGAATTTGGCGTCCAAAGGATGGAGGGTGCCGTCCATCACCGCAGACCGGAAGGCATCGATGTCCTTCCACGTGGACGGTTCGCCAAACCGAGGGTCGGGGGTGACCACGATTTCCCCAAACTCTGGAAGCACAATGTGTTCCGCCAATTCGTACACCGGTGAATTGGGGTCGTCGGGGGCGATGTACGCCTTCCGCATCTTCTTTCGGATTTGTTCGTGGGTGTCGTGAAGCAACAGGGCCCCCCCGGGATTGGATTTTGACATCTTGTGGTCGAACGACTCCATGCGGCTGCCCGAGGCTTTCAGCGAGGAGATGATGGGGGTGTGAAGGCACGTGGCCTTTTCCCAACCTCGCTTGGAAGCGATGTCCCGCATGAACATGTGCGCTTTTCGCTGGTCCATGCCACCGATCGCCACGTCAATGTCCATCTCGAAGATGTCAGCTGCCTGCATGGCAGGGTAGTAGAACTTCGAAAGGTCATGGTCCGAGGAGGCCTCATCTCGTCCCATGATGGTGAAGGTTTTGCGAACCATGGCGAGGGTTGCACCTTTGGAGCAATGCAGCACGCGTGCCCAATAATCTCCCGATGCCATGACCTCGGAGGCCCACTTGAACTGCAGTTCGCCAGGTCCTTCGCCTTCAGGGGGATGGTCGAGCAGCGCACGGAACGTGTCTTCCATGTAACGTGCCGTGGTTTGAATGGCCTCCATGTTACCGCCAAATTTGTCGTTGACCCATGCGTGCCAGTCGGCGAGGAACACCATCACGTTGGCTTGTGCGTCGATCATCCGCCGCAATTGCAAGGCCAAGACCTTCCATCCGATGTGTGCCTTGCCACTGGGTTCGAACCCGACGTAACACTGGATGACGTCGTTGCCCGATAGGGAGGTGCCTTCCTTGAGGCACTTCACCAAATGGTCGAGTCCGACCGCCTCTTCCACACCCAACGCCATCAGATGAAGGCGTTCTTTGGCTTGGCCGTCGAGCAAATCGTAGTTTGGTGTCGCCACCATACGGTCCATGACGCTGGATTTGGTCACGTCGGCCCCTCAGAACAAATCGTTGAGTTTTTTCACCTGGGACTCGGAAGGGGCCACGCCCTCCTCAATGTTGGCTTCCAGCATGGCGATGAGTTCGTGCGCCTTTTCGATGCTCGCTTCCGGTAACTCGGTCATCATCTCAATGGATTTGTGAGCCATCTTGATGGCCGATTTGGCTTTGGCGAACTTCTTCGCCTCTTCCTTGGCTTTGTCACCCCGCTGTTTGGCGGAGTAGCCGGTCGCCTCGTCAAGGAAGCCCGACCAACGCTTCCGCGATTCCATGGCCTGCTCTCGCCCGCCCTTCCCGTCGAGGAAGGCGCCAAGTGCCTCACCTTTCATTTGCTCAACGTCCACGGCGAGTTTGCCTTGTTCGTTGAACGAACCTGACACCGATGTCAAGATCCCGAACGTTGCCGTGAAACGGCCTTCCTCGTCCACATTCACATCATCGAAATACCGTGTGGCGAGGACCGCCAATCCTGCGTTGCCACCCATGCTTTTGACCAAACCTCGCTTGACGGCGAATTGTTCCATGCACCCTGCATCGGCCACCGGCACATAAGGTGAACCCCCTGCTCGGGTCATCCCGCCAAGTTTGGAACATGTTATCATGGGGCGTCCAACACCTCAGCCCATGCGTCACCGTTCCAAGGTGTGGTGGTGCTTGGCCCTCCTGCTCTTGCCGCTGGCCCAGGCTGAACTCGTCACGCGAATCACGCTCACCGATGTAGGTGTCCTTGAGGAGGCGGACCTCGGCGTCCTCGGCGGCGCCGTTTCCCCCGACGGGGAAATGGTCCTGCTGCACGGTATGGGGGGGTATGTGCACTTGGTGTCTGCCGACAAGGCCGACGACCGGACCCAAGACATCGACCTCTCCACCGGGCGTTCCTCCGACGTCAACGATGTGGCTTGGCACCCACGCGGCAACACGGCGCTTCTCGTCGGCGACGAGGGCCTCGCCATGCGGTACGACACCTACGATCACAGCATCACCCACGTGAACGGGACCTTTGCCGTCATTGGACAGTCCCTCACGGCGGTGGTGTGGCGGCCTTCGGGTGACTTTGCCTACGTCGCAGCCGAGGACGGAACGGTTTGGAAATTCGCCGAGCACACCGGCTTTGAACGGTTGAACAACACCGGGACAAGCCGTGTGATGGATGTGGCCTGCCACCGAAATCATAACATTTGCTTCATTGCCACGGTTGACGAGGGTTTGGCCGTCATCGACCAAGGCTTCACGGTCCGTTGGATGGCTCAATCGGCCTCCGAGACATGGGTGGGTGTCGACTGCGTCGACCCCAACTTGAACGAATGCACGGCGTACGCCAGCGGCCTGCGAAGCAAGGTCATCAACGTCAACCTCCTTGAGCCGAGTCAATCCACGGTCGGCAGCACCTTCGCTGTGGATCTTCTGGAGGGCGAGCAAACGGGTGTTTCGCCGGGCAACGACCGGTCATCGTTGGTGCACGTGGCGCCGTTGGGGCTGGTTCGCTACGAGCCCCTCTCCAACAGCGTCTTCACCGTCTTGGTGCCGGAGGATGCCGTGGCGTTTGACGCCACCATCGCCGGCAGAGCCATGGCCGTGGTGTGGGAAAACGGAGAACACGAAGGCTTCTTCATCACGGAATACGGCAACGTTGTGGCGTTTTCACCGGCCACTGAGGCCGTTGATTCCAGCATTCTCACCGTTCTGGTGTTGGGTGCGGTTGCCATCTCGGTGCCAGGGGTGTTGCTCGGGTTGTTGTACATGAACAGCCCTTGGCTTCAACGGAAGTACAACGACCTCCGCTTTGGAAAGAAAGCCCGCTGAGGAATGAACACCCTAAGGGGTATGTTGATGAATCTCGGGCGGAGCCCGTTGGTTGAGGGGTGTCCATGGAGCCGTTTGAGGGATTGGATTTCTACGATGTCGAGAGTTTGCTGACCGAAGAAGAAATCATGGTTCGGGACATGGTTCGCGCCTGGGTCGACGAAGCGGTGTTGCCCAAGATTGAGCAAGCCTGCGAAGAAGGGGTCTTCTACGACGAGTGGCGCGTGGCCCTCGGCGAAATGGGTGTTCTCGGTGCTCCGCTCAAAGGCTACGGTTGCCCGGGGTTGTCCTACGTGGCGTACGGCCTCATCTGCCAAGAGCTGGAACGCGGCGACAGCGGCTTGCGGTCGTTTGCCTCGGTTCAGGGATCTTTGGCCATGTACCCCATTTGGGATTTCGGCAGCGAGGAACAGAAGGAAAAGTACCTCCCCAAGATGGCGTCGGGCGAATGGGTCGGTTGCTTCGGCTTGACCGAACCCGATTACGGTTCCAACCCGGGCGACATGGTCACCAAAGCCGAGGACAAAGGCGACCATTACCTCCTCAACGGAGCGAAAATGTGGATCACCAACGGTTCGATGGCTGAGGTGGCCGTGGTGTGGGCCAAGCTCGATGGGGTGATTCGTGGTTTCATCGTCGAAAAAGGCGATGAAGGCTTCTCAGCCCCCGAAATGAAGGGCAAGCATTCGCTGAAAGCCAGCGTGACCAGCGAACTGGTCTTCCAAGACTGTAAGATTCCAAAGGATCGCATCCTTCCGGGTGTGAAGGGGCTCCGAGGGCCTTTCTCATGCCTGAACAACGCTCGATACGGCATTTCTTGGGGTGCGTTGGGCTCGGCCATGGCTTGCTTCCACAGTGCCAAAACCTACGCCCTCTCTCGAATTCAATTTGACCACCCCATCGCCTCGTATCAGTTGGTGCAGAACAAACTGGCGTGGATGCTCCGTGAAATCACCAAGGGGCAACTCCTGGCCTATCACCTCGGTCGAAAGAAGGACGACGGGACCTGGTTCAACGAGCAGATCTCCTTGGCCAAAATGAACAACGTGGACATTGCCCTTGAAATCGCCCGCGTTGCACGCGACATCCACGGTGCCAACGGCATTCTCGACGAATACCCCGTGATGCGACACATGGCGAACCTTGAGTCGGTGAAAACCTACGAAGGCACGCATGACATCCACAACCTGATTCTGGGTCGCTACATCACGGGCATCCAAGCGTTCACTCGCAACGCCTGAGTCGACCGCTCAGTGAGCGCTCCGGCGTCCTCCGAGTCGCCCAGCGCAACGATGCCACGATGATCGAACGACAACGTTCAAGCTTTCGTCAACAAACAGGGGGCTAAGTACGGTGTATGTTGAGTTAGACTTGTGATCGAGCGCACGCATCAAGCGTTGCGGGCCTCGTCGGGGTCCATGCTGCTCATTGGTTTTCTCGCCACGGGATCAGCGGGCCTTCTCACCATCGGCTTGCGCTTGGACACGCCTTGGGCGCCGTGGGAGCGGGACGTTGAGGTCGTGTTTCCCGCACTGTGGTTCACGCTGGCAAGTTTCCTCGCTGCGTTGGCTGCCTGCGCGGCTGGTGTGGTGCTCCACACGGTTTTCGGTCACATCACGGCCAAGCCGGATGGATGGTGGAGGTGCTTCGGCGTTGTCTTTTTGCTCGTCTATGGAATGCATTCCATGGGTTCAGGGACCGTCGAGGCCGGCTTGATGCTCAACGTGCTTCATTTGACGGTCGGTATTCCGGCTCTGGTTCTTCTCCCACGCTCCATCAACCGTTCGAGACCGGTCGCATCGGTGTGACCGCGACCAGAATGTTCGCACAATCATCAGCATGGGTGGTTGTGACCGCCCAGTTGGCGGGTGGCGACGTGTTGTTCAGCCGCCTCGAACAGGGGGTGGCTTTTGTTGTGGCGCAGCCGTACCCTGCAAGACAACAACGGCGCTGGCGGGTGGACCACTCGCCAATTCAGACCGAAGGCAGGATGCCCACCTTTGCCAAAGCGCCCCACACGGGGTCAAGGAACCCGGGCAGGAAGCGGTGGCGGAGGTAGACGGTGGCCGCAAGCGAAATTTTCTGAGCCTTGTTGAGTTTGACACGGGTGGTGAACACATCGCCTTGCTGTTTCTCGATCTGCTTCAGGATTTTATCGTAAAACGCAATCATGGCGGCAGGGGAGTAGCGGGACCGGCGAGGCAAGAGCGGAAGCAACTGTCGGGCTTCCTCGAGGTACGTTCGTGCACGGGCAGCGTAGTGGCGGCAGTACGGCTCCCAATGCTTGTTCAAGACGATTCGGCCGTTGAGTTCGGCCTCGGTCATTTCGTTCTTCTCCAACTCATCCAACGGCAGGTACACGCGGTCGCGATGAATGTCCTCACCAACGTCACGAAGCACGTTGGTGAGTTGCATAAAAATGCCCCAAGATTCGGCGAACTTCTTCGCTCTCGGGTCGTCGTAGCCGTACACTTCGATGCACATCAGGCCCACCACGGAGGCGACCCGGTAACAGTACACGTACAGCTCATCAAAGGTACGGTATCGGTTGTTGTACAGGTCGTCTTCCATGCCCGAGATGAGGTCGTCGAAGACATCCCGAGGGATGCCGTAGCGGTTGATGGTGTCGCCCAGCGCAAGGAACACGGGGTCCGTGGAGTGCACATCCGTGTAGCAGGTCGACAACTTCTTTCGGAAGAAGAAGAGTTGAGTGATTTTGTTGAGGTAAGCTCCTTCATCCAAAATCGTCCCTTGGTTCTGGAGGCTTTCCAGTTGCTCTCGGTAAGCCACGGCTTCCGGATCAACTTCACCGGCACCTCCTGGGAATCGGTCGGCCCAGTCGCCGTCCGCAATGTCGTCGGCACGGCGGCAAAAGGCGTAGATGGCGCACATCGCCAAGCGTTGATCGTCGGGGAGGTACTTGAACGAGTGGTAGAAGTTGCCTGCCTCGCGCTTGGTCAACTCTTCGCAATATCGGTAGGCCAGTTTGAACAACTCTGCGGGGGGTTGTTCCGACCAAATGGGCGCGTCGAGATGAGCAAACGGATCGGCCAGTTCGTTTTTGTCGGTGACGATGCCGATGAAGGAAGCGCCCTCCCGAAGGGCTTCCATGGCGGTTAAGCTCACGGCTTTGACGGCATCACGGGCCAACGTTACACCAGCACGGAGGCGCTCAACGGTGCTTGGGGCGGCGGTGTTGGCCTCTCCCGTGCGGCTCGATGCGTTCCCCTTGAGAGGGAAGAGCAAATCGAGCGGTTTGCGGCGTTCCAGCATCCAGACCGGTTCGCCCTCACTTCGCTTCTTTAAGAGACCTCCTCTCGGGAGTGCGACGGCAGCGTTGAGGAGGGCGCTGGTTGGGAACGGCCGTTTGCCACAGCGCATTCCGGTGAATCGGAGTCTATAGAACTCATCACTTGTCGCGATTTTTCTCGAGCAACCGGCGAACGCCGCCGGGGATGATGAGGGCTCGCAACAATCGGCGTGCGTACGCCTTCATCTCGTCCCGAGTTACCTTGATGCGTTCGTCGGAGTTGAGGATGTTGCCTTCGCGCAGCAAGGTGACGGTGCGTTGGCCGACCAAGACCGGAAGGAGGCACGATGCCTTGAGCCGGAATTGCGTCTCGGGGATCATGTGGATGTAAGCGGTTGCCGCCTTCAGGTGTTCATTGGTCAGGTCAAGGTAGGCATCGTACACCGGTCGAAAAGCAGCAAGGTTGCCGTCATCAAGGAGATCGTCGGGTGTCAGCCCAACCTCGGCCAGAGCCGATTTGGGGATGTAGCAGCGGCCGAAGCGGAGGTCTTCTGGAATGTCGCGAAGAATGTTGATCATCTGCAGCGCCTTTCCAAAACGCACGCCCAATTCCATGAACTTTGCTTCCTCTTCGGGGTTGAGACTCATCAGGTGAGCCAGCGACATTTTGGTCCAAAACACGCCAACACACCCGGCCACTCGAAACGTGTAATCGTCCAGTTCCTCGTCATCGTTGAGCGGTGAGATGTTGCCGCCTTCCTTGGCAGGGCCGAAGCGTTCCAAATCCAGGATTTGTCCACCCACAATGATGTCGAGGCACTCGAGCATTCTCATTCTGTCCTCTTGGTCGTAGACCTTCAGTCCATCCACCACAGCCGGCACGTTCCTCAACAATTCCGCTTCGTGCTCGTTCGTCTGGAGTTCGGCGATGTCAGCGAAATCCGGGAGCTCTTGCTCCTCGTTCTGAACGGCTTGGTTGTAGGCCTTCAGGCTGTCTAGAAGGCGGTTGGTGTCACCAGTTTTGGTGTCAGCGATGGTGTCCGCCACCCTAGCGAGCAGATACAACAGACCGATTTGCCCACGCGTTTTCTTGGGCAGATACTTCAGGGTTGGATAAAACGACCTTGAGGTGGTCTCCAACAGTCGGTCGATGTCCTCATTGACCAGCACCGGCATGGTTCGCCCCAATGGACCCAGTCAACACATGCGGATGAAGATATGCTTGCGTGGCGCCATGCTCTCGCAGAACGGATGGATGAGTGAGGCGTTCTTGGGCAATGCTTTAGGAAGGGTCGCTCCAATCCTTAAGGGAGGGCCGGAGATGAATTGCGGGTCGTGCGGCGAACAAATTCCTACCGACAGCATGTTCTGTCCGGAATGCGGTGCTCGACAGGACACATCGGTGGCTGGCGGTTTCGCCCCTCCTCCCCCTTCTGCCGTGCAACCTTCCATCCCGACCTTCCCCCAGCAGCAACGCTCGTTTGACCCCGTTTCGGGGCCCGATCAGCGCGCTCAGCAGGAAGCCAACCTCCAGCAGATGGGTCAAGTGCCGACCGATGCCCTTCACGGCATGGCGCAAGGGCTCCAGCAGCACCAAAACTTGCCCCCTGGCATGTACCCTCCCCAACCGCTGGGCGGCTACCCGCCCCAAGGGGGCTATCCCCCCCAAAGCATGCCAATGCAACCTGGGGTGCCGCCACAGCAGGGCATGCCTGCAGCAGGCATGGGCGGACCGCGACCTGGATCGAATGTTTCCCCCATGAACGACCTCCCAGCCACCGCGCGCACACCACTTTCGAGCGGCGCCGTGCCCTCGGCCACCAACGTATCGCCCATGGCGCCCGGCGGAACACGCATCGCTCACAATCCAGCCAACTCACCCACCGATGCGATGGTGAACCGTCTTGCCGAGGCCGAACGAGCGGTCAAGGACGAACGTCGAAGCCAGTGGCTGTCCATGAACCAATCCTCGGCCTCTTCCGTTCTTGCCAACTTGGGGGCCGGTGGTGAACTGCCCGCTCACCTTCGAGGTGCCGATGCTCAAGCCTCCACGGCCGCCAACATTCTTGCAGGCGGGGGGGCTGCTTCAGAGAGTGCTGCGCCCAACAACGCGCTTTTGCGTCGAATCTCCGAAGTCGCTGTGCGTCGAGTCGCCCGCAAACGTGGGGTTGCTGTGGATGCGCCACAAACCAAACTCGAAGATGGCCTGTTCACGGTGAACGTCACGTACATCGACGACGGGCGGGTCCTGGATACACCGGATGCTTTGACGCAAGCCTTCCAGCAAGCCATTGAAACCGAGATGGCGCTCAAAGGCTACGACGTCGCTGTTGAGATCGTGATGTTCCGTTCCAAAGACGGTGAAACCGAAAAAATCGGTGCGGAAGACGAGGAGGAGATGTTCGCTTGCGAAATCTGCGACGGTTTGGTCAAGGAGAGTGATTCCAAGTGCTCACATTGCGGGGCCGTCTTCGAAGAGGAAGATGATGAGCCAGAAGAAGCACCTGCACCTTCACGCAGCGGCCCTCCAGGTCCAGGTCGATCCGGCAGCCCTCCCGGTCCGAAGAAGGGCGGTCCAGGCGGCGGTCCTCCCGGTCCGAAGAAGGGCGGTCCAGGTGGCGGCCCTCCCGGTCCGAAGAATGGCGGACCAGGCAGCGGTCCACCCGGTCCGAAGAAGGGCGGTCCAGGCGACGGCCCTCCCGGTCCGAAGAAGGGCGGACCAGGCAGCGGTCCACCCGGTCCGAAGAAGGGCGGTCCAGGCGGCGGCCCTCCCGGTCCGAAGAAGAGCGGTCCAGGCGGCGGCCCTCCCGGTCCGAAGAAGAGCGGTCCAGGCGGCGGTCCTCCCGGTCCGAACAAGAGCGGTGGCCCCTCGGGTCCGAAGAAAGGCGGGCCCCCCGGTGGACCGAAGAAGAGCGGACCCCCTGGCGGGCCAAAACGCGGCCCTCCACGCTGAGGTGGTCAAGGCGTGACCCGTCCCCTTCCGGATTTCAGCGGTATTGGTTTCTCCGGTCAACTCCGTCCATCTCAACTTGCTGCGGTTTCTGTCATCGAGCATGAGCTGGCGGCCTCGGGGAAAAAACTGCACATTGTTGCCCCCCCCGGGTCGGGCAAAACGGTCTTG